>Ga0100391_1004782_pt1 | contig 12846 bp, 7 predicted proteins | sample CryGeymeta201515_FD_81541 | JGI IMG/M metagenome (GOLD analysis project Ga0100391, IMG submission 81541) | Groundwater microbial communities from Crystal Geyser aquifers in Utah, USA - Crystal Geyser metaG 2015-15 | ecosystem: Environmental > Aquatic > Deep subsurface > Groundwater | place: USA...
AACTAGTACTACTACTACTACTACTACTACTACTACTACTACTACTACTACTACTACTACTACTACTACTACTACTACTACTACTACTACTACTACTACTACTATGAACTTTGTGCCTGGTTTAACAATCTATCAATGTTTCGACGCACATAATCTCTTCCAACTTCAATCGGGGATATTCCTAACAAATAATCAAGCGATTCACATATTAATAATAACAACATACAATTACCAGTTTGGAATAACAAAGCTGGCTGTCGGCTGTCGTGGTGTACACCGTGGAGGGGAAGCACCTGGGCACAACGTACAGGTGCAGCAAACCTCTACCAGCTACTACTAGTAGTAGAACATCATCATCTCGATGTACACGAATAAAAAGTTGGAATCTTGCATATCTCAACCATTAAGCCGCCTGGCTTTTAAACGTGTTTTTGCTTGTTCAACAGCAAGATTATGTAATGATAAAAAACACTTCATTGATCTTCCCATACAAAGCAATTACGCAAAACATTATCACTTATGAAACTATCGTTTGACCTCTTGACCGTCTACCTTGCCACTGGCTTGCTACAATCGCAAGCTAAAGATACTACCCCTCCGTTGCAATTCCTACGAACTCCGAAACCTCGCCATAAGAGGCAGGCCAGATGGCAAGGGAATCCACCCAAGAAGTTTCAGAGAAGAGCCGTATCTTCTCATGCTAACAACAACGATACCAAGCATCGCAATTTGAATATCGCCTACCAGTTTATTGTCAACGGTAAGAAAACAAGTGGCGGAAAGGAATGGTGCATGGAGGCAACCAATGGCTTGGATACTGGTAAGTCAATGCAATATCGGCCTTGTAAAATCAAAGAAGCTAGCTATATTCAGTTGTGGGATTGGTACGGTCAATCTGAAGGCAAGATCCGTCATTACTTCGAAGCCGACAAGTGCCTCGTGGTAGAAGATGGAGAAGGAACTGTGGAAGAAGGAGATCGGATCCGAATTGGGTCTTGTGATTTACCACGAGCTGAGTTTGTATATGGACATGGTATCAATGGCGGCAACGGTGGACGAATCAAAGTCAAATCGAACACGAACTTATGCCTGAGCTTTGAAGGGAACAATCCCGACGACAATGATCGAATCGTCGTCAAGGACTGTGAAGGTGACAACAGTAATGCTGTCAACTGGGTCTTTCGCACTGGGTGGTATGAAATCTATGGCGGAGATGAGTGTATGGTAGTACGTGCTGGCAATATTTCGAGCGGTAACAGAGCCATTTGGGACAAATGCAGCGACGTTGATTCCGACGAACGGCACTGGAGAATTGACGAAGATGGACTCTTTCACATTCGTAAAAATGAAGACTACTGCCTGGAAGCCGAAGAGGAAGTGGAAGGATCCCCCATTCGAATCCAACCATGCGACAACAACAACAGCCGACAGGTCTGGGACTGGGGGAACTTCGAGGCTCCCATCAACCTCGTGGGCACATCTCTGTACATTGGTATTCAGGGAAATACTGATAACGAAGGCGATCCGATGGTACTAGAGTCAGAGGAGAAGGAGTGGAGCGGCGACGGAGTTCTGCGTGTCTAGAGTCTAGAATCGAGAATGATTTCTTATGAGATCATCGCGTTGCGTCACTTTGGCTCATGAAGTGTTACACACTGCACACAATCAATTCAATACATTTAAATTTATTTTTATTCATTACAAGCAATCCATTGAAGACCATACTACAAGTACGGTCTTAAAATGCTGTCAAGCTTAAGTAAAAGACTCCTTTGTTCAATCTTCACAATTAGAGTAGACCCTTAATTGTCGGTTTTAGCGAGCACGAATAGTCTTGGCTGGTTTGGCAGTTCACGTCTTGTCTGGAAGGTCCAAATGGTGAACTGGTTAATCTCAGTCCCTATTCTAATCTTAAAAGATGGTCGCAACTGAAAAGACGACCAACCTTTCTTCCTTCATACCAGTCAATCGATCCCTTTTTGTGTCAACATCAAGAAAGAAGGCCATTAATTGATGGATACTGAAGAGCCATTTTACTATTCATTCAGTACCGTACTTATGGGTTATGCCTGTTAGAATCTGATGTCCTACCGATCGCGGTAAATTTTGCAACGAAGATCTAGTACCAGGTACTCCGTACCAGGTACCTGGTACCAGGGTAGTCAACTAATAATAATTACCTGGTACTATTACTGGTAGTGAAGGCTTAGAACAACCAAAAACATGATAATAATATTATCATAGTTTTATAAATATCTCACAACTTTCAGCTACGAGTGGAACTGCTCAAGTATCTCACACCATGAACCGACCACGAACACCTCTAAGATACCTATGCAACAAAGAATATTCATCGGTTTCTAACCTTACCGATTCGAAAGGAAGTATGCTAGGATCAGTGTCCATGGTCAGCTTGGCCTCTGACGAATCGGAAAAATCTGCCTACTCCATGGATAGCAGAAGTTACTATGACGGCGCTTCTTCTCCAATACAATCTGGTTTCCATCCATTGGATATTGGCCAAAGCATTGACGATCTAATGGATCAACTAGTAGCAGAAGCTACCCAGCAATATGCCAGCGATTCCATTTGTCGGACTACTACCAACGAGAACAAAGAAATTGTGTACAAGCCCGAGCAACAACTCATTGATGTGGCAATCAAAAAGCTGACAAACTTAAACTTGATCGGCGAAGACGCCGGCAAGTCATACTACGAATTGAGAATAATGGCAGGCAATACTTCAAGTTCCTACCACGGGATCGACGAACTCTGCAGCGTCCTAATTGGATACGCTTGCCTCGATGGTTACGACAGTAATGATTCCGTCCGACGCTACACATTTCAAGATTCTCAACACCTATTTAAACTGTGTGAGCTCCTCGGTGAAAAGGGACGCTTTGAAGATGCCGCGTATTGAATATGCCTTATATGCTTGTTATACATTGTGCACATAGAGCATAGAGATAGACGAGCTAAACTTATAGAAACACCGTAGACTACACACGATCCGCGCTTCTTTGCAGCAAAGAATCGTGGGCACCACCCCCGAAAAAGTTACAGCTTCGACAACAGCGGAGCCTCCGTAGGGTTAGTGACACCTAGTGGAGGATTCTGAGTTAAGAAGGTCTGTAAATCCTCTACTGTTTCAATCGCCCAAGCCTTCAAGGGAACAGCTGAAAACACATCCTTCTCTGCCATAAATGATGTAATTTTATTTGGTAGATAGCACTGTGTGACAACCCATCGTAAGGTTGATACTCGATCTTCATTCATACCCACTAACTCGCTCAGCTGAAGAATAAGTCCTAAACCGTACTGAATGCAGTCCTTTTTCAGCTGCCGAATCAAGACCGGATCAGAAGTGACCTCACCATTAACGGGAGGATAGGGTGACTGGTACAATCTGTATTGCCACTCTGACAAGGCTGACCGTGTCAACAATGGCTCCAGGATCCAACGCTGCTTTATCAGGGCAGCTTGAGCCTTGGATTCCTCTCCGGGCGTCAGCTTTAGGCGAATCAAGATTTCTGCCATTCGATTGTTGGACAAATCCTCTACTAAGACGCCCCCTGTACCCAGTAATTTGACAAGAAGTGATACTTTCAAAGGATGGGCAATCTCTTTGCAGAAATAATCGTCCAAATCATAGCAGTCCCTGCCGACTCCTGATGTTGACTTTTTAATCTCTCCGTGAACGGCATACAGCACCTGGAGCAATTCTTCGAAAACTGATAAAACGAGCGCTCCCAAAGTTTTTGTTTCTTTTGAAAATCTTGTGGATTCGTTGCTGTAAGACATTTGTTGCAGTGCCAGACAACAAGGGAACTGTACAAGGAGTGGATCCTGCATGAGGGTCCATAGTAGATTGTAGAGGTAGTACTTGGTCGATGAAGATTTCTGAAAAGATTCAGCATCCAATGTTGGTTGCAATCCAATTTGCAACTCTGTCTTTGGAAGGAAAATAGTTTGTCTCAAAAGTCGTAACACCCACTCGTGTTGTGCCGACGCAAGAGTGTTGGGTACGAGTGATACATCTTGACGGGATAAAGATGCAGAATCGCGCCCAATCACGATGACAATGGAACTTTCTCGCGCCAGTCTCGTTTTGATTTTATTTGCCTCAAATACCTTGCTAGCAGAAACTAGCCGACACGTCCATAATAGCTCTGGAAATCCAACCAGTGCGAGTGGTCGCTGTCTCCTGTTTTGTTTTCTAGCACCGGCAAATGCCATACGAGACAACAAGTCCTGACCCCTCAGACTTCCCACTGTCGCAATGACCAATGGCGGAGCATCATATTGGTATGTATTGCTGGTAGAATTGGAAAAGGACAAGGCCGCTATTTGTTGCCACATGGGCAGTGTCAAGGAGGAGGAGTTTCCAAATAGTATCATATCCGCCATGCCCCCATCGTCGTGGGATAGAAATGTACCAGTATCTGGTCTCTGGAGGCTTTGTCCTCGAAAAGCCTCTACCAGACCATTCATTAATTTGCGTGAATCTCCTTCATCGCGCAAGATCCAGATGGAATCAGGAGATCCTACATTTGTAGTCCATCGAGAACCTTGCGCAGAAGATTCGTGAGCTCTCCAAGAGACAATTTGGTTTTCCCTTACAAAATGATGGTACAGAGAAGGAATGACAGCCACGCGTAAAACAGTCATCGGTTCTTTTGCAAAGAATTGTCGGTGTCGGTAGTGGTCGCCCATCAAGGCACACATGGCAGCGACCGGCGCCACATCTTCCTCCTGATGGACTACAAAGAGGATGGTCTTGCTACGGTAGTGAACCAAACTTGTGGTCTGATTTTTTCTCCCTGGCATTGTTGTTGACTAATCCGATGAAAATCTTCATTTAACAGAACGTCGAATCTACTGCAATTTGTATTAAGAAGTCTGCAATAACAAATAACAACATTATACTGCATACTCCATCATCTTTTAACATCTTCTGTTGCGCCAAGACGATACACAAAGCGTTTTCTTCTCGTCGTTTTTAGGGAGAAGGTTATTTCAGAATTTTACGGCTACTACTACTAGCTACTACTACTAGCTAGTAGGGTCTAGCTAATACTCTAGAAAGGTAGGACTAGTAGCTACTTGTAGTACTAAGTAGTAGTAGAGAGTACGTACTACCAGGTAGACTAGTAGATAGTAGAGGTCAAGTACGAGATTGAAGGTACTAAAGAAGGTTTAAAAAAAATGACGTTAGATCTACACAAGAGATAGATGTAATCAACAGAGCTCTAATATTACTAATCGATAACTTCTACAGAAAGAGAAAGCAGAATCCCGCTGCAATTCAAAAGTCAAACTAGAGCAGGAAGAAGGCAACATCTTGCTTCAGACGTTTAATCAACCTGTTCCATGGCAGATTCCTCGTTATCGTCGTCTCCGTCAAGAGGAGGCAAGTCATCAATTCCAGCATCGTCATCATCACCATCATCGTCGTCATCAATGGACAGTCCCAACTTGACCAAACGGTGGATACGGCTGGCAAAGGTGCTGGGCTCGTCCAAAGAGAATCCTGACGTGAGTAAAGAGGTATCGTAAAGTAGCCAGATCAAATCCTTGACAGTCTTGTCACTCTGGTCAGCATCGGCCTTCTCACGGAGAGCGCTGATGATGGGATTCATTGGATTGATTTCCATTGTCTTCTTGGCTGACATGTAGGCAGATTGCGCGGAGTCACGAAGGGCTTGGGCCTTCATGATACGTTCCATATTGGCAGACCAGCCGAATTCTCCAGTTACAAGGACGCAAGGAGAGTCAGCAAGACGGTTGGATACAACGACTTTTTCGACCTTGTCATCCAAGACTTCCTTCATGAGCTTGCAAAGACCTTCGGACTTCGTCTTGGCTTCCTCGAAGGCCTTCTTCTCTTCATCGTCTTCGGTCAATTCAAGGCCTTCCTTGGTAGCGCTGATGAGCTTCTTGCCTTCGAACTCCTTCAACTGCTGGACGGCGTATTCGTCAATAGGGTCGGTCATGAACAAGACTTCATAATTCTTCTTCTTGAGTTTCTCGAGGAAGGGAGAAGTCTCAACGGCCTTCTTGGACTCTCCGGTAACATAGTAGATTCCGGGCTGCTTATCATCCATGCGGCTAACGTAGTCATCAAGACTGGTCATCTCTTCACCGCTGGTAGTAGAAGCATAACGCAACAACTTGGCAAGTTTCGCGCGGTTCGTGGAATCTTCGTGGATTCCAAGCTTCAAGTTCTTGGAGAAAGATTCGTAGAACTTCTTGTAGGCATCTTCGTTTTCGGTCAATCCGTTGAACATCTCAATGCACTTCTTGACAAGATTCTTCTTGATGACCTTCAAAATCTTGTTTTGTTGAAGAGTTTCACGAGAAATATTCAGAGGCAAATCCTCAGAATCAACCACTCCCTTGACAAAGCTCAACCACTCAGGCATAATATCCTCGCAGTTGTCCATAATGAAGACACGACGGACGTAAAGCTTAATGTGGTTGTGCTTCTTCTTGTTGCCTCCATCGAACATGTCAAAGGGGGCACGCTTCGGGGTGAAAAGAATGGCCTTGAATTCAAGTTGACCCTCAACGGAGAAGTGCTTAACAGCAGCGTGTTCCTCCCAATCGTTAGAAATAGATTTGTAAAAAGAAACGTATTCGTCATGGGTGACCTCATCAGGCTTGCGCATCCAAATGGGCTTCATGTTGTTGAGATGCTCCCACTCGTGAGAGACTTCCTTGATTTTCTTCGTCTTTTTCTCCTTTTTGGCGTCTTCTTCGTCATCGACTTCCTCGACCTTGGGTTTGTCTTCGTCGCCCTCGTCTTCATCATCATCGTCATCATCAGTGACCTCCTTCTCGGTAGTCTTCTCGGTGTAAAGCTTGATGGGGAATCCAATGAACTCGGAATGCTTCTTCACCAAGTCCTTTAGACGCTTTTCCTCCAAGTATTCAGACATGTCTTCCTTCATGTGAAGGATAATGCGGGTTCCGCGCTTGATTCCAGAGTCAGGGCACTTGGTAATGGTGAAAGAGCCTCCAGCCTCGGAAATCCAAGTGTGAGCATCAGGGTCGGAATTGTTCTTGGACACGACCTCGACCTTATCGGCGACCAAATAGGCAGAGTAGAAACCGACACCGAATTGACCAATCATGCTAATATCGGCCCCTGCAGTCAATGCCTCCATAAAGGCCTTGGTTCCAGATTTGGCAATGGTACCGAGATTGTTGACAAGGTCGGCCTTGGCCATACCAATTCCCGTATCTTCAATGGTCAAAGTGTTGTTGGCCTTGTCAGCAATCAATCGGATTTCCATCTCGGGCTCGGCATCGAGGACAGTGGCGTCAGTCAAAGACTGGTAACGGATCTTATCCAAGGCATCACTGGCGTTGGAGATTAACTCACGAAGGAAAATTTCCTTGTTGGAGTAGAACGTGTTGATAATCAACGACAAAAGCTGGTTGATATCAGCAGAGAATGCGTAGCTTTCAGCTTCTTCAGACTGCAAAATCATTCAAAAGAAGAAACAATCGCAGTAGGTTTAGTTACAGGTCGGCAAAATAAAAAATAATAATATTCGTGGGTCATGTTTGGCAAATGTAAAATAATATTGCAATTCAATATTATTTTCATTCCCTCCAAGCTCTGCCGTACAGCTAACTCATTTAACTCGGGCCTTCTGACCGGCTGATAAACATCCCAGAGAATTGTTCTAGATTCAAGCAATCAGCCAACGTACCATGGTGGGCGAAAAAAAGATGGAAATTAAATTAGCAAGAATATGTTTGCAAAATATAATTTTTATGAGAAAAAAGATCCTTCGTCCTTGTTTTGCGCTTCCACGCGCATGTTTTTTTGTTGTTGCTTCTCGCTGTACTCGAAACATGCACCCAGTACGAGATTCTACAGCATTTCTACGAACAGATCCACTGTGGCCACGATTGATTCTATGGTTGCTGGGGTATCGAACGGTGCTGATGTGAATTGAAACACGCACGCGCGCCTGAGTACCGCTACGATACGATTGGTTGCAATTTTTTGGGTCATTGGCATTTCTGTCGAGCGGACGACTGACGCACGAACTCGTCCATACTTTAGCTCGCATTTTTTTGGCGCCACAGGAATGAATTATGAGCGATGAGAAACCCTACACTAGCTACTACTAGAGAGTACAGTACCAGGTAGTCTATTACTTTCGGCTCCTGAGGAAAGACGTTTCTTCTTTCCGCGATTTCCATCAAGTCAATCTCATCCCGCGAGGAAGAAGGAAAAGGTTGATGCTCTCTACAGGCTGATGCAGCCTATAAAAACCATCTCTTGAGTGGTTCTACAACAATTTTAAAGCTTGACATTTGCAGATGACAACTACACTAGAGTTGGTTGTCATCTTACAAGAAAAGTTGATCATGTTGCTGTGAACTCCATCATGCTACGGCATTTCCGGAGTGACTGTGTTAACTGGCTCCGAGAATGATACTGATTTTTGCAGAAGTAAGTCGGAACGGTGACGACGAAAATCACTCTTGGCTACCTGGTAGATAGATTGGAAACCTGCTAACTCAGTTGTATTGAAAGGGACATGCTTTTAATTATGCCCTTGGTTCCGGCCTATGGGGTCGGTGCACTTACGGAAGCAACACTTCGCGCTTTGTCTCGTCAATTTATTGAGTCACTCCATCTTATCCGGTACGTAAACCTGACAAGCAGAGCGTCTTGTTCTCTTGTTAACCGATATCATAAAATTGATTGCTAGCTACATCTTATTGACAGATCAACTGAACGATGACCATTTGTGCATAATTAAACAAGCCTAGATATATTCGACAACGACGCAAGGGACATTCATAGGCAGGCAGCCGCGCAATACCACGTGAAGATCATGACATTTGTTCACGCAACGAAAGGGGGTTGTGGGAGAAGGGGTCGAAAAAATGTTTGAACTGTTGCTGAATCGAGGAAGGAACCTAGCGTTACTACTTTTGGATATCAGCATCAACGGTACCATTATAAAGGTAGGTAAAATCACCAATCATTAGAAAATTTCTAGTATTCTTAATCTAACTGCTAGTGACAAATGACAACGTCTTGTGCTCAGGAGAACTTTTTGGTATCGTCTTTCTCTCCACTCCAATCGTACTTGGTCTTTACGAAAGCATGACCACGTCCAGCCTGCTTCAACCAGTTTCCTCCCTCTCCGGTTCCACGCTTCTTGTAAAACTCGGTAAAGTCCTCAAAGATACCAGCCTTCTTGACGTTGCGTTGGTAGTTAGCTTCCTTCTTAGCGGCGGCATCGGCACGGATTTTGTTGTATTGAGAAGCAGTGAGACCATCGGGGACATATCCTCCCTCTCCAATAACTCCTGTCTTGAGCTGTGTCAAAAAGTAGATGTGAAGTATCAGACCAGGCCGAAATATGGTACATGAAATATCTATTTGGGTTAGATGCAAACTCGCGCGGCTCGATAGCCAAGGAACAATGTGCAAAACACAAAAACTAAAGATCTAACTGATGCTTACGTTCTTCTTGCCGCGAGCACCATACTTGTTTTGGTCTTTCTTGGGGGCGAAGAGATCCATGTTGGCAATCTATCAAAAAAAGATACAAGTGGAGCCAGAAGATCTGTGAGACAACAGCCTGCGTTGACCAGCACAGCCTTTTTCAACCAAAAAGACACTATCACCTATCACTCACCTGGTCAAACAAAGCATTGATAGCAGTGCTGGATCGTCCGTTTACATTCGTGGGTGCAAAAGCATTTGCAACAGCCAGAAAGGCCATGAGAAGAGAAACAATTTTCATCATGGTGGCCACTAGTAAATTTTTATTGGTTTTGAACGCTTGATGCTAGATGTTCTTCAAAAAATGTGAGCCGGGAAAAGCAGTGATGATTTTTTTTCTGAGTCAGTGACTCTTGTAGGATTGTCGGCCAATCAGATAGGTCGGTCGACGCACAGATTCTCAGGTGCTGGTGGCATGAAGAGAATGCCGATCTCACAACATCAGAATAATAGCTACTGTAATTTTTCGCGCACGCACCTGGAAAATCTATTTGGCTGCAAGTAGCTACTCGTACATACTTGTAAAAATATTTTCAATTCGTGACACCCGCGGTGGGAACACTAGAGCCAACGCAAAAGCTTGCGATGAAAAAATACTGATGGCAGCGCGCTCACCTCACGAGTGCCGCAGCTTAGCTTCTACCAAATCATCTGTTATTTGAAGAATAAATCTGCTTTGTCATTTTTACGCTCCAGCAATCAAAGCTTCTTTGGACGGAGTCCAGGGTCGCTGCTTCTCTCGCAACTCTCTCTTTTTGGAGATACAGCACGGCGCCTGAAATAGATGTCGTCTCTATTCTACGAAGCAAACAAGTCACTGCCTTCCATGAGATTAAGCAATTCGGAGCCCAACGATATCAGCTACTGTATTCCATAAGAACTTGTAATAATAGTACTATCTTGTATTCTACGGTATTCATTTAAAGACTCACGGTCGCCTCTTCTGGATTAGCGGAATCCGACACCAGAGCAGAACGTTCCTCGGCAGCAAATCGAGGAGTATTGCACATTTCGCAAGCTGCCGTGGACCAGGTTTGCTTGGTGTTTTCAAACGTGCAAGCACAGCAGGTCCAGACTCCAGTCCGACTGCTACCACCACCACCACTTCGACGACGACGAGAAACGCATCGAGCGCTGGTAGTAGTAGTGTTGTTAGTGATTTTCGAGCGCTCAACATTCAGGACTTTTTGTTCAGTCTGCTTGCGTTGGGTGCTTTCGTTGCTACCAGTGGTGACAGAACTCGCTGTTGCCGCAGCTGCTTGAGCTACTGGATCCTTGTCATGTTGATTCGGCGAAAAGGCTGCATCACGTGATTGTGGTATTAATTCAAAATCAGCGTTTTTGTTATTGTAGCTATAAAAGGTCTGGCTTTGCTTGTGACCATTGGTCGAAGGTGGTGGTACCTCGAATCCTGGTGCAAACACATCGAGAGCCGCGGCTGCGGGAGTTCTAACGGTATCACTCAACGTAAAGGAAGGAAAAGCGCCGACCGAGCTGTTGTCGTTATTGTTGACAGCAGTTGTTGTTGATGATGGTGTCTTTTTGTAGGGATTGTGAGTTGCCGGAGGTGTTTGTATTGTCACAGCGGCTTGAGTAGTACAATTGTTCCCACTGTCTCCATCTTGATCAAATTCCAATCGTGGTTTCTTGCTCTTGTCTTTTTGTTGTTGCTGTTGTTTTCGTGCCCTTAACTGCTCGATCATGACTTTAAAATTGGATTGTAACTTGGTATCAAAATCTTCGTTACCACTTTTGACTAGTCCAGCTTTATTCTTCGTATTCTTCGTTTGCATCTGACTGTTCTTTTTGAGCTGCTCCAGGCACTCGGAATCTTTTTGGTAGCGTTGTGCTTGTTGCTTTCGACTGCGTTCTTGTTGCAACACAAATTCACGCAGTTCCTGAATGGACCGGGGACGTATCGAGTCACATTCGGCATTATAGGCACTAATAAACGCATCGTGTCGCTCCTGTAATTCCTTGGGTGTGCCGTGAGTGGGCAATCCTTCTTTATGACACAAGTCTTGCAATTGTTTCTTTTTGAGAGTCCCGTACGAAGACTTTGGTTTGGGTTTGTACAATACGCGTTGTTTTTTTTGTTGGTGTGTCGTTGTAGAAGAAAAAGAACCACACCTAGAAACAGAGACAGCAGCGTTAGCTATTGCTGTAGTACTATGAATATTAAAGTCGTCATTGGTACCATATTGTTGCTTGGGATCGTAATTTTCGTTGCTCGTATCTTGATAGACCTCCATGTAAGCACCCTCGGTGTCGCCGTAATCGCACATTGTATCATCATTGCCATCATCCATGCCAGCATAGTTGCAGCGTTCACGTTTGCGTCCCCTTGTATTGGCAGACGGTGCACTAATGCTGCTGCTGGTGCTGTTGTTGTTTTCTTCTTCTGCTTTTGTTTCTTCACTAGCATCTCCTGCTCTACTATCCTCATTCGGTTGCTGTTGCTGTTGCTGTTGTTGTCTAATGAGTACTGCCAATGCTAAATTTTCCTTGAGTTCATTCCGAATGTTCTTGTACTGATAAATGAGTTCTGCAACGGTATCATTCGGTATCATTTGCTTGTTCAGAAAATCTGCAGGAATTTCGATCCGACACGTAGGACAGTTGATTTTGCGTTTATGACTGCGCATACTGGTTTTGGCATAATCGCACAAACACTGTTTACAAAAGGAATGATGACACAGTACGAGACTGACAGGAACGGTCATAAATTCACGACAACAATTACAGCGAAGCTGTTCTTCCATTGTTTGTAATCCCAAATACAACTTGCTGGCACCACCAGCAGCAGTACCAGCACCAGCACCAGCAGCAAAAGGGTGTTCCGTCGTCCACATGGAAGCATCGTCTACTGTACTTGTATCAATAGCTGAGGCAGAAGAAGCAGACGCAGACGTCAAATTGGTGGTAAAGGCGTCCATTGTTTTGATGTGTTAAGAGTTGTTTTTCTGTCGAATCGAGTAGATGCAAGCCGAATGTTTTCCAACAGCACAAGAGTAGACTAGTCTGTTCGTGTGATGTGATTGATGAGTGGTGAGAGGTTTATTCAATAAATACTGTAATAGGAAAACAAACAAAATAGTATTGTATGATTTAATTTTAATGCACCATTCTAGAAGTTTTTGCTTTCATCGTCAATCAAGAAGTGTTACATACTACGGTTTGGTTTTTCAAATTAAGCCCAGGTGGACTACGGCAGTTTACCTTGTCTCCTATGATAGGACTCAGGAGTTAGGTCTTACTCTATTAGGTCGTGTGCCTATGCTTGCTCTGTATCCACACACTAGTCTAGT
>Ga0100391_1004798_pt1 | contig 12811 bp, 13 predicted proteins | sample CryGeymeta201515_FD_81541 | JGI IMG/M metagenome (GOLD analysis project Ga0100391, IMG submission 81541) | Groundwater microbial communities from Crystal Geyser aquifers in Utah, USA - Crystal Geyser metaG 2015-15 | ecosystem: Environmental > Aquatic > Deep subsurface > Groundwater | place: USA...
GGGGGACGGTCGGACCCTCCGGGTGATCACGCTGGCCGCAGGCCTGTCCGCCATCATCGGTCTCACGATCTTCGCGTTCATGCCGGCACAGGGTGCCTACATCCATCACGGCTTCCAGCGATCCGATCTACCCGATCTGATGGTCGGCCTGCCCTTCGACTTCCCCATCGTGCTGGCCGCCCTGCGTGACGGCAGCATGGACATGCTGTCCTCGGATTCCATATCGGGGCTGATCAGCTTCCCGAGCTTCCACGCCGCCAGTGCAATCATGCTATCGATCGCCTGGGCCCGGTTCGGAAAGTCCGCCATCCCGATGCACGTCCTCAATGCGGGCGTCGCTCTGTCCGCCATCCCGATCGGCAGCCACTACTTCACCGACATCCTCGGCGGCTTGGCGCTGGGAGTCTTCTCGATGAGGATGGCTTCACACGTCACACGAGAACCGGGAGACGACCGGGCGGCCCAGGACAGATGTCCCGCACGACTCCATGTCCGAACCATCCATCCAGGCGAGTGCAGGCCTGCTGCCCTGCGCCATCTGCATCGCGGCCATCCGCTCCAACACATAATACAGGAAAGAAGCACCACATGAGCGACACCAAACGGACCCGGATGAACGTGGGAACAATCGAATTCATCGCACTCGCGATCATCCTGATGATCATGATCGGCGTCGGCCTGATGATCATGGTCGACAACGCAGACGCCGCCGACGGGCGCCTCCAGGAGACCATGCCCGCGGTCTGCACGGACGCTGCCGGACGCTCCATGGGGGACGTCATGGCGATGGTGGAGGACGGCGTTCCCCACACCTTCTCCTTCGAGCGGAACGGGGTTCCGGTTATCATCAAGTCACCGGCTGCGGAATACGACGGCGGGGCAAGCATCGCGAAGGAATACGCCTCCTTCATCGCCTTCCACATGTACGACTGCAAGCTCGCGGAAGGGGCGACCGAATGAGCGGTCTCTTCTCCGACGTCCGCGTGGGCGCGTTCGCGGCATGCCTCATCCAGGCGCATACTGATCGCGCCTTCGCGACGAGTTCCACCGGTTCCGCACGTCACAAGATCGAGCGACTGCTCGAGAACGAGCTGCCGGATCTCCTGGGGGATGTCACCAACACCGTCGATCTCGATCCATGGCGCGTCAGACAGGGCGCGCTCCGCGGCAAGAAGAGACCCTACCTGCAGATCGAGCATGCCGACAAGGACGGCAGCAAGGGGAACCTGCTCCACGGCGTCTACTGGCCCGGGAGCGGCATCCTCCTCACATGCATCGGGCTCGACATCGAAGCGGACGCCCTGCCCCTCACGCTCTACACGGGTCTCCAGGGAAAACTCGAGGCCATGCAGGGTCGGGGCATGTTCGACGCCGAGGATCGACCGAACCTTTCCAGGCTGATCGACCTGTCCATCCCCGGCTACGATCCCAGGATCACCGGATACCGCACGGAGACCGTGCTCGGATCCGAGACGATCTCGATCAAGACCGATCAGGCGACGATCGCATGGCCCGAATTCCGGAAGACCATGCTCGAGCAGATCGAGACCAGGACAGGACGCGATCACGATTGAGACCGGAGGGTCCGGTATCACTTGACCCCTGACGTGGCCTGAGCCATGTCGGCAATGAAGACTGAAGAGACGCAGGCTTCAAGCGGAAGGGGTCGCCTCGTGCGACCCCTTCTTCCATTCAGGAACGGAATTCCGACCTCATCCCGAGGAAGGGAAAAGACGCACCCGACGGTGCGCAGATACGGAGGATAACGAAATGACCACGTTGGAAGTCAGCGAGGGCACCAGGACCTGAACCTGGCCAAGCGGTTCGACATAACGTCAGAGCGCGACATCTACCGGAAGTGGGAGGAGGCGGGAGCCTTCGAGCCGAGCGGCAGCGGCGACCCCTACTTCATGCCAATGCCGCCCCCCAACATCACCGGCAGGCTGCACATGGGTCACGCCATGTTCGCTACGCTCCAGGACATCCTCATCCGGCATCACCGGATGGCGGGACGCGATACCCTGTGGCTGCCGGGATGCGATCATGCGGGTCTCGCCACACAGGCAAAGCTCGACGAGGCAATGAGAGCGGAGGGCCTCGATCCCGAAGGACCCGATTTCGACGCCTATGCCGCGCGGTACCGGGCCGAACTCGAAGGCACCATCCAGGACCAGCTCAGGCGGACCGGTGCCTCGTGCGACTGGAGCCGCAAACGCTTCACCCTCGATCCAGCCTACACCAGGGCGATCGACGAGGCGTACCGGATCTGCCGCGAGAAGGGCATGACCTACGAGGAGGGGAATGATCTCTACCTCGACATGTCGGGCCTAGCCGCACGTCTCCTCGCCGAGATCGAGGATGGCAACCTCAGGATCGAACCAGCGCACGCGACCAAGACGCTGAAGCACTTCCTCGAGAACATCGAGCCGTGGTGCATCAGCAGGCAGATCCGCTGGGGGCATCCGATCCCGGGCCGGAACGACACCTTCGACACCTGGTTCTCCTCCGCCCTGTGGCCCTTCGCCACGCTGGGTTGGCCGGAGAGGACGGACGACCTGGCGCGCTACTTCCCCGCCGCCCTCATCGAGACCGCGGACGACATCCTGTTCTTCTGGTGCGCACGCATGCTCATGATGGGCCTGCTCATCATGGACGAGCTGCCGTTCCGGACGATCTATCTGCACGGCATCATCCGTGACGGGGAAGGGCGCAAGATGTCGAAGTCCCTCGGGAACGGCATCGATCCGCTCGAGATCATCGGGACGTACGGATGCGACGGCATGCGCTTCGCCCTCGCCGAAGGAGCCACTCCCGGTCAGGACATGGCGCTGCAGGAGGAGAAGCTCCAGGCCGGGCGGGCGGCAGCGCACAAGCTATGGAGCATCGCACGCTTCACCCTGCCCAGGGCCGAACAGGGGACGATCGACCATGAAGCGGACATCGCCATCATAGACAGGATCGACGCAGCCGGGCGCAGCATCGCGGAGGACATCGAGGGCCTGACGATCCACACGGCCGCGAGACGCCTGCGCGAACTCCTGTTCGAGGACATCTCCTCGGGCTGGATCGGCGAGCACCACTCCCGCATCCACGGGGGATGCCCCTCGGGGCGGGCGACATGCCATGCGCTGACCGGGAAGATGCTGAAGATCGCGCATCCCTTCATGCCGTATTGCACGGAGGAGATCCATTCGCGTTGGAAAGGGGACCTCCTCATCGACCAGCGGTACTGACCACAGGAAGCGGCTCCGTGTCCATGGCGGACATGGAGCCGCACGCTTGGTACACTGCGGAGGATGTCCTAGAAGGGGTCATGCTCGACAGAACCAAGCACACGGACGCGGCTGCGGTCGTCGCCCTCGTCGTTCCGACCATATCGCTCATAGCCGCCTATGGCTCGCAGCGGCTCGCGGATCTCGTCCCCTGTCACCTGTGCCTCCAGCAGCGCTGGCCGCACTTCGCCGCCATCCTGCTTGCTCTCCTGGCCATGTTCCCCGGAATCCCGCTGCGCGCACAGCGCCTGCTGATCGCCTGCGCCGCCGGAGCCATCGCGACGACGGGCATGATCGGAGCCTTCCATGCAGGGGTCGAATACGGATGGTGGACATACGTGTCTCCCTGCACGGGTTCGATGACCACCACCGGCACCAGCGCGATCGAGGCCATCATGGCCGCTCCGCTCGTGCGCTGTGACGAGGCGGCCTTCCGGTTCCTGGGCATCAGCATGGCGGGATGGAACGCCGTCATATCGCTGGCCACGGCCTCCTTCATCGCCGTGACGCTCTTCAGGACGCGCCGTACCTCCACGCCCTGACTTGCCGATACGTCATACCCGTCCTAGAAGGAGGACGGGCCGACCGCCGGCCTTCCGCCCGCAATGGCGAACCCCGGGGAGCGGCAGGAAGACATCCAACGACCATTCCATCCAGCCGGAACGGGTCGCGAGCGGGCAGCGCATCCACACTTCCGGCGAAGACGAAGGAATGCGTACTATGGACATCATCGAACAGCACCGAAAGACGGCCCGCAGGCTCTCCAGGGAGAACGGGACCTCGCACCAGTCCGAGCTCAACGCCATCGCCGCGAGTAACGGGCACGCCAACTGGGGGTCGTATCTCAATTCCCTCGGATCGGGCCAGTCCCGCACCGGAATGATGGAGATCACTGATCTCCCCGCGGGCCGGCGTGAGCTGGAGGCCTATGCGAAGGAACTGTCCCACACGATCATGCCTCTCCATCCGGCCCTCAGGGACACCGACTACGAGAAGCGCGAGCACGGGAGCCTCACGGGCCTGATCCTCGTCGAGATATCCCGCGCACGGGAAGAGGGTCGGAATCCCAGCATCGCGGTCCTGCGCGGATGGCTCACCGGCAGTCTCGAGGAGGCGGAAGAGCGGAACGAGGAGGAACGCGTCAGGGCGGCCGAGGAGCAGCGCTTCCACGTCGGGGACTCCCACAGGGAATTCTTCAGGAACCTCGCCAGGAAGGTGAACGCATCACAGCCCTACGGCCGAGCATATGCCGAGATGACCCGCATGGCATCGATGGCGCCCAACGAACGCTTCCAGATCCTCATGGAGATCATACCCGCCCTGTCCGATCATATCGACGACGAACTCGAGAAGGCGGCCTGACAGAAGCAGGACGGAGGGCCACGCCCTCCGTCCTGCACATTCCATCCAGAAAACGATTGACGCAGGCGGCAGCCGCATGCAGGAAGACAGCCATGTTCTCGAATCGAACCACGACAACGATTACACGCACCCCGCGCTGAGCGCGGGGCGGACACTTGCGCGCACCGATACGACGCGCTTCCCCATCACATCGCCGGATTAGCTCAGTTGGTAGAGCAGCGTTTTTGTAATTCGAAGGCCGCGGGTTCGAATCCTGCATCCGGCACCATCGCCGCCGTAGCTCAGTGGTAGAGCGTACCCTTGGTAAGGGTAAGGCCGGGAGTTCGATCCTCCCCGGCGGCACCATCTTCAGGAATCATCGAGAGTGTCCCCGTGAGGGGATGGAAAAGACGCGCCCGACGGTGCGCAATAAAGGAGGATAACGAAATGACCACATCGGAAATTACCGGCCGGGGCTGAACCCCAGGGACACCCTCTTCCTGCCCGAGACCACGGTGCCGATGCGCCCGGGTCCCGCATCCAGCGAACCGCTGCCATATGACCCCGGACCCGAAGGCGCCACCTTCGTGCTCAACGACGGACCTCCCTATGCGAACGGGAAGCTCCACATGGGGCATGCGCTCAACAAGCTCCTGAAGGACATGGTCCTGCGCGATCGGCGTCGACAGGGATACAGCGCACCGCTCCTCGCGAACTGGGACTGCCACGGTCTCCCGCTCGAGCAGCGGTTCGCGGGCAAGCGCGAGCGCTTCGAGACCACGACCTCCTACCTAGCCGTCGTCGAGAAGGAGGCCCGCAAATGGGCCGGCGTCCAGTCGGACGCGTTGCTCACCCTCGGCGTCGCCTACGATCCCTCGAGATCCTCCCTCAGCTGCGATCCGCCGCGCCAGGCGCTCGTCATGTACGAGTTCCACCGCATGGTCCTCGCAGGCCTCGTCTCGCGCCGGTCCGTCCCCTCGGACTGGTCTCCCGCCGACGGCACCGTCCTGGCAGGGGCGGAGACGGTCGAGGTCGAGAAGGAGGTCGCGGTCGTCACCGTCCTCTTCCCGCTCGAGCATCCCGTCGATGGTGAGCAGGCGCATCTCGCGGTCTGGACCACCACGCCGTGGTCGTTGCCCGGCAATGCCGGCGTCGCCTACAATCCGGATCTCCCTTACGCGTTGCATCGCCAGGACGGACGCCTCGTGGTCGCGCTGGAAGGATCGCTCCCTCCCGATGCCGAACATGTCCGCAGCCTTCCATCCGGAGAGATGACGGTCATGCGGCCCATGCACCCGCTCCATGATGCAGGCTATCCGCTCGGAGTGGACATGCCACCGCTGATGCCGGCGTCGTTCGTCACTCCCGACAAGGGAACCGGGCTCGTCCATGTCGGTCCGGCCCATGCAGCCGAGGATCACGGGCTGTGGACCGCGCTTCTCGGGTCGGCCCCCTTCCCTGATGCCGTCGGACCGGACGGGCGTTATCACGAGCGTGTCCCTCTCTTCGGCGGCATGACGGTGGTGGATGGTGACGAACTCGGCAGCGCGAACGCAGCCGTCGTCGATGCACTGGAAGCACGTGACCTGCTTCTCGACAGACATGACGCTATGCTCACGCTCGAGGCCAGTTGGAGGTCAGGTGGACTGCTCGTCAAGCGGCCCACCGACCAGTGGTTCGTCGACCTTTCGGAAGCGCGGACACGCGCAGTGGACGCGGTGGAATCCGGCGAGGTCAGGATGGTGCCGGAACGGTCACGGACCCGCTTCCTCTCCATGCTCCGCACGCGGCCCGACTGGCTGGTCAGCCGCCAGCGCGAATGGGGAGTCCCGCTCGGTCTCTATGTCGAGCGCGAGACCCGCGAGCCGCTGTTCGACCCCGCCGTCATGAAGGCCGTCCGCGATGCGGTTTCCCGCAAGGGACTCGCCGGCTGGTGGGATACCGATCCGTCCGACCATTTCGCCCGCGCCGGACGTGACGACCACGAACGCTACGAGAAGGTGACCGACGTGCTCGACGTCTGGTTCGATTCCGCCTGTGTGCAGGACTACGGGCAGGGTCCGGCCGATCTCGTCGTGGAAGGCACCGACCAGCACCGCGGATGGTATTCCTCATCGCTCCTGAAGGCCATGGCACTGGGCGACCCCCTACCGTTCCGCACCGTACTCACCCATGGCTTCGTGGTGGACGGCGACAGGCGCAAGATGTCGAAGTCCAGCGGCAACGGCACCACGCCCGAGCAGGCGCTGAAGAAGCACAGCCGCGATGTCCTCCGCCTCTGGGTGGCGCATGTCGACGTGACCGAGGATGTGCCCTTCTCCGACAAGGTGCTCGAGGAGGCCGCTCAGGCACGCAAGGCCATGCGCAACACCATGCGCTACCTGACGGGCGTGCTGCGGGACTGGACCGATGCGGACACCACAGCTGTCCCCGAGGACGGAATGGACCTGCTTCTGCTCGCCGAGACCGATCGCCTGGTCGAGAGCTGCGATGCGGCGCTCGAAGCCTACGACATGCGCAGGCGCATGCAGCTGGTGCGGGACTTCCTCGACCGGCTGTCGGGCCTGCATCTCGACGCCCGCAAGGACCGTCTCTACTGCGATGCAGGCACTCCCTCGTGGCACGCGGCCCGTGCGACGCTGATGCGCGTCTACGGCGTGATGCTCGATCTCCTTGCTCCGCTGTGTCCGGATCTCGTCCGCGAGATGGAAGCGACATGTCCCCGGCGCCCGACGACCTCGAGGAATGCCGATTCCTCATGGCTCGAACACCGGGCGGCCCTGGATGCACTGGCCGACAAGGTCACGCGACTGACCAGGGACGCCGGCCTGCGACCCAAGGACACCGTCCTCCACCTGGGACCAGAGACCCGTACGCTCGTCGAGGCCCTCGGCGCCGACGGTCTCGCTCGACTGCTCAAGGTCGACGAGGTCCGCCTGAGCGGAACGACCGGGGTCGAGGCCGCGACGATGGAGGAATGCCCGAGATGTCGTCTCCATTCGGTGACTCCACCCGACGAATGGTGCAGACGTTGCGAAGGATACCGGAAGGAAAAGGCATGAACATCATGAAGAGGTGGCGCGATGCCCACGGCGCGAGTCCACCGGATCCGATCAGGGTGGAGCTGTTCAACCCCGAAGAGCCATCGGACGGGAACATCGCGACGGTCTGGTGGAGGACAGAGGACATCGCCAGCATGGTCGCACTCGTGCAGAAGGAGATGTTCACCAGCCCGCGTCCCACGATCCGGCACAAGCTGTCGGCCACCGAGCTCGGGGAACAGATCATCACGAAGGCCGACAGGCTGACCGCAGAGGTCTATGTGCGCGCCGAAACCGATGCCAAGCGGGTCGGCATCCTTCTTCTCGGTGGGCTCATCGGGCGCTACAACCGTCATTCGGCCATCGCCGAAGGGCTTCCCCCGCAGGAAGTCGCATCGGACCTGATGCGCGAGTTCCAGCGCATGGCGAAAGGAGCGGCGCCTTCCTATTCCAAGCGTGCCATCTCAGGCATACCGGTCGAGCAGACCGCGCCCGACTGTGCGATCGATGCCGAAGGCCTGCTCGACCTCCTCATAGAGGACACGGTCAGGGTCTTGGAGACCTGCTCCATCGTGATGATACGGAGCACGAGCGAGCCGACCGAGAAGGCGCGCGCGATAATGGAAGAGGAAAGGCTCCGGATCGCGAGGCAGGAACAGGAAGCCGAGAAGGCCCGAGAGCAGTTCGAGAGAATGGATCCGTTCGCCAAGGTGTGGATGGATCGTACCGCCGGCTATCTTCTCGGGCTGGTATGGAGCGATCCAGTGTCCACGGTCGCGAAAACACTCGGCATATCCCCAGCGACCCTCGCCAAGGCGCTCAAGGACAACGGGATACCCTCTCCGGGACACGGATTCTGGGCGCAGGTCAAGGCGGGGAAACGACCACATCCGGAAGGCACTCCGGATTTCAGTCCCAACCACCATCACGAGAAGAACGCCCCGAACAAGACCAGGCGATACGAGCGGATCCGCGAGGACAAACGCAATTTCGGGCGCGAGACGACGATGAACAGGCCTGCCCGGAGGATATGATCCAGCGCCGGAAAAACGCGATACCAACAGGAGAAAACACGATGAAGAACAAGATCCTCACCGCCGCGATCGCGCTGGCTGCCCTCGTCCTGCCGACGACAGCCTCGGCGTCGGCCGAATTCTACGCCGAATCGGGCGGCTGGACGATCTTCAAGGGCGAGCGGTCATGCCACATGACGGCGTCCTACGAGGGCGACGCGCTCCTGACCGTCTACGTCGAGGATGCGGAACAGGCCGTGTTCTGGCTGCAGAACCCGTCGTGGAAGTCCATCCGGGACGAGGCCGGCTACAAGCTCCAAATCGAGTTCGACGACTACGGCGCCTGGGACATGCCGGCCTTCGGGAAGAGCGACCAGGACGGGCCGGGCATCGCATGGGTGGGCAACATAGCGAGCGATCGCAACGACAATACCTTCATGGGCGAGTTCATGGTCGCCGAGGGCATGACCGTCAGCATCAACGGACGGCGCGTCGGGAGCTACAGCATGAAGGACACACGCTCCGCGTCGCTCACGCTCTCCACGTGCCTGCGCCTGGCGCACCAGTCATCCGATCCGTTCCAGGGACTGGAAGGAGTGCCGGCCGATCCGTTCCGCGGCATCTGACCGTCCGCATCACGAAGCAGAGGAGACATCATCCATGAAGCACATCATCATGACCATCGCAATCGCGATCGGTATCCTGTTCACCCCGGCGGTCGTCCGGGCCCTCGACGTGGGTGATGCCCCGTGCCGGGATCTCGTGATCACCTCGGAGGTATCCATGTGCCTGGCCGAAGCCCTCGAGGAACAGGACTCGCTCCTGAACGCGACCTACCTGCGGACCATCGAACACACCGAGAAGGAGACCCGGGAGGAACTGCGCAAGGCTCAGCGGGCCTGGATCCGGTATCGCGACTCCGCCTGCGAGGCCGAAGCCTCGCTCTACCGTAGCGGCACGGCCGAATACCCCGCACGAATGGCCTGCCTGGAGCGCATGACCCGCACGCGCAACGCCGAACTCGTCAAGGGCTTCGGATGGCGCGTCGAGAAGTTCTCGGAGGAATGAGGATGGACATGCCGAAGCCCATGGCAAGCCGTCCCGATCGCGACAGCACCATATCCACCATCGCCTCGGAAGTGCTCGGCATCACGGCACTGGAAGCCCGGCACAGCGATTCGCTCGACTTCCACGATCTCTCCGTCTGGAAGATCCGCGAGGCTCTCGAGGCAGCCCATGACGCGGGACGCGCGGCGGGGCGGGCGGATGCACCGCAATGAAGTGCTACGCAGGCGATCTGCAGATCGTCGAAGGCGACCTGATCCGCTCCTTCGATCACGCGCTCCTGGACCCGGGCGAGGTCGATCACGATACGGAAGGCTACGGAAAGGCGCCCTGGCATCCGGCACTCGCCGCCATCCTCATCGGCATGGGGATACGGCCCTCCAGCGTCAGGGAGGCATGCCGACATACGGGTTCGACCACGAGCATCCGCTTCACGCCCCAGCGGGACCGGTCGGGGCATCCCGTCGAAGGACAGCGGGGCGTGATCATTCCCGAGAGCCATCCGGCGCTGACGTTCGACAATTCGCCCGAGATCTTCACGTATCCCGAGGATCTATGCTGCATCCTCTTCCGCGATGTGGGGAAGCCGAACATCATCATGATCCCGCCGGACGGACGGACCCTCTTCGAGTTCAACGATACGAGATCCGATCCTCCGGTGACACTCGAGATCGGACCGATGCCCGACTCCAGCGCCATCGCCATCACCGCGACGGTGACGGCCGCACGGAGAAGCAACCGGACCCTGCGTCTGCGCGAGATCTCCGATGTCGCTGATCCGACCATCGGAGACCTGCGCATCACGCGGGTGGAGCGCAAGAAGGATTCGATGATCATCGAGATGCATTGATCTCCACAGAGGCGCACCCTCCGTGTCCGACAGGAAGAATGGAAAAGGATTCTGCGCATGCGCGATTTCATGAGCCGCTACGAAGAGATGTTCCCCGAAGGATATCAGCCGATGGAGACGATACGCCACCTGCTCGGTACGAACGCGGCCTACCGCCCCATCGATGAACTCTTCACCGAACAGGCCAAGCAGGTCATCGGCAGCGGGATCCCCCAGCACATGCCCCGCGAGACCGTCGAACTCTTCCGGCAGTGGGCCACATGGGACACCCATGGACGCAACAGCTACGTCATCGGCCCCGAGACCCACGCAAGGATCCGCGACCGGGTGGAGAAGGGCGACATCCCCACCATGCCCGTTCCCGCAGTCCAGATCGAATTCGAGGAGCCATCCGTCAACTTCAAGGCCTCACGCGCCCTCGGCTCCGCGATCCTCACGCGAGGCGAGATCGGGACAATCACCTTCATCGCACACGACATCGCCTTCACCGACAAGGGTCCCGACGAGGATTCCCGCCTCACCGTGCTGCTGCCCTCCGTGTTCGACTCCAAGGACCTCGAGCAGCTGCGCAGGAGCACGTCGGCATGGAAGCGCAAGGGCGGCAGCAGCCAGGCGGCGCAGGCCATCGCACGCGAGATGATGGCCGACATGGCGCAGGGTCAGCCGGCCGACGGTCTCGAGGACCTGCTCGCCGGCCAGATCGACGACATGGGCATCGGCGCCGACGGCACTCGGCGAAGCCAGGTCAACACCATGGTCGCGAGCCTGCTCGAACGAAGCTACGGACCGCTGTCGAGCAAGCCGAATCCGCTCCTCCCCCGTGCCGCGCGCTATGTCCTGGTCGCTGCGGACGAGGCGCGCCGGGCCGACCTGCGCTACGCCGCACCCGAGTACGGGGACGGCGATCGTATCTCACGCTACTGGATGGAGCCCCAGACCATCGCGATGGAGCGTCAGACGGAGCCGATGCGGCTGCCCTGATCCGGAGCATCCGCCAAACGGCTTGACAGTCGTAATCCATCCTGCAAATCCCGAGACACAGGCGAATCGAGCGCCTTCCGCCCGCAACGGAGAACCCCGAAAGGGACCGATGTCCTCACACCATCGAACGACCCTTCCCATTCGGAAGAGCGGTCGCCAGCGGGCAGCGAACGCCATTCTTCCGAACACGAAGGACGTGTCCGATGACCATCAAGCAATACAAGAAGCTCGCCCGTGCCAAGGCGCATGCCAACCGCACCTCGTACCAGTCGGAGCTCGACACCCTCTCCAGGGAGAACGGCTACGACAGCTGGGGTCCGTTCCAGGCCTATCTGCGCGCTGCGCCCGTGAACGGGACGGACGAGACGCACGTGGACCGGGTCGCCGATCTGCTCGAGGCCCTGCGCCTGTGCATGGGACATGGCAAGCACCTCGTCGTCAACAGGGGCGGGAATACGGCGGTCGAACTGCATCTCATCGAGGAGCTGCGCGAATACATCGCCACGCTCGGTGGAGGACCCGTAGAACGCATCCGCTACACCACGGACTTCACCGACATAGATCTCGATACGGCGCGACGCGAGAGGCTGACCCATGTCACCACCTCGCGGGGCTTCCGCCGCATCGTCGAGGACGGTGAGCACATGACGCTCAATCCCGATGCCATCCTGTCCCCGGCGAACGCGATAGCGCGACTGAGCGACAGGGCGATCATCGAGGCCACGACCGAGGTGACGCTGGCCATCGGCCGTTCCTCGAAGGGTCTCGCCATCCGGCCCGATACGGTGGGCGGAACGACGATCTCCAGGTCGGATGGAAAACCGGATCGCGTGCGCGCCTTCATCGATGCCTGCGATCTCAGCGGCGCCGGTCCGGACCGCGAGGAGATCGCTGCGCTGCTGGAGGACTCCCTCCACGGATACCTCGCCGAGCCGCGCGGCACGAACATCCACGAATACGTCGAGGGCTACGAGTTCTACGGAGACGGCTTCCACAGGACCCCCGACGAGGACCAGAAGAGGATCCTGCGATACGCCATCGCCGACTATCTCGAGAACGAGGTCGAGGACGTCGCACGCCCACCGCTCTCCTTCCAACTGGACGAGTTCCCGATCCTGCAGGGACCTGTCCAGCCGTACGCGCATGCGCACGACCTGAGGAAGGCCTGGGACCTGCCGCGACGTGAGCGCCCGATCGAGTTGCGCGAGGTCCCGTTCGTCCCCGCATGGAACGCCCTTGCGGAGGACC
>Ga0100391_1004806_pt1 | contig 12794 bp, 7 predicted proteins | sample CryGeymeta201515_FD_81541 | JGI IMG/M metagenome (GOLD analysis project Ga0100391, IMG submission 81541) | Groundwater microbial communities from Crystal Geyser aquifers in Utah, USA - Crystal Geyser metaG 2015-15 | ecosystem: Environmental > Aquatic > Deep subsurface > Groundwater | place: USA...
CTCGGAACGGAGAAAAGGTCGGCCCTAGTAAATTGCCGAGTTTCTCCAAACCACCCTACCTAGCCGAACGTAGCCCTAGAGAGCTGGCATAGTCGAGAGAACGCGGTAGCGTTCGCTCGTGAGGAAGTATTCCATATCCTTATCCCTTTTCAACCATTGCAAGATCCAAGTTGAACTCCTTTCTTCCAGCGCATTATTTGACAGTATTAGTCTACTACTACTAGCACTACTAGTAGTATGGTAGCTAGACCACTACCAGTAGTCGACGCTACCCCGATTACCCAAACGGTCTGTATGTCTGTCGTTTCAATCTAACATCAGCATAGCGTGGCTTCAATTTTGCGGTTTCTTGGGTTCTTTGTCCCGATTTGCTTCAAATTTTTTATCCGCAAATGATGGTGTAGTAGTTGTAGACACGTCGGCACTCTCTCCAACCACACTGCACGATAGAAGAAAGACTCCAATACACTGGACGAAGAAGAAAGAAAAAAAGAATGAGGTTAAGTACAGCTATATCACTAATATCACTGATATCACTGGCTTCGAGTTTATCAACAAGCGGACAAAATCCTCGTAATCCTCGGAAGGTTTCATCGCCATCCATATCTTCTCCATATCCTGGAGTGCCCTCGTCAACGTCTGGACGAGCGTCTCCATCAACAGGTAAATTTTGTACTCCTGTTTTGTTTGTGTGTGTGCTTTCCCTGGAATATATGTTGTGCTGTGGAGAGATAGAGAAACAGAGAAATAATGATGCAAACAAATCTCAATTTGCTTTGGTTATCCAAAAAACATCCTACTGCTCACCTTTCAAAACTTGTGCTCTTGTGTGTGTCGTTACAGACATTTTTTCAGAAGTTGGCGCGTCACGAAATCATAGATCTAGTAACAAGAGAATAGTCACGAAAAGACCACCACTTGTAGATTCTGCTCTTTTGCGATTTCTTTCCAAACAAAAGACATTGAAGGAGCAACAAACCAATGCAACCGACAGTGCCAGCACCAGCACCAGCACCAGCACTAGCGCCGGAATAGACAACCAAAGAACAGAGCATCCGGCGTCCAAATCCGTTACGGCCACAACGAATCAATCACTAACCGATTCTTTTGAACAATCACGGCCAACACCACAATCACCGCAAGCAAAATATGCTTCCTCTCAACCTACTACTACCCGACAACAACAATCGACGGACAACTGCAGCAGCAGCAGCAGCAGTGACGACACACCCTTGGCAGCAACACGTACTGCAGCAGCAGCAGCAGCAGCAGCATCTCCCATTGTTACTCCAATAATATCAGACTCCGGAATTCTTCCTCGAGCAGAAGATTCCTTAGATTTATGGATGGGACAATTTAATCGAAATAGAATCGCACAAGTCTTGCTGGCCCGAGGCTCGGAAGGAGAAGGCGGAGGAGTGGACGAACAGTTGGCCAATCAAGCGGGGGAGGCAGTTCAACGGCATGCCTTGGCACGAACAGCACGGCGACGAGTACGAGATTTTTTAAAAGCTCGAGATAAGATGTGGTCTGGTGATATTTCCGTTCGAACCAACGTAACTACCACCACCACCACCGATATCGCAGAAAAGGATACACTATTATCGTTCTCCGCGAGCCAATCGAAACAGCCCGACTATGGTTTTCCTGATGTCGTCGATGTACTGGTCGACAATGGCCTGACAGCCAAGGATGTTGCTACCATTCTAATTCACACGCCCAGCATTGCGATTATGATGCCACAGAGACCGAAATTTATGGTCGAGGAAGATGATGAGCTGGATGGAGAAACAGTAGAAGAAACGGTCCAACGAGCGCTGTCGGATCTTTTGTGCGGAACGCTAAAGTTGCGTCGTTACGATGCGAGGAAAGTGCTGCGAAATTGTCCCGGACTACTGACGAAACGAGGGTCACGATCAGCTCAGCAAGTGGTGGCTTCCATGGTCAAACTGGGAGTCTCGACATCGTCCATTGCACGAGATAAGAATGCACTACCCGTACTCTTGTCGAGACCTCCTGCAGCTCTATTTCGGTTGATTGCTTTTTTGAGTAGTGATGCTATTCGAATGCCTCTTGACAAAATTGGTCCTCTCATTCGAAGATCTGAATGCAGTCAACTACTGGATATTGTGGCACCGCTGCCGCGTCTAGCGCAAGATGCTGGAATGATGACGAGTAGCAATACTCCCCCCTCGCAACCACAACCAACGCAGGAAGAAACAGATAGTGAACTGACTGATGCACGGATACTGCCTTCCTTTGTTGGTCGCACCATAGAGGAGCGGCGGAAAAGTATTGACGGAACGTACGATAGAATGTCAACGACGGCATGGACGCTGCGAAATAAAATTGGCACAAACGATCTGAGCAAAGTTATTTCTGCTTACCCTGGCGTGCTTTTGCTGGATGCATCCGAACAAGTTTTGCCAGTGGCATCCTACCTGATGGATGAATTAGGTATTTTCCAGGATGATCTTGCCCGCGTCCTGCAGCTCTATCCTGCTCTTCTTGGTATGCCAATTTCGGAAATGAAGGAGACAGTCGACTTTATCATGGAGCAAGGCATTGAGAAGGAGAATTTAGCGAGCATGTTTCGATCTTTCCCTTCGTTGCTAACGTTGAGCATTGAGGAGGATATGAAGCCTGTGGTTCAATTTCTGCAGTCCGTTGGCATCAATAACACCGGCCGGTTTATTTCGAGGCTTCCACCTGTCCTCGGGTATTCAGTTTCACGAGAACTAACGCCAAAGTGGGAGTTTGTTCAAAAAATCTACACTTACACGAGTTTTGAGGTTTCCAAGTTCCCCGCCTTTTTCTCCTACCCTCTGGAGCGAGTTATCAAGGCACGATTTGAATACCTTCGGGACGTAAAAAGACTTCCAATTTCTTTGATTGCACCTGATCTTGTTCTTCGATACGGCGACCGTGATTTTGCCATGCGAGTCGCAGGCGACGAAGATCAAGGTGCAAGGTTTTTAGAGTTTCTAAAAGCGCGACAAAGTAGTAGTAGTAGTGTTTCTGGGAAGGGACGACATCAAAGACAGCAACGGAAAAAGTCTGCGAAAAATCCGAAAGCATGGAAAACACCAGAACCTTGAACAAATTGAGCTAAAAAACGTAATCCGATGCCTGCTACGTGCCCGAACCAGCACGCTGCTCGCATTTCAATAATTATACAAGCACGCTACAGCTAATAAGAACTTTACTCATAACATCTCATTTGCTTCAGTAGTACCTGCTGCTGCTACTTTACTCTATTTGGTAGTTCACCCAACCAAGCTACTACAATAGCGAAGTATTCTATAGCAACATAAATCAGCTTGCCTCCCGCATACGAAATGTTCAGCGGAAGGACAAAGAAGGTTAATTTTTTTTATAGTCTAGTCTATTGTCACTGTATGTTGCACGGTAGCTACCACTCCGAGTAGTGCGCTAGCTACTGAAGAGCGAGGAGTATTGGTAGAGTACTCAACAAGCTAGCTACTCTAGCTAGCTAGCAGCAGCAAGAGCGAGGAGTAGTGGTAGAGTACCCTACAAGCTACTAGAGTACTAGCTACCACTCGTACTACTCTGCAGTACTTCTGCAGAGTCTGTCCTACCATCCGTTCGTCATTTGCATTCGTCAGCGTTTGTGTAGGGGTAGTCGTCTACTCGAGTACGTGTCAAACTTTCTTCGACTTGCCGATCTTGCAGCAAAGAACCCTCTTGTTTTCCTCGGCAAAAAGGCAAGGCAAGGTCAGCAGCGTCTTATCCAGCAGCAGCGCCGCCGTGTACTGGTAGTTGTTTCAATCATACAGTAACTGTTTTACGTTCATCTGTTCCTATTATTTATTTATTTATTATAGTATTATTAAATAGCATCATGAAGCTTTCTGCTGCAACTGTTCTCCTTGCCCTTGCTGGCGCTGATGCCTACACCGCGCCTAGCCGTGCTTCCCTTCGTAGTTTGGGACAAAAGTCGGTCAGCCCACCCACTAGCAGCCGAAAGGTCGAAGCCAGTATGAAGATGGAAGGTGTGTTTGGATGATCTGGCATCATAATGATTTATTATTATGATATTATGGTGTTGTATTCTGAGGAATATATTGGACGGGATGTCATTGTGTGGACTGGTGGTGGTTCATGGATTAAAAGTTGTCACATGAGTTTAAGGCAACGTGCGAATGCTTTTAACGCAATTAACCTTTTCAGCCGAAACCATAGTGATAATGCTGTGATAATCTTCCTCTGGAAGTCTATGGAGCTTGCCCACCCCAACCACCACCGAGTCGTATATCAGTCTGACCAGCCCCATCAAACAATGCGCGTCCTGTTCACTTACTAAGATGCCGCCAGATTGTCGAACATTTTCTCTCACACGTTTTCTCTCTCTCCCCCCTCTTTTGTTTGTGAATCCGAATCGTATAGATTTCGGCCTCTTCAAGGGTACGAAATTCGACTTTGGTGCTGAATGGGAAGGTGTTGAAGCCATCTCTGAGGTTGGACTTGAGAGGAGACTAAACAAAGATGGACTGCGATACAAAATGAACAGAACCGACAAGGAAGCCGACGAAGTTGGTCCCATGTACGACCTTCCAGGATTCACCGTCAACCTTCCTTTGATCGGAGAGACCTACCTTGGACCACCCAAGGTTGCCGACATTTGGGAAGCTCTTGGTTTTACTGCCACTTCCAACAACGAAGCCAGACAGGAGGAAAAGCTTCGTGCCATTGAAAAGGCCCGTAACGCCAACAAGGGTGTCTTGAACGGGCCCGGTAAGGAAATCCGCGCCGAGTGGCTGGAAAAGTACGGATACCCTCGCCTGGTAGGATCCGGAGGAATCTTTTACGCCGATCAGCTTTCTACCGACAAAGTTCCCATGGGTGGATTCAACATGGGAAAGAGTGGAAGCATCTGGCCCGTTCCTGAGGTTGTCGAATCTGGACAGTACGGAGGAGATAAAGGATGGGGAATGAAGAAAGCTGGACGTGCCGTCGACGATCTTCCCCCTAATACCAAGTTCTAAACTGCTTACTCTCTGCCCATACGTAAAATGTATAATGGTCGAACGATTGCTACCATACTGTGAATTGTACTATTTTGTTTTTGATTTGGTTGTAGTGTCCTTGGTTCCCTTTTTAAAATTCCTGTAATGAAAAATGAAATGGTCATGCTAATAATACTACCTGGTAATACTCTGTACTCCGAGTACTACTACTAGTACTGATCTACTAGTAGTCTAGTAGACTACTACTACGAGTAGCTACTACCAGTAGTATGAGTATTTCCATCAGGCCAAGGAGGGAAATTATGAACTTGGTCCCTCACTTGTCCAATAATTTGAAAAATCTAGCAGTGTCAAGGCAGGTTCAACCGACCGAATCTCTAATAATTAATCGACACACACACTCCCTTTGAGCTTGCACCACTTTCGTAATTCCATTTTTTACTATTGCTCAACACTACTGTTGTTCGTTCATCCTCATGACAATAAAAACCATGAAATTTCCTTCATCCGGATCATTGTGGTTATGTTTGGTGCTGTTGCTTGTTTCGAGAGGGGGCAACGCTGCTTTTACTGTTCGAGCCGATAAATCATCCTTTGGGGTCTCTGCCAATACATTACTTGCTCGAGGAGGAGGAGGCGCGCGAATCGCTACTCCTGATCGTCTCGCGGTCTCTTCCAATTCTGTGGATGAAATTCAATTGAAAGATATAGATAGAAACAATAGAGGTCCATTGAAAGTCCTTTTTTTGTCGGCCGATACCGGAGGAGGTCATCGCGGTAGGTTTTTTTTTTCATATGCTTGGGATGTTGTGCAGTTCTGCACGCGCCGATAATTGGATGTAACTGTATACGTTGGGCTTTCAATTCTAACTGCTGTGTCTTCGTTTTTCCCTACTAGCCTCGGCAGAGTCACTCGCAGCTCAAGTAAGTTATTATTTGTTGATATATAGAATTTTTTTTGGTATAAGTACCCTTAATGTGACTTACAGCTTTCCGTTTCTAAAAAATCTATGGCAACAGTTCCTGAAACATTTCCCAGGTAGTACTTATGATTTGGTGGATGTTTGGACACTAGATGGAAAATATCCTTGGTCTACCCTCGTTGATTCCTACACGCACTTGTCCGCCAGACCGAGGAAATGGAAATTCCTGTATCATTTCTCCAACTTTTGGTTGACCGAGAAGATGACGGACTGGCATTCGAATGCTCTTTGCGGGAAATCTATTCGAAAGCGTATTGCATCCTACGATCCTGATGTTATCGTCAATGTACATCCTGCAATGAGCGGGGCTCCTTCCTACCAGCTGGCAAAAATAAACAAAAGACTTGGAAGGCACATACCCTTTTACATTGTTGTTACCGATATGGGCACCGCTCACGCAACATGGTTTCGCAGCAAACGAGCTGACAAGATTTATGTGGCCTCCGAGAAAATCAAAAGGTTGGCAAAGCGCAGAGGGCGCTTTGCGAATAATCGCATTGTCATGTCGGGACTCCCCATTCGACAGTCCTTTGCTGATGAAGCCAAGAACCTTGGAGATCGCACGAGCGAGGCTGGCAAAGACTACCAAGCAGAAGTCCGACAATCACTCGGCATCGACACTGACAGACAAATGGTACTCGTCATGGGTGGTGGAGAAGGTGAGTTGCCTTCACGATGAGAATGCATCTTTTGGTTTCAATTGAATCGTAAAATGTTTTGGTGCTTATGAACGCTTGTTGTCTTATATTATGTTTGCTTTCACTCAGGTGTCGGTGGACTGGGGAAAATTGTGGATGAACTATACGTTTCTTTTATGAAAGAAGGAGTGAAAGCTTCAATATACGTTGTCTGCGGAAGAAACGAAAAGCTCAAGGAGGAACTTGCTACGAAAGACTGGAGCCAAGTATTGGCCAGTGCCGGCAAAACCAAGCTTAGTGTCTTGAGACGCATCTTTCGACGAAAATCCAAGGACAATCGCGTAGAGACAACCGCAAGCGAGGTCACAGGTGATGTGAAAGTGGTTGGCCTAGGTTTTGTGACAAAAATGGCAGAATACATGGTCGCTGCCGATATTTTGGTATCCAAGGCTGGTCCTGGTGCGTACGGGAAGAATATTGCTTGATTTTGATGTTTTATTATGCTTTGTTGCAATGAAGTAGCATGGTTGTGTATAACTCAACATTTTTTATTTTTTTCTTCACAGGAACCATCGCTGAAGCTGCTACACTAGGCTTGCCAGTCATGATGACTAGCTACTTACCAGGCCAAGAGGCCGGCAACGTGGACATTGTGTTGGAAAATGACTTTGGTGCCTACAATGACAAACCTATTGAAATTGCTCAAAAGGTTACAGCCTGGTTGAAAGACCCTGAATTATGTGCCCAAATGAGCCGCCGCGCTGTGGCGGTTGGACGTCCGAATGCTGCTGCCGATATTGTGATTGATATTGGAACCTCCGCGAACGCTTGGAAAGTCTTAAATGGAAATTCCAAGCGAATGACAGATGTCGAGTGGTAGATGTATTAAGGAGTGATGAATCCGATAGGAGGATGTCAAACAATCACACGGCACGAAAAAAGATGTTGTTCCTAGTTTGCATCAAAACTCGATCAATGTCTCGCTAAGCCAGAGGTGTGCGAAGACTACCAAACAATACACGTTTGAGACGGCTTCAATATGATTGCTCTGCTTAGCATCCTGGCGTCTAAACACACCACAGCATATCGCTACTCATTCAATGCGTCCGCTCCTCGCATTTGTAACGCCTAGGCATTAAAGTTTTGTACTTGTAACACATGATAGCTGGTGCTATATACTCTACATCTCTACCCTACCAAGATATCCTATCTGTTTCAAAAGTCCTAGTCAGGAGTAGCTACGTAGCTCTGAGCTTGGATCTATTCATTGTCCTGCGAGAGTAGACCAGATAGACCTGCCTACCAGGTACCAGTACTTTTCAAACTTGTTGGCACCTTTTGGTCTGTCAGTCGTCAGGCTGGCGGGGTATCTTTCATTAAGACCGTGCGCATGATCTTAAAAAATCAATCCAATTAATTAAGACTCTACTCTAGTCTAGCTCTAGTCTATTATTATTGTAAACTGTAAAAAATAAATATCTGTTCTCGCTGTCTGCACAGCTCTCTCGCTTAACTTGGGCCTGACGATACCTGTTCAAGACCAGAGACGACCTAATACTATCTCTTCACGGAATCAAGTATTTTTTTTTTTGCAGAGTAGCAAAGGTCTCGCATTTGACGAGATATTTTTGTCCTGATATCTCGCATCATCGTTCGTGACAATGAAACGCACTACTACGAGACACAACAGCTGCTGCCTGCTGATAGTGGTCATACTAGTCGTCGTGTTTTCCGTAACGACCAGCACCGTTGCATTGGAATGCGACAGAGGTTGGACCAAAGGAACACACATGGTACCAGAGAATCAAATGAATGATGATTACTGCGATTGTCCTTTAGATGGTGCCGATGAACCAAATACCAATGCCTGTTCTGGGTCCATGGTCGGTGCATTTACCGGTATTCCGGCTGTTTCACATGAAAGGTGAGTTTCGATTTTGTTATATTTAAATACAAAACTTGTCGTTGATATTATTTCTTTTGAGAGAGTGTTGCTCACCGTCCACTAAAACACAGTCGAAAATATTCGTGTCCGCAGCAAAAGAAACGTTCCATTCCGTATTCACGATTTCACGATGGTATTTGCGATTGTTGCGACGGATCGGATGAACCTACCGGTATATGTCCTGATGTCTGTGATGAAGTGCTGGCAGAAGAACGAGCCCTGCGAGAAAAAATGGCCAAAGAATTTGATGTAGGCAAGGCCCTTCGAGACGCTCAAACAGCAGAATTTGTCAATATTGTCAAGGAAAAGGAGGCACAACGAGCTGCCGTGCAACAAGATCTGGATCAGGCTCAAGAGAAATTGACAGAAGCGGAGTCAGAGCTAGATCAAATCAAACATGAGTATATGCAGGAGCACATTACAAGAATCGGAAACATGGTTACACGCGTGGCTAGCATCAGTGGCAACGACAACAATCATGATTGTGTGACAGGCTTGCTGGAACCCTTGACAAATTCAGAGATCCAAGATTTGATTGTGCATTCCTGCCAAATGTCCGGTGAAATGAAACGAGCAAAAGAATTGGATGCATCAACCTGTGTCTCTTTGCGTTTGGCAGGCTTGGATACTGCACTGGTGTGGACCAAAGAAAACCGAGGCAAGGCCGAGTTAAAACGAATGCACATGAATGTCCGAGAGGAAGGGAAAGCACTTGCCGACAGGCTCATTACCAATGCTAGAAAAGGAGAGGACAAGGATAAGGAGATTTTCGATCACGGTCAGAGGCAAAACAGAAATCGACAGGGAAAGAAAAACATTCGCGATCGACCTGGGAGACGGCGACTCCAGGAAGTTCCATCGGACGACGATTATCTGGATGATGACTTCCCTCACGACTCTGATGAAGACTACTACGACGAGGACGAATCGAATTTTGATGCTGAAGATGGCGAAAAGGAAGAGAGTGAATTCGACAACGACGACAACGGCAATACTACTGAGCCAAATCTTGAACAAGAAATCTTTGAACGCTTGAGGGAGTCGCTATTTTCGCAGCCGAGAGAGGCACTTTTGCAAAGATCGAAAGAAATTATTGATGGAATAAAAGAATTGTTAAAAGACAACAAAAACGATCAAAACAAAGTAGGGGAAGCGGAAGGAGAAGGAGAGGAAGCTGCTGCAGCTGAGTCGGAAACAAAGAATCCAATTGATCCTGCTGCCTACAATATGGTCAAAGCAACTTTAGAGGAACGGGAAGCAGCTATTGAACGAGGTTACGATTATGCCATTTCAGCGGTCGCATTGCTGAATAGTTTGATCGAGGCAACTCCAGATCAAGATCAACTGCGCAAAGATTTACTCTCTTTAGCGGTCGGGACTATTGTTCACGGCGAACTATCAGCTGTCCATGTTTGGGAAATGCTCCAAGCAATTCTACCAGAATTTCATGAAAACGTAGCAGTTGAAAAAGAGAAGACTTGTGCCACGTCACCTTGGGTTGCATCTTGTCCACCCCATGCAATATTTCGCGAGGGAGTCTCGTTCCCACCTCAGCAAGTTCTTCAAGCCGCGCAAGCACTGTGCACCACACCAACGTTCACCCAAGAAAAGGCACAAGCATGTGCTGCCGATGCTGACAGGGAGCTTCCGACTGTCATGCCCAATGGGTATTATGGGTACGATGTTGTAGAACCTCGAGAAGAGAACGATATTTTCGGCAAATTGTCATCGGAATGGAACGCACCGTTTGATGAAAGCATTCAGAGCAAACTTGACGAAATGGATGAAAAAATACGAACTTTGAGGGATGAGAAGAAAAAGATTGAAGACTCTATTCGAGACATTGATGACCTGGTGGAAGGAGCCAAGGAATCCAAATTCGGCCGCGATGGTGAGCTTTACGCCCTAAAGGACCAATGTTTTTCTGTCAAGGCTGGTAAATATTCATACGAGGGCTGCGTCTTTGGTAATGCTGCCCAAAAGGAGGGCAATGCGAAGAGTGGAACTAGTTTGGGAAAATGGAATGGCGTAGAGTTTGACGAGGAAACTGGTCAGCGCATCTTGAAATGGACCGGCGGTGTAAAATGTTGGAATGGGCCCCAGCGTTCAGCTACGGCGTACGTTACTTGCGGAGCCGAAACCAAAGTGTTACTGGCAGATGAGCCTGATACTTGTCGATATGTCTTGCAAATGGAAAGCCATATTGCTTGCGACGATACCTTCAAAGAACTCCACGAACTTTAGTGTTGCTCATCCCGATTAGAATATGAATAACGAAGTTTACAGTAAATACGATTTCAAGCTATTCTCATTCACTCGATTTGACCTTTTTACTGGGTCTCGTTTTCAGGTCCCCCTCAACGTTCTCTTCTTCCTCCCCGTCGTCGTTATCTAAGGCGGCAATGATGGCAAGCACTTCATTTCGCAATTCTTCCAAGCTGTGCTTCTCCTCCAATCGAACCGCGATACCGTATAAGGCCCGATACGTGGAAAGGTCACGGTGCTCCAAACTGAGCATTGCTTCCAGGATAGCCTTGTCTTCGGTAGCCTCTACCTCAACGATATCAGAACAGACTTTTGTCAATGGCTGATACGTTTCCATTTTCGTTTTGATGGCTGTCAGTATAGCCATGGCCACTAGTTTGCCCAGAAAGTAGTCCTCAAGAACCTCCTGACCCAACAGCTGCTTTGGTTCGTCTGCAAACACCTCACTATACATTTCGTTGGGAAGCATTTGGGTGCAACACAAAGTGACCATTTCATCGCTCAAATAGCTACCCGTTTCAGTAGACGGCGTGACAAGAAATTGATCGGGTAAAAAATCCAACTTGCGCTGACGGGCATCGTCCAACTCAAAGACCTCTCCCTCGAGATCGTTTTCTTCCATGGTTATTTTTAATTCTTTGGGATAAGATGATTTTTTGACTGTTTCACAGGCTGCCACGAGGACCTCTTTGGAAAGCATGGCAGGAGTTGTTGTCACTGTCGCTGTCGTATTCGGTCCAACAGCAGCAGTGGCAGCGGCAGCAGCATCATCGGTCGGAGAAAGCACTCGTCGCAATGTAGATTCAGGAACGAATCCAAAAGTCTGCAACAATTGGGACGCTGTCAAGTCTCCGTACGAATGCAAAATTTCTTCGCCCTTGTTGACATCTCGTTCCGCCACCATGCAAAAATCTCCCGTTGCTGAATCTCGTTGCAACGTGGTAGCTTTTAGTTTCTCGTCGGCACTATGATTTAATAAATCAATCACGGGCAACAAAAAGGGTCCCAAGTAAGGAGTACTGGTAGTGGTAGACTTTGATTCCACATTTGCGTGGTTGTTGTTGTTGGAGTCATTATTATTATTATTATTATTTGGTGGTTGTTGCATGTGAAAGCCACGTGTCGACAGACACATGGACAATTGTTGGAATGTTCGTATTGGATCTTTGCCCGTCGGAATTTTCAAATGTTTCATGTACGGCAACACGTAATCGTTCATCCGACGTTCCAATGTTCCCTCTTGTCGATCTGCTTGCAATGTTTCACCCAATGCTGTACTACTCAAGTACCTTACTTCATCATCCTTCCACCGCCATAGTGTTTCGTAGGAGGTAGGAAGCGATTGAATGTACGGTTTCCATTGCTGCTCTTCGTCATCGTCGTCATCATCATCTTTTTGTGCCAAATACAAACAGGCCAAACACCGCAACCAAGGTGACGCCAAACGATCGTTCTTCCATGTTCGAGGTAATTTTTCTCCACTAATGGCCAAAACTGCTGGAATTCGTAACAACAATTCGCCTTTTGAAATGGTCTGAGTTGCAAATATTCCCCGAACTACTTCTTGGTCACCTCCTCCTGTTGCGGCAGAAGAAGTCGTCGTCGTCGTCGTCGTCGTCGTCGTTCCTCGTAATTCAATATTCGAATGAACTACTCCTCCAGCTTTTTCCACCCATGTCTTCAAGTCCTGAAATATTTTCGAGTTGACTTCTGGTGTTGTCATAATAATAATAATATTGTGTGTAAGAAATAAAATAAAAGTAGCTTATACAGTAATGAAATAAATAATTGACCAGCCACTTTTGCTTTTCCCACAAAGAAGTGAAAAAGGTCCGCAGCGGCAGAGCAACAACCGTAAAAAGCTAGTGTGGAGACATAAAGAGTAAATATGAATATTATGATAATAGTAGGAGCAAACTAGTGGTGTGTGTATACAGAGCAGGCTAGGCACACGACCTAATAGAGTAAGACCTAA
>Ga0100391_1004807_pt1 | contig 12793 bp, 16 predicted proteins | sample CryGeymeta201515_FD_81541 | JGI IMG/M metagenome (GOLD analysis project Ga0100391, IMG submission 81541) | Groundwater microbial communities from Crystal Geyser aquifers in Utah, USA - Crystal Geyser metaG 2015-15 | ecosystem: Environmental > Aquatic > Deep subsurface > Groundwater | place: USA...
ATGGCACTTGGGCTTACCGTGGGCGAGCTCGTTAGTTTGAAGAGCTTTTCAATGGATGCCTCTTGCGCGGCGGTGCCATCCGTTTCTGGGGGTAGGCTCAATTTTTTAAGTTCTTTGTTTTCACCAGCGCCTTCACCAGATTGAGACATTCCTTTTAGAAAAACTTTGGTGATGATTGGTTTCTCAGGGGTTTTGGGAGATGGCTTTGGTCTTTGTAGCAAGCCTATTGCTGCTATATGAAGACTAAGGGAGGCGGCAAAGGCCCATTTCATAGAAATTTTCACCTCCCCATTCTATAGGAGAGAATTCCTATTTAGACAAATTTAGCTCCATAGGAAAACAGCTCACCGGGTAGCCACCTATGTCTACTTTTAGCATCGAGCCTACGTCTTTGAATCCAAAGCGTTTGTAGAAATCATGACCTGTGATGGATGATTCTAGGGTTACGATTTCTGCTTTGAAATCTTTGGCTGCGTTTAGCATGAGTTCCATCATTTGTGTGGCGATGCCTTGTCCTGCGGCTTCTGGGGTTAGGTAGAGGCCATGTAGATGGGATCGCTTGGTGGAGCTTTCTTGGATCATGCGAATGTAAGCAAATCCATACATCGTACTTTCTGATTCAACGACCCATACGAAATCTTCTTTGATCGGGCGAATCCATCGATTGCCAAGTTCTCTATAGCCCCATCCTTTGATTTCTTCCTCTCCATGGTCTTTCACACATATCTCTCGAATGGATCTCATGTGCGCTTCGTGACTGGAGGCTTCGTCGCCTGGGATGGCTTTGCGGATGGTGAGTTGTTTAGGCATACGGATCAAAGTCATCCTCAAACTGATTCGTGTAGTGTTCTGGCTTGCAATAGCCGGGAGCAAAGACGACTTCGATTTTTATGCGGTCGGGGTCTTCGAAGAAGATGGCGTAGTAGTCGTCTTCGCCGGTGGGTTTTTGCTCGTAGAGGCAGGGGATGTTTTGGGGGAGTAGGACGTTTTTGTAGAGGTGGTCTACTTCTTCTTTGGAGCTGGCGTAGAAGGCGAGGTGATTGAGCCCAACTCGTTTGCGGTGGTAGCCGTCGCCTTTAAACTTGTCGTCCACAGGACATATGACGATTTTGCTCTCGCCATCACAAAAAGTGGTGTGGTCTGTTCTGCACACAAGTCGTTTCCAGCCTACGGCACCTAGGACCTTATCGTAGAAGCGAACGCTCTTGGCGTAGTCGGAAACATATAGTTCAACGTGCGAAATCTTGGACATGTTAGGAACTTAGTTGAGTATAGAGTGCAGTCAATCGCCTTGATTCTTGCGATCATCATCTCTCTCAGGTTTAAACCTCGGAGGGCGGCGCCTCAAAGACGTCAGCTTTTTCCAATGGCAAAAACTTCAACACAATCATTCCAGGAATGCTCAATACGATCGTTGCTACGAAGAAGCTTGGGTAGCCAAGAGCCATTTGGATGTGTCCGCTCACAGCACCTGCTGTAAGCGCGCCAAGGGCCATCAGTCCGGTCGAAATTGCAAAGTGCGCTGTTCGCATCGTCGAGCCCTGACTGATATACATCAGATACACCATATAAGCTGCGAATCCGAACCCATAGCCAAATTGATCCACACCCACGATGCCATAGAGCATGTAGGTTGGCGGGAATGTGAGACTCGCCCACAGATATAAGAAGTTTGGAATGTTCATGGACAAGACCATAGGCCACAGACAGCGCTTGAGGCCCCACTTGGAAAGCACAAGTCCGCCGATAATTCCGCCAAGCGTGAGCGCTACAACTCCCACAACGCCGCCAATAAAACCAATGTCAGTGGTCGGGAGCCCCATGCCTCCTTTTGCTACAGGATCCATGAGGAAGAGTGCACTCATTTTTCCTACCATCGATTCGCCGAAGCGGTAGAACATAATAAAGGCGAGGATCACGGCGATGCGATGTTGCGCAAAGTATTCCTTGAAGATCTCATAGCCAATGCTGGGGCCTTTACGAGGTTGGTCCGTATCCGGCTTAGGGGCGCTGAGTTTTATAGCCAGCAATCCAATCCCGAAGGCAGCCGCGCCGATCCATAAGACCTTGGACCAAACAGCAGTAACGCTTTCTCCGTTTTGTTCAAATACTCCTGCGAGATAGACAAGAAAGCCGGTTCCAAAGATCATAGCGAGTCGGTAGGCCGTGGAGCGAATGCCCACAAAAAATGCCTGCTCTTTAGGGTTTAGAGCTAGCATGTAAAAGCCATCGACTGCGATATCATGAGTGGCCGAGAAGACAGCCATCACCCCAAGTAAAGCGAGAAGAATGGTCCAGCCCGCTCCCTGCATGACCAGAAATCCCATCACGGCAAGTAAGCCAAGCATGACGGCTTGAGTGCCGAGGATCCAATTTCTTTTGGTGCTGGTGCGGTCCACGAAAGGTCCCCAAAACATTTTGAGCATCCACGGCCACGTGATCAAACTCGTCCAAAGTGCGAGCTGATCATTGGGCACGTCCATTTTCTTGAACATGATCGTCGCCAGCTGATTGACGATGACATAGGGGACCCCCTCCATAAAATAGAGAGCGGGAACAAGGGCCCAAGCACGGGGTGAAATATCTGAAGATGTTTTTCTCAGCACCTTTTAAGTCTAATGCGCTTCGCTCAAACTACAAGTTTCTCAATTCGTGTTACCGTGTTTTTGGGCAAAATACTTTAGAGCTTCTTTGATAACACCTGCTTCTGAAAGACTTAGCTTTTGGCTCAGGGCCTTTAAAGTTTCGAGATCTTCTCTTCGGAGTCTGAAATTTTTTGTGGCGGTGGGGTAGGCGCCTTTTCTTCCTATGTGTGGAAGCCAGCCGTCACATTTTTTTAGGGGAATATTTCTGAAGCTAACTTTTGCTTCGCCCCTTCGAAGGCTATTGACGGCAGTTCTTAGATCTTCGGGAAAATCTTCTGTCATTAAGATTGCTGGCTTTTTAATGACAATCGCGGGAAGCAATTCCAAAACTCTAGGTTCAATGTTCTCGCCAACCCAAAGAGCCTCTTGGGCCGTAAATCTTCTGGGGCTTTTTTTGACTTGGGTGTCGATAAGTCTTTCATGGGCTAGGCGGCCCATGACTTTTCTATAACGGGGATCCTGCTTTAATTTTTTTAGTTTTCGGGCTTTCTTCTTGGCGAGAGCCTGTATTTTTTCTCGCTGGTTCATAAGATCGTCTCCAAATCGACATTGTATTTATCGGCCAAATCATAAATGCGATCATCGCAGTCTTCGCTGGCCAAATAATCCGTTAGGAGTTGTTTGTTTTTTGTGGGCGCCATTTTTGCTTTTGAAAGCATGATGAATACAGGCTCCGCTATTTTTGCATCGACGAACTGACCCTTATAAATGCTTTGATACTGAGTCTCTTCTGGCATCCAAGCTTTGTGGCCTTCGGGGTCGAGGCTTTTGTGGATGCTGGTTAGCAATTCATTTAGCTTATCTCGAACTCTGTGGGTTAGTTCGTTGTAGGTGTCGACATCCATGGTGGCGTTGATTTGAATATTTAAGTCGGCTTCGAGAAGAGCAGTTTGCCCAATAACTAGCACCATTGTTTCTTGTATCGGAGCAAGTCCTTCGTCTAAGGCTCGGCGATTTTCTTCCACAATCCATTCATCGAGTTTTTTGAAAATTTTCTTAAGCATAGGTATATTATATCATTGATTTATAAAATGTACGTACATTTTATTGTATATTAATATTAATAACTTATGTGTTATCTGTTTGAGGGGTTCAAGGGTTTGTTTAAACTTCGGCCCTCGCCTGCATAAAAGAATAGTGAGATATAGCTTCGGGGTTTTTGGAGACGGCACGAAGTTCGGCCTTCATGCCCTCCACCATTTCTTTTGAAACACACTCTGCTGCTAGCAGGGACGGAGCCGCACTCAATAACAATTCCGTCCAATATTGAATCGTGCGCCGACGTTTCTCGGGCTCCCGGTTGTCGAAGTGTAGAGAGATAACTTTGGTTTGGATGTTTTGGAAACCCTGACTCAGCAACAAATTTCCTAGCTTCGCTCCCACAAAAGGATCCCCAGCATTTTCCCACTGGTAATCGTTGAAAGCCATCCAGTACTTCCACGTATTGGGCGAATAAGGATTTAGAAAAAACGAAGAGTTCATGACCTCAGAAATATAAACAGGCGAACCTTTTTTTAAAACGCGTTTCACCTCGGACAAAACTTTCTCAGGTTGTGGAATGTGTTCAAGTATCCAACACAAAAAAGCTCCGTCGAATTTTCGTCCCTCAAAATCCATGTCTTGAGCATTTGCCTTCTGAAAATTGAAACGCTCGGCGCCTAAAAAACCTTTTTCCATGCGCTTCTGAAGAGTGGCGAGCTGTCTATCGGACGAGTCGATGCCCGTGATTTGAAGCCGTGGAAAACGTCTTAGAAGAATTTCCGTCTGAGCCCCGACACCACACCCTACTTCTAAAATTCGTTCGCAGTCGCTAAAATCAACATTGCGGTAAAGCGCATGTTCAAAATAGTCGGCTTGGCGCAATAGGCGCTCCTGCTCTTCATCCGAAAAGCCATGCAAATAGGGAAAATTGCTAATATCGGTGTTCATTGACCGGAAACATAGGCACCACGCCGATTTCTCGCAAGCATTTAACTGTGTTCCGAGCCTAGATTGGTATCAGCTCCCCCAAAATGAGCCAAAACTATAATAAAGGCAGCCTTTTGTGGGCCCGCTCATGTATTTTGCGATGCCCATCAATGAAAAGCTTAGTGGCTCGAACGCTTAGTCTTGCGAGCGCTCTTTACGCTCTTTGCGCTTTTCTCTACGTTCTTCTTTTTGTTCTTTGCGCCATTCTTTGACGTCGCCGCGTTCGTCTTCATCGATTTTTCCATCACCATTATCGTCGAAAGTTTCTAACACTTTCATGCGTTTTTCTTTTCGTTTTTTCTTGAGCTCGATTTTCTCTTCATTGTTCAGCTGGCCGTCGCCATCTGCATCGAAATGTTTGAGGGCCCGCTTGTGTTGCCTGGCTTTGCGCTCAGCCTTTTTTTCTGATTTCTCGTCTACCTCATCTGCTGAGGCCGTGGGCGCGTTAATCGTCCCCATTGTAAAAACGAGAGCTAATAGTTGAAGAAGTTTGTAGTCGATTTTCATTGTTCCCCCTAAGCGGCCTCTAGACCTTTATGGCTAGCTTTCATAGTGTAGACGCAGTCGGAGGCAAAAAGGTTCAGATAAATTTGAAAATAAATGTTAAAGCCTTCAAATTGTTCGGTCTTAGCAAGAAATTAACGAGAGCCTCACCAAGACAGCCTTCTTTTGCACCTAGTTTGATGCGCATATTGGGGCTATTGTGGGGTAGTCGTATTTTATGAGAGGGCTAAGAAGTGTTTTTTAATCAGAAAGTCCTTAATGAAGACGTTCAAATGTGTAGTCTATCAAAGGGCTCGGGACCTCATTTATTAATTTTTGGTGCGATACATGGAAATGAAACATGTGGTCCTGAAGCTCTTGAGCGGATTCGATTTGATATTGATTCGGGAAAAATTTCATTGAAGCAAGGTACTGTCACTTGGGTGCCTGTCTGTAATCCGGAAGCCTTCAAAAATGGGGCGAGGTATGTCGAAGAAAATCTGAATCGAGTTTTTGAAGTTTCTTCGAATGTTAAAAGCTACGAAGAAAGACTGGCTCAAGTTCTTTGCCCGCTTTTTGCGGGGGCAGATTTCTTCCTAGATCTTCATAGCATGCAATCAGAGGGAGATCCTTTTGTTTTCCTAAATGAATCCACTGAGGCATCTCGAGTGTTTTGTGAGTCTTTAGGACTGCCCTATTTGCTTGAGGGGTGGCCAGCGGCCTATCGAAAGATGCCGCAATTTCGATCGGCATGTACACAAACGTTTGCGGATAAATTGAATATCCCTAATGCATTGGTTGAGTGTGGTCGCCACGGTACAGCTGAGTCTGCGCAAGTTGGCTACGAAAGTGTGAAAGCTGCACTTAAGTATCTGGATATGATTCCTCCTGAATCATCTAGCGGTTCCACAAAGAAACCGATTGCCATTGAGATGAAGGACATTATTTTACGAGAAAATGCGGGAGACAGTCTCGCGCGTGATTGGAGAAATTTTGATCCTATCAAAAAGGGGGACTTGCTAGCCACCCGATCGTCTGGTGTGGAGATCCTCGCGCCTTATAGTGGCTACATGATTTTGCCAAGTCCGGATTCAAACGTAGGGACGGAGCTTTTTTATCTAGGGACCTAGACTTCATTGAGCAGGGGCAAAAATGAGGCTCTAATTAATTGTATTTGGACCTAATTTTTCCGATCCAAAGCTCCGAAAAGTAAAAAGATGCAATATCTTAGGCAAATTGTCGGAGTCCTATGCTTGGCCTTAGTGGCGGGGCAAGCTTCTGCCATGGATCCATTGCGGGATCCCAAGAGACTGCTCTCTCCCAAAAGAGAAACTGTTGAAGTTGTAAATACCGCGAGGGTCATTCTTGCCGACTATGACTTGATTCGAAAAGATTTTCCGGGGCTCGCAGCAAAATCAAATGAAGAGATAGATCAATGGCTGTTAAAAAATACAGCTGTCATTTCCAAACCTCAGGCAGCACAAAGCAAAGTCAACACATCAATTCAAACCAAGGGTGAAATGAATGCCTATCGCCCCAAAGACTATAATCGAGCCATTGTTGTCGACACTCCGGAGGGACTCATCGACATAAAAGGCGCAGGTTCACTGAATCCCAACAATAATCATCACGGCCGAAACGGTGGAAATGGATTAGCCTCACTTGGCGAATCCATTCGTGAATTTAGTTACCAAAAACTTGTTGAGAATGTGTTTCGTCATGCAGATGCTCCGGTCGAAACTGTAGGATCTTACGCTGTGATTGATTTGGGTTTCGACATCAAGCATGTCGATGGTGTGGTGGCTCCCGCCGGAAGTATTCTTCGGCAGGCGCACAGGCGTAGTGAGGGAGAATACAGTCTCTTAGGTGAGACCCGCTCGCTCGAGATTGAGCGTGTCTTGAGACGTTATGGTATCAGCTCTGGTGGTGCCGCGCTCCAAACATCGCCCAATGCGCGGATTAACATCCAGGGAACAGCTGATGGCGCCGTTCTAGATTTTGGAGCTTTTCTTGTTGAAGACAAGTTTACAAAGCCAGCAAGACATTTTTATGGGACGAAGATTTTGCTAGACCCTAAGTCGGCTGATTATGTTCAGCCTGACCCTAAAATTAGAGTGCCTTATGAGGATTGGGGTTTCACTCGCAGTGGCATTGGAGATCCGACTCAAGACAATCCTTGGATTTACGCCCATGAACTAGCGAAGTCGCTTAGAGATGGAACAGCAACAAGGGCTGATGCTGAACACCATTTGAAGACAATGCTCAATCCTGCGATCGAGAGATTTGAAGCAGCTGGTTTGCGTCCTGTTCCTTTCGTAATGGAAAGTACCGTTAAGACAGTTTCGATAGGCAAGAGCTGCGCTACTTTGTTAAATAGTTTGGTCATCAATCGTTAAGGACTATTCAGAGCTATTCGACCCCACTTTTTAGGGCCATTCCCACATAAGAGGTCCAGCTCCCACTGCCTTCAGCCACCTTGCGGAAAAGAATGCTTGGGATATCGAGGAAGATGAGGTCCCCTTCCTCAAGAACGCTTTCGGCTTTTGAACAGGCCTCACTCCAAGAATGAGAGCTATGAGAATTTGCAGAAGCTTGGTTGATGTTTAGAGTGGTAGTTATTAAGAACACTGCTATTAGAGTTCTGTGCGTAGACCTGAGCCTCATCACTCTGCTTAGCCTCCATACAAGGATGGCTTTGTGTAAAATGAACCACAAGGTCTTTAAGCGTGGGGAAGAATTGAAGGCTCACAGCCAAATGCTTGAATTTAAGGACTGCTGCTTGAATGTCTCGGTCTAGTTGCTACTATTTGTCGTATGCGTTTGAAGGTTTTAAAGCTTGGTAGCCTCCTATTGATCGGGCTCCCGGTGACTTTGTATATATTGTTCTATTTGTTTCTAAGCTTCGGCGAGTGGAGGGCCGGCCAAGATCGTGCGTTGGCGGAATCCATTTTTAAAAACAGCAAGGAAGCTCACGAAATCTATCTTTTGGATCATGGAAAGTTGTCTCTAGCGGAGAGAATCAGGTTAATCAGATCTGCCGAAAAAAGCATTGAACTCGAATTCTTTATTTATAACTTGGATGGGGCAGCTAGATTGATCACACATGAGCTTTTAAAAAAGGCGCAAGAGGGAGTAAGGGTAAGACTTTTAGTAGATTTCTCTGTGCCTGTTTTTGTGTTTGGGCCAGAGTATGCCTTTTATTTGAAGGAGCGTGGTGTTGAGGTTCGGTACTACAACACTAGCGGTCTAGAGAGGATCTTCGCAGTTCAACATCGTAGTCATAGAAAGCTTCTAATCGTCGATGGTAAAAAGATGATTACCGGGGGCCGCAACATTGCAGACGAATATTTCGATCTTCACCAGTCCTATAACTTTCTAGATAGTGACATCTTTGTTAGTGGAGAAATTGTTGGAGCTGCTTTGTCTAGCTTTGAGCTTTACTGGAATTCGGAATATGCGAGTAGCCCTGAGGCTAGCTCTACGGACTTAGACCCAGAGGAGTTCGCTCATCTAAAAGAATTTTTTGTCCAGGACGTTGATCTTGGTGAAAAAGCAAATAGCATTCTCAGATCAGCTCCGAGTTCACTTGTGCAGCCTCATATCTGTAGGGACACAACGTTCGTCACAGATTTTCCTGGAGCCCTACAGGAAAACAGAAGAGTATTCTATGTGCTATCTGAGTTGTTTGCGTCGGCAGAAGAAGAAGTCATTGGTGAAAGTCCATACGTGGTCTTGAGGCGGGAAGGGCTGGACCTGATTCAATCTATGGTGTCGAAGGGAATTCGTACGAGATTGCTGAGCAATAGTCTATATTCGACCGACGCTTTTTACACGGTTGCAGCTCTTTGGCCAACACTCGACGATCTCTCTAAGACAGGAATAGAGTTAATGGTCTATGGGGGGCGGGCGCCTGAGTACCATGAGGTAGGTCGGTATGGGATCCATTCGAAGCGTGCTGTCGTAGACAATAAGACAGTTATTGTGGGTACTTACAACGTCGATCCTAGATCTGCGAATCTCAATTCAGAGTTGCTAGTTGTGTGCAAAGATCAGCCTGAACTAGCGCGTGAGGCAAAGCAATCTGTCTTGGATCGCATGACTCATTCCAAGTCAGTTGTTAATAGGGACCTTGTAGAGAAAGAAGTTCTCCTTGAGAATGCCCCACTGAAAGATAGGGTATTGTTCTGGTTGTCGATGCCCTTGGCTAGTGGATTTGCTTTTCTTCTTTAAGTAATTTCAGAGTGTGTTTAGTTTTAGCGGCCGAGACATTTCTGTAAGGCATTGCGTGCCCCTGAGCAAAATCTTTTTGTGCCCATTGAATCGATTGGGAATTGAACAGGGTAGGGGCCTCGAACAAGCATATATTTGATCTTAAGGGAGCCTGGCAATCCAAAGCCATTGTTCTTGAGAAGATCAAACAGGTCACAATTTTTTAACTTTTTGTCAGTTGCTTCGGCTTCAAAAGCATTTTGGCTAAGGATCCAACACGGAACTTTGTTGTAGTCTCCGTCGTTCGGCTGTCTGCCTTCGCAATACCAGAGGGCGTAGCCTGATTCCGCTTTGTTCTTCACGATTCGAATAAACTCGTTTTGTTTATCCTCACTTTTTTGGATCAAAGTTCCCCATTCAGAGATGACTTCATTGTTGAGCTGGGGTGTTACCGGAACGCCGTCTGGGGCACAGCTCTCGGGGGCTCGGGTTGGTAGGACAATTGGCTGTACTTCTGTTTCCTCGGCGTCAGAGCTTTGAACTTCTTCTGAGGAGGGGCTTCGTTGTGCACAGGTTGAAAACAGAACAGTAAGGAGGAGAATTTGGCCAAATTTGCCAGATAATCTTTGCATGCCTAAATTTTAACGCTTCTGGGGGGAGTTCGCGCGGAAAATCTGAGCTGATTATCGCCAAAAATTTTTCGATTCGAGCGGGAAAGAGATGGCGGAGGGCATTGTTTCGTATTTATATGGTCAAATGAAACTTTTAAAAGAGCTATGCCAGGCCCCAGGAATACCAGGACGAGAACAAAGTGTGATTGATATCATGACAAGAGAGCTTAAAAAAACAGCCGATAGCGTGTTAGTTGATAGTTTCGGAAATGTTTTGGGGTTTAAAAAGTCCAATAAAAAGAATGCACCCAAGATCATGATCGCTGGTCATATGGATGAAATTGGCTTTGTTGTTTCTCATATCAATGAAAAGGGCTTTGTTTATTTCTCTGGTCGTGGTGGACATATTCCGAAAAATATCTGTGCGCAAAGAGTAAACATTTACGGCAAGAAGACTCTGTCTGGAGTGATTGAATCGGCTAGCAAGATTGGCCAACAATCAACTCGAAATGAATTGCCTTCGATCACTGATATGTATGTCGATACAGGTTACACCAAAAAAGAATTAGAAAAACTTATTGAAGTTGGTGACCCCATCGTCATGGATGGTCCTTTTGTAGAGCAGGGTCAGACCATGATGTCTAAAGCCTTCGACAATCGTGTCGGATGTTATATCGTTTTAGAGGTAATGAAGAATCTCAAAGGCAAAAAGTTAGCTTGTGATGTTTATGCTCTTGGTAGTGCGCAAGAAGAAGTAGGTGTTCGAGGTGCAAAAGGGGCGGCAAAATCGGTCAACCCAGATATTGGAATTGCCCTCGACATTACCGCGGCCTTTGATACTCCAGGTGTTGCGCCCCAAAATCAGGTGACTCGTTTGGGTGAGGGTGTCGCCATCAAAATCAATGATATGGGTGCTATTTCTAATCACGGGATCGTGAAGCACTTTCGCGCTCTTGCTAAAAAACACAAGATTTCTCATCAGAACGAGATTCTTCCTTTTGGCGGGACGGATGCGATGGGCATGCAGCTCTTTGGGAGCGGAGCCGTTGGTTGTCTATCGATCCCCACGAGAAATGCGCACAGTGCAAATGAAATGATTAACAAAAACGATCTCAAGGCCTCGATCGACTTGCTAACCAAGTTTTTAGAAACAGCACACCTGGTGAAGTTAGAGTTCTAAATGATGTCTGGTCGAATCAAGGGGCGTTCGAAAGCCTCTGATCTTCTTTAGTCATCTCGACCGGGGGCTTTTCGATTCTTCTTTTTGGAGCCAACCTGTTTCTTCTCTTCGACTCGGCGTCTTTGCGAGCCTTTGGTTGGTTTGGTTTTGATTCTTTTCTTTGGTGCCGTCCAGCAGGCAAGTATAAGTTCACGAAGTTTTTGGTAGCAGAGTTCTTCATTGCGAACGAGGCTTCGGGTTTCGTCACAAGTAACGATAAATTCACCTTCAGAATTGATTCGTGTCGCGTAAGATGTGGCCACTCTCGAACGGACTGCTGTGGGGATCCAGTCTGCACTCATCAGTTCGAATCGAAGCTCTATTTTGGTTTCGACTTTGTTAACATGCTGGCCTCCGGCTCCCGAAGATCTAGACCGTTTTGTTTGGATTCGATTCTTCGGGATCTGAAAGTCACTCTTGTTCATATCTGAACTCTAACCGCCGCCCACCAAAAAGCAAAGAGTGTCTTAGTTCTTGGCGTCGTGATTGTAAATGTGGACGTCACGCTGAGGGAACGGAATGCTGATCTTGGCTTCGTCTAACGCTTTTTTTACGCGTTCTTGAAAGTCAAAGAACACGCCCCAGTAGTCCGGTGTTTTCACCCAAGACCTAAAGGCAAAGTTGACTGAGCTGTCTGCCATGGCAGAAACCGCGATGAATGGAGCGGGATCTTTGAGGACTCGTGGGTCGCTTTCTGCAATCTTTTTCAAGATCTCTCGAACAGCATCAATGTTAGCTGAATAGCTGACGCCGACGGTGATGTCGACACGGCGAATGGCTTCCGCGGTTACGTTTACAATGGTTCCAGCCGCTAAAGCGCCATTGGGTAGGATAACCCTGCGGTTATCGAGCTTATTAAGCCAGGTGTGAAAAACATCGATCTTCTGAACCGTACCTTCTTCTCCTTGGGCAAGGATGTAATCACCCGTCTTAAAGGGCTTGAAGATCAATAGCACGACTCCGCCAGCGAAGTTTGAGAGACTGCCCTGGAGGGCGAGGCCCACTGCTAAACCTGCCGCACCTAGAATAGCGACAAAAGATGTTGTCTGAAATCCGACCATTTCTGCAACAGATACAAAAAGAGCCACTTTAAGCATGATGCTAACGAAACCTTCTAAGAAGCTTTCTAGGCTTGGGTCGAATTTCCTTTTCTCGAATTGGACGTGGATAAAGTGAACTAGTCTGCGGATAAACCAAAGACCGACAATGAGCGAGACAATCGCAAGCAACAAATCAGGCAGGAAATTCATAAACTGCGTGATAAATTGAGAGATTAATTTTTCGATGTTGAGATTTTGAATCTTTTCCATGGCCATTTAGTAGGTCATGGAAAAGTGTAAATCAACGAATTTTTAAAACTCTAGGTTTTATCTCTTGAGCTGTCCTAATTTTGCGAAGGGATTGTTTTTGAAGTCTTCTCTCGGAGCTGCTTTGCCTCCGCCGGAGCTTTGTCCTCGCTTTTGAGTCTGAGGACTGCCTTGTAGGCGCGAATTTGATGCAGAAGAAGTTTGTTCCTCAAGTCTCATACTTAGTGCAATCTGTTTTTTGGCTTGGTTAACTTCAATCACTCTGACTTTGACTGTTTGCCCTGTCTCAACAACTTCCCTTGGGTCTTTCACGAAGTTATGGCTCATTTGAGAGATGTGTACGAGCCCGTC
>Ga0100391_1004839_pt1 | contig 12739 bp, 14 predicted proteins | sample CryGeymeta201515_FD_81541 | JGI IMG/M metagenome (GOLD analysis project Ga0100391, IMG submission 81541) | Groundwater microbial communities from Crystal Geyser aquifers in Utah, USA - Crystal Geyser metaG 2015-15 | ecosystem: Environmental > Aquatic > Deep subsurface > Groundwater | place: USA...
ATGAAGCCGGTCGCTTGATCCTTGAGCGGGGCTGGGCGCATGCGTCGGTTGATCTGTCAGAGCCTGTCACCAAGCACCGTGACAGTGTCAGACAGGGCGTCATCCGTGCGGTGACAGCCGAAAAACCCAAGGAAAAACTGGTCAACGAGCGCATCCGGCAGGACCTCCTGAAAATGTGCGAATACCACCCGTGGTTGGCGGAACGCGGGATCTCGGAAGCGACCTGCGACCTGCTCGGGATTGGGTATCTGCCGCAGGGGCGGTCGCCTCTCAAGGGCCGAGTGGTGTTTCAGGTGGCTGACGCCCGATCGACCACCAAGAAACCTAATGAACTCGAGCGGGTCATCCTGAGCCATTTCGGGCGGGCGACTACCGACGACGTCGATCCAAAGTACCTGTTTTACAGCGGCTTTCACAAATCGGCTGAACTCTACGCTCAAGAGATAATCGAGCTGCACGAAGACGCCGCTCAGCAGATCCAGGAAACCGGTGCGATCGTCCTGACCGAGGGGCCGTTTGATGTCGCCAAAGCCATCGAGGCAGGCCTGCGCAACGTCGTGGGCAGTTTCGGGGCGTCTCTCTCGAAACAGCAGGCGGAGAAACTCAAGCACATGGCTGAGACTTTCGGGGCCAAGCGGGTGCGCGTGGTCTTTGACCGCGATAACGCGGGACAGCAGGGCGCGATCAAGGCGGCTGACGCTCTGCGTCAAGTGGGCCTGGAGCCAGTCGTCTTCGACTGGGACGCCCCCATCGGACGGTCCTCGCGCGGTGCCGTGCATATCCCGGCTGGAACCGATGATCTGGCCGACTTTTCCACGGAACAACTGGTTTGGCTGCGCGCCAAGAACTTGATTTAGGAAGGAGTTTTCTTATGTCTGTCAACAAGATGGCGCAGATCAAGGGCGTGACCCTGTCTGAGACACTGATGATGAAAGCCTTGGACGCTCTGCCGGTGCAGGGGTTCTCCAAGACTGCTTTCGGTGACGCGCTGGTCGACCAAGGGGTCAATGCTGCCCAAGATGGCGATTTTGTGCGTCGAGTGATGCAGCACCTCAAGCAAGCGGGCTTGATCGATTTTGATGGCACGGCGCAGAGCTGGCATCTGACCTCTTTCGGGCAATTGCGGCTGCCGCAGAAAACGATACCGCTCATTCCAGCGTCGCCAAGCCCAGCGGCGACCATCCTGCACTTGAACCGATTAGACCGTTGGGCCGAGCATGGTCGCCTGACCCTCAGCGCGGTGGCGTGTTTGACGCTCTTGTTGGCGCTGGTCGGTTTGAATGCGAGTTTCGCATGGGAGCTCGGACGCGAGGCGGCGCAGTTTCAGATCTTATTCACCATGGGGGTCATGGCGCTCGACATGATGAGACCAGGCTTTGTGATGATCGGTTTTCACTTGGCGGGGTGCGGGCGCTTCGCTTTGGGCAGTATGGCACTGTGCATCGCGCTCGTTTTGTCACCGGTTTCCGTGCTGTCGACCACGTCAATTTTGTCTGCGTCGTTTCTGCTTGGGTCCGAGATCAACACGGACGCGGAAACACGGGCACAGACACTTGAAGCCTTGCGGGTTGAACACCAAAGCTTGCTGCAACGCGCGGCACGAGACGAAGCGGCGTGGCGGCAAGAATGCGCACGCGGCGGGTGCGGTCGGATTGCGGCAGAGCTGGAAACCGCTTTCCAGACTACCGTGGCTGAAGCCCAAGACGTTCTAGATCAAATCGTCTCCATGACCGAAGCAGAACAGGGCAATTCGGAACTGCTCGCCCGCATGGTAACCACCTTTGAGAGCCTGGGGTTGTTTGGGGCTGGTCGTCAAATCCTCCTGCCGCTGTTTCTGGCAATCAGCTTGGAGCTCGGAGCCTTGTTTGGTCCGGCGCTGCTGCTGCGACGCCGGACCTGAAAAAAGACAGGGCGTCATGCCCTGTCATTGAACCGTAAGCGGCGAAGAATGTCTTGGGCAGCCTCGGCCAGTTTTGGCGTCAACGTATTGGCGGCAGAGCTATCTGCAAAGGCACGAAGGGTCGCAATGGGATCCTCGGTGGTCCAGCTGGTATGGGCCACGAAACGCTCGGCATCTGTGGTCGCGGTTTGGGCAAACTGTTCCAGTAAATCGATGCGAAGGTCACGTGCCAGCACTGCGTCATCAGACGGCGCTGGTACATCGTGATGAGCAGAGCCATGTCCCAGCAGGTACACGTCTTTCAGGGCAGCTTTAATGGACCACACAGAACAGTCGTAGAAATCGAGGGCATCACGGCCACGCTCTTCGAGGGTATCGATGTCGAGGTGTTGTCGCGCGATCTGCGTCAAAGCGTCGATCGGGATGAGGGGGCGGTTGTCGGAATTTGGTTGGTTGGAATCGGTCATGGTGAAAAAGAAATTAAGAAAAAGGTTTGATAAATCAGGGTTATTTGAATTCCCGCGTAGACAGCCACCAGCAGGTCGGGGCTCCGGTATGGCCAGGTTTCCAGATGGCCCAATAGTATTGCTGACGGGCGATGCGCGCGGTTTTTGAGGTTGGTTTGCCTTCAGGCCAGCACGTCAAATCATCGAGAAAATAGATTGCAGCTGGTGGCGTCTTCACAAACTTTTTGTGCCGGTCGGGGTTGGCCAGAGACCGTAGGTTCAAGAGCATGGCTACGGTTCCACCAGTTTTGTGGGCGTGGATCAAGGCTCGCCGGACAAACGCATCACCGAGGCCGTGCGTCCCGTAGGGCGGATTGGTGACGATGTGTTTCGCCAGCGGTTTCTCTGACTTCAGGAAGTTATGCCCGCCCTCACCAAACCCACGATCGATCAGGTCGGTAGAGGTGACGTCGTAGCCAGCGGTGGTCAGTTCGCGGGCAATGGCTCCGTCGCCACAAGCCGGTTCCCAGATGGGACCGTCAAAGCTTTCGACGGACAGCAGGGCGCGGGTGGCTTCTGGCGGAGTTGGATAGAACTCGAACGCCGCACGTCCAGACGTGGGACGCGCTTGGCGCGTGGGGTTTGTACTTCGAGCGCGGGACCGAGAAACGGGGTTGGTCATGTCTGTTTGGGTTAAAGGATAAGACACCGACCACGAGCCGCGCCCCCAAAAGGGCGCTGTCAAAACGGGCAAACGCGAAGCGGCAAACCGTTGACAGGGTCCAGGGCGTGGCAATCTTGGGCGGTTCTAATCCAGCCCAAACAGCGACTGCCAATCCCCCCACTCGGATCGCCCTGGTTGTGCAAATCTGGACGCAATTTTTCGTCCTGGGTAATCTGCCGGTGTTCCTAACCCATATTCTGATGTCAGAAACACCAGACCAATTTCCCGCAGAACGGGAAGACATGGATACCGAAAAGGCTGCGATCCGCACGCTCAATGACAACCTGCGCCGTCGACTGGAAGGCGGACGCGTGATGATGACTCAAGGCGTCAACGCTTTGGCCGACGACACGCTGCATCGCGTGCTGCAAGCGGTGCAAACGTTCGACGATTTCACCGAAGACAACGACCCCTACGGGACCCATGAATTCGGCATGATTGAAGTCGACGACGCGCGCGTGATGTTCAAGATCGACGCCTATGACGAAAACTATGAATACGGCTCCCCAAACTCGGCCGACCCGGAAGTGACACGGCGGGTCATGACCATTTTGCTGGCCTCAGAGTACTGAGACCGTTTCCTAACCCACGCTTTCCATGGGCCTCGATCAATACGCTTTCACTGCCAGTCGCGCGCAGAATCCAGAATTCTACTGGCGCAAACATGCCAAGCTGCAGGAGTTCATGGAACAGCTTTGGATAGCTCGCACGGGCCAGCCCGCTGGGGACCTCAACTGCAACCGGTTGGAGCTGCAAGCCGAGGATATCGCGACTCTGCAGGCGCTGATTGAGCACAACAAATTGCCCGACAGTCCGGGAGGCTTCTTTTACGGGCATCAGTTTCAGGATGAATCCGCCACTGAATATCGTGAACGGGATCTGAAGTTTTGCCATTGGGCAAGGACGATTCTGCAAACCCGTCAAAAAGTCTTCTATTCCTGCTGGTGGTAACGCCCAGGCTTTGTTTATTTTCTCACCGCTTTGTTCATGTCTACCCGCGCTACGATTACCGTTGCCGATGACCGCGACCGGTTCGATCTCTATCAACACCATGATGGTTACCCAGACGGCCCGCACGGGCTGGTGCGTCACTTGGCACTCGCCCGACGCTACGCTTGGGACCTACCCAGGTTTGAAGCCGCCGACTTCGCCGCCGCTGTCATTGCGGTGCTCAAAGACCGGGGCGGATCGACCTACCTGACCAAAGACGCTGAAGCCCACACGGACCGATCGTTCCATTACCGGATCGAGCCTCTACGCGAGAACTACGTCACGCGGGTGATGTTAACCATTAGCCGCCCGAGCTGGGACCGCCAGCAGCCTGACGTCGAGGTTTTTCGCGGTGACATCCAAAACGCCGTGGGAAAATTTGATGCGATTGGCGAAACCGCCACGCAACCGCGCGAGTACCAAACCCTGATGACGGTCGAAGGTTCCCTGTGGCGCGCCCATGAAGAAATTCGCGCGCTGTGTGGGGAACGGCCCGATCCAGACACCCAAACGGTCTTTGCCGAAATCGAAGACGCCACCCGTGACCTAGCCACTCTGCGGCTCCACCTCGAACGCACGCAACCGTGGTCAACGCTTGGAAAAGCTGACGCGCTGTTTGAGAAAATCCGCAGCGAACACGGCAGCCAGCACACTGGCATCGCGACCACCGAAGTGCGATTGGCACTGGAAGCGCATCGACGGTTTCAGCGAGCCACGACCGAGCAGTCAAACTGAACATAAGGCTCCTAAGGTGAGCCTTCAGCGGACAGATAAGCTTTCACGGTTCTGGAACCGCAGTCGAGACATTCCAGCTCGGGCTCTTCACACGCGCTAAAAAAATCGACAGAAAACCCGGTTAATTGAGAGCGAGCGTCATCTGCTCCAATGCCTTCAACATAACCGCAAACCCCACAAACATAATCGGCATTGGCTGGTTTTTCGCCTTGGTCGCATTCGTTTACCCACTGCATCGCAATTCGTGGTCGGTATTTTGGAGATGTGCTCATGATGAAATGAAATAGAAAATATTAAGTGGTTTGGACCTTGCCTGACGCATGCAGCGAAAATGTCAGAGGAGGAACCCGAAGGGGAAAATCCTTGACATGAAAGCGCGTCAGGTAGCCTCCAAAACAGGCTGATATTCTGTTTCTTTCATCCAGACGACAAAATTCAGTGCAAGCGTAAAAGTGTGTAAACCTCACACATACTTAGTGATTTTAAGCAAGTGGCACGCCCAATTCCAGATTGACGTTACCCGAAATCAGAAAAGTGATCCTTGCCGGGCCTCCTCCTCCTTGCGCTTCCAGCTCGGATCTTTGGCTGTCTCTTCCAACCACCACAAAACAAAAGCGACCGGATCGTTGTCGAACTCGGCCAAAGCCTCTGCGCCGTTCATGAAATGCGACCGGTATCCGGTATCAATGATGGGCAGTGGGCGCTTGTACTGACTGCGGATTTCAAGGTGCTGGGTGACGAAGTCATCCTCGGGTATTGAAAACCAACACGGGCAATAACGGACTTCCAGGACTATACCGCGCCACGAGGTGCGGAAGGATTCATATTCCGCGCGCTCCCGATTTTCAGGGGTTTCCATGCTTGTCATTTTAGAAATGACCGAAAGACCCGCCAGTTCTGCACACGACGGGACTTCGTCCCTCTCAGGATGCTCGGCTTGGCCTCATGATCGGGTCATGACCTTGCTGATGCCTGATGAATTTGAAGAGTGGCGTAGTTCCTTTTCCAGGCATTCGGCATCTGAGATTTGAAGATTATTTTTAGTTGTTGAGGCTTATAGTCTTTCTCTCAAAATACCCGGTATGTGCAACGTCAACTCAGCTCCACTCTCCTTGAGGTAGTTTTCCTGAAAGTACACTGCCAGTGACAGGCCAATGATCGCTGACCGCGACAGTTGCAACATACGCAAAGCTTGGCTTTCCAAGTCAGAGGCAGTCAATGCTAGGCAGGCACCAATTTCGTCCGTGTGGAACAACATATCATGCACCGACACAAACCGGTGTTCTGCCGCATTGCGAACGTCGCAAGCTTGGTGTGCCAGTGGCGAAGCCACCTCTCGAAAGCTTTCTTCATACAAATCCAAAGAGAGTGAATGGAGGCCACGCAAACGCCAATTCATGGCAGGTAGGTTTGGGTGAAGAGTTCGCTTATCTCCACGACCTTTGTACCAGACGTTTTTGAACGAGGTGTTCAGACTGTTCGGATTATGCCCCAACTTGAAATAATCGTTTATAAAAACAGCGCACTTATCTAGCAACGAATACGCTAGACGAAAAGCCGCCTTTTGCTTCTCGGTCCGCACGGAGTTGATTCCGTAGTCAGCGTGTTCAAACCCTAACAAGGTTTCGTCAGCCGGATAAACCCTTTCTTCCTCTAAGCCCTCAAACAGTAACGTGCATGCGGCGACATACTCTTGTTTGAGCAGATCGAAATAGCGTGGAAAAATCACCGGCTCCTTGAATCCATAGGTGTGGTTCGGCAGATGAAAAACATCACGGGCCGCTATGCTATGCTCACCGATATCATTCAAAGGATTCAGGAAAAGACGGTTTTTCAAACGCCAGAGGTTAAAAGCACGTGCTTCAGACCTGTCCCCAAGCTCAAACTTGTTGGGATCAAAGCCAGCCAGATCACAGTTTTCCGCCAAGTATGCACGGACCTTCTGTTGCTTTGATACAAAATTCTTTCGCACGCTTGCAGGGTATTCACAGTCCCATATGGCGTCAGTGGAAAGCGCAAATTGAAAGCCTTTGTCGGCTTCCGCCAAGAAAACGCATTGATGCCCGGGATCGTATAATGCAGAACTGTATTCAATTAGGCCGCTGGCGCGATTTGCTTGGGCCATCGCGAATTTAGGATCCAGCAACAATGCTTCATCCCATGCTACAATTGCATCAATGGGGCGACCAGCGGCATCAAGGGCATTGCCTAAATTTGTCAGGATTTGACATCGCCGCGTGATGTCCAAATATTTAAAATCTGAAGCGCGAATCGCTTCTCGAATTGAGATGATTTCCTTGGTCAGTGATGGTTGTTCCCAATCGAACTGACGATCTCGGAATGCAGGGTCAGACGTTCGAATAGCCGAATAGGCGTTGGCTCGGTAATAGAAGAGAATGGCTTTCCCCGCGATCTCTTTGTCGAGCAGTTCATCAATCTCGCGAACCAAATCATAGAGCCCCGACTGATTGGCGACATCTGCAGCTTGGTCAACCGCCGATCCGATTTCTGGATAGTTGTTCATGCCGGAATCCTATCAGGTTGCCAAATATTTCGCACGCAGTCTGCTTCATGTCGGAGCCATGACCTTGAGGGAAACGGCTTTCCGTCTCTCACAATGTAAGGTGGGTTTGCCGAGATTGTGACCATGGCGATATTGACCGCAGCAGAATTTGATCGGATGGAACGGCTGCTTGCCGCTCTCCTCCCGCAGGCCGATGCTGAAGAAGAAGTGGTTCTTCTTCAGCTTCATTCGCGCCTGCAGGCTATCTACGCCGCCCAGTCAAGCCTACAGGCATCACGGAATCGGCTCAGGGCGCTGCAATCGCAAACTTAACAATAATACCCCTCAGTTCGGCCAGATCCTTACCATAGCCGTATTTGGGCCGCTGAAATTTGTGACCCATGAGCTGAGCCTGTGCCCGATCGACCACGTCGCGTTTGGTCAGTTGGTCTTGGAACCAGTGACGCAGGCTGTAAAGGCTCTGGCGCTTGTCGGTCACGATACCACTTTCGCGCAGGGCGCGATTGATGATGCTGGTGGCATACATGTTCTTGCCCAAACGCTTGCCCCAGCCCCCCGTGGTTACCAACTCTTCAGCGGCTTGCAGCGACACACCTACCAGCGGCAACAATCGTTCGGAATGATCGGTTTTGAGGCCCCGGACCGCGTTCTTGCGCACATGCACATGCGGCACCTCGTGGTCGAGCATCACGTCATCCAGCTCCAACCCGATCGCTTCAACCGGACGCATGCCGGTGTTGATCAACAGCCGCAACAGACGCGCGAAATCAGAATGCAGGCCGGGCAAGGCTCCCGGTTTGGCCAATGCCAGGATCTGCTCGGTTTCCAGCGGAATGCGGGCCACCTCGGCCGTTTCCTTCAATCGCACGCCTGAAAACGGATTGGTCGTCGACAAGCCGTCGATGTCGTAGTTCACGCCAAACATCCGCCGAAGCGAGTTGATCTCGCGGTTGGCGGTGTAGGGCTTGAGACCTTTCGCTTTCACCCGCTCCACCCACCATCCGCGAAACTGCACCGCGTGGCTGCGCTCGACCTGCTGAAAAGGGAGTGCGCCCACGGCTTCCTCGAAATTGCGGATGGCCTTGAGATAGATGTTACGCTTGACGCGCTGCTGGTCGTGACTGACGCGGCTCCACTCGTCCTTGATGTAATCCCAGAACCGATCGAAGGCATCCGACAGCGAAAACTGCGGCTCGGGCGTCATGCCCAAGATCGCTTTTTGCTCCGGCGCGGAATGCTGACCCATGATCAACAGGCGCAGGCGGTCAAGCAGTTCCCCGTCGGTCAAGTCGGGCGCAGGTTTCGGATCGAACCCATACGAACGTTGTAACGCGGCTGCGGCGCGATAACGTTCGGCTGCATCCTGAGCGCAAAGCGAAACGCCGCGCGCCTTGGCCGCGCGCCAGTCGTGCTCCAGTCTGACCGAGATCTCTGCTGCCATCCGCTTGGCTTCGCTGAAGTCGCCGGTCTTCAGCGAGAAACTGATCAGCGCTTTGTGTTCGACGTCCGCAAATTCACGCGGCACCGACCGGTAGTAGTGCCACCAACGTCCTTTTCGCTTCAGGTGCAGACCCCACATGACGTCCGGATCCCTTTGTCCAGAGTTTGTCCAGACTGGCCAATTCCAGTCGGACGCGGGATCACGCTAAATCCAATAAAATCAGGCCCTTAGAGGCGGGGTTCCGTCGCAATTTTGGACGAATGGTGCCCGGGGGCTGATCGTTGAATGGAGCTCCCACAAAGATCTGATAGCGCTTACGCGTCTGAAAATCAAGGATTATTCTTTTTCCAGCCAGTCAACACAAGTTGCCAAACTTCCAGAATTTGTCCATAAAAAGGAGGTATTCATGGCAACTTGATCTTTCTGCAGAAAGATTGGAACAAGTCTCACCCCCATCCGCTGGATGGGTAGCTAAGTGAAAGCGGCAGGCCAACTTATTGATTATTCGTGATGTAGTTTTCAAAGCGCAAAGACAATGCGTTCAAAACATCTCCAGTATCGGTTTCAAATGAAATGTCGACACCGAGAATTTCGCTGGACGAACAACCTCGCATGTTACCAATCCCAAAAGTAATTCTCTGGTCCATATTGCTTTCGATGGCTGCCGTGTATCTTCCAAAGTCACAGGCCGCATTGTCAGCTACTGGATCAAGAAAAAGAGCAATCGTTCCTCCTTCTTGTTCCAAATCAATCGTCTCGATTGTAAATTGAAAATCAAATTCATGACCAGCAACTAGGGTCAGTGGTGGTTGGTACGGAAGTGAGAAATTCTTCAGTGTAATCGGCCCCACATCGAGCCTGGCGGCACTCAAATCATAGACGCTTGTGTTATTGCCTGCAGCACTCTGGCCAAAGGTGTTGGTGCTGACAGTCCAGGCGGCTATTGCTAGCGCGCATAGGCCCACTGACATGCCAACGAGCCAACTTTTTGAAGAAATCCAAGGTGTCGCTGCTTCAGGATTTGCGCCCACTCCACCACTGGGGCTACTGGCTGATTTCGTTGCATTCGAGTAACCCCTGCTGCTTGGCGGCGTGTTCGGCCTCGTAGCCGGTTTGTTCGTCGTGCTCGAAGCATTCTTTCTAAACAGAACGATTTGACCTCCGTCATGGCCAGATCGCTCAAGTCCACCGAATTCTGGTGTCTGTTGAGAGTTTTCCACAACAAACTTCCTGGCGTCTCGGAAAATTTCTTCAGCCAGCACCCAGTGGTTTGAGCGTTTCGCAATCGAGTTTAAGATGCCCTCAATAAAGACACTACCTCCGTGCCCACCGCCTGAGTCAGTGACAATCTCCTTGCCTCCGCTGGAAATCATGAGGCGACTCTTCGAGGCATAGGCCCGCTGGGCATAAGTTTCACCAATTTCGTCAGGGATTTGCGTGCTTGCGTTTCTAAAAACGCCACCGGAGAAACAAGAATCTGAAATTACGAGGACGTGTTTCGCCCTTATTACCCTCAGTATTGAGCGCAGATGATCAAACCGAAACCATGTGCTGGGGCTATCAATATGGCCGTCATAGGGGACAAAAGATGTTTCGTGGGTAAGCGGATCTTCTTCTCCATGGCCAGCAAAGCTGATCACTAGCTGGTCATCTTCCGACAACTCCATGGAGCCGCCCGGTCCGAAGGCTCGAATGCCCCTTTCGATCTCCGCCAACGTGGCTCCTTGGTTGACCAACCTCATGGTCCTGTCGCTGTCCAAACCGTAGTTCGACTGAAGCACTTCATCCAAGGCTTCGGACCCTGAGACTGCCGTTCGTAGTGCAGGCCAGAAGGGGCTAGCGTACCGATCTATCGCGATCCAAAGCATGTAGATTGCACCGGTTGCGGAAAAGTTGTTGTCTTCCAATGCATCCTCCTAGCGTTCTTGGAACAAGAGATACGTTTCAAACGTGGCTCTGAGCAAGTGCTTTAGGAGGTTCTCATGGTCCTTGACGGAACTCCGTCGTTTGAGCCGTCGCTCCGTCAGTTGCAAGTTGAACGCATGGTTACATGAGGAAAGGATAAGGCCATGACCACTCCACAGCTACCCTTCGAATTCACTCCAATCTCCATGGATTACGTGAAATCTGCGAAGGCGGCCGGGCAAATCATTGGATATAACGCCGATCTAAAACATCTCTGGCATGTACTGATGCTAGGCGGAGGTTGGGGCACGGCTGCCAAGCAACCGGTTCTCGCCGATTTGTTGTATGAAGTTGTTCCAACCACTCCCCATCAGAATGAAAGACCAAGCAGCAATCCACTGCGTAACAAAAAGGGCGTTAGACGTTTTGAAGACATCCTGCGTGGCAAAGATCCGATAACACAGCGAGAGGCGGAAGCATTTCATTCAGCGCTGAGCGTCGCTTTTGGTTCGGAATGGGCCAAAAAGATCTCTAAGGAACGCTTGGTAATGATGTCGATGAGAGAATTTTTCGGGCAGATTGAGATTAATAGCCTTCCCTGGCCAAATACACTTTACTCGATCAATGGCATCAAGGCTCTTCTAGAGATTCTGCCGGACCAGAATCTCTTTATTAGTCCAGCGTTCGACAATGCAAGCCGAGCCGGTTATGTTACAGGCAGTACAAACCAAAACCTTGTCAGTTTCGATGATGTTCCCATCTACAAAGAAGGCAGCAAGTTCGATTTATATGTAGATGGTATCGCGAGCGATTTCACCTATTGCTGTGTTCTTGAGCTGTGCCCGGATGGATTGAAGATGCCCGGAAAGGATGAGATATTCTACATTCTGCCTTATGCTGCAATTCCAAGTCCCGGCGCTCAAGTCAAACTTAATGGCAACGGTGAATCGTTCAGAGTTGGCCAAGCAAAAGGGCGATTTGAGTTCGTCGCCATTGCAATTAAATCAATGCAATCGCCACTACTGAAATATTTTGCTGATTATGACGATAGTCCCTTCAATGCAGCCAAAACTCGGGAGTTTGCTGCAACACTTGTTTCTGAAGCGCTATCTGGTAATGATCATTGCCGGGTAGCCAAATACGCTTATCAAGTCTTCTGAGTACTTCCAACTCGGTTGGTTCTCAAAAAAAAGTGGTCCGCCAGAAGACTGGCGGACCGCAAGGCTGCTCGATGATGGTGGGGCTCATTCACCAAACACTTGGGCGGTCAGGTCTTCACCCAGTTCAACCTCGTCGTCCCAGGTCGGAAACGGCTCAAAGCCGAAACGTTGGGGTTCGACTGCGCGGAAGAAGCGGGTTTCGACCGGAATGACCACGTAGTCGCCATTGGTGGCGACGATGCGATACTCCCCATCCCAAGAGCGGACATCGCCGATCATGTTGGTTTCGTAGCCATATGCGTCGAGTGCTTCCAGGGAAGCGCCGCACACATGCGCGACAAATCGATCATTTTCAGTGACGTCGACGCCTTCGAAGCTGCCGAATTCGGCAACCTCGTAGACTCGATGGTTCCAGTCGGAGCGGATCGGCATGGTGCCGCCGTCTTCCTGGTCGAAATCGAGAACGTCAAAGTCGCTCGGGATTTGGGTGCTGACGAGGACCCAGTTTTTGGTTTCGTTTGCCATGGTAGTCTCCTGTTCCGGCATCATCTGAACACGCACAAGCGCATGCCCAGGTGTCCGGAACGGGTAGACGGTCGATCAAAGAGCAGTTGAAGCGATGCTCAGACGTTCCAAGCGGAAGTCATTCCCAATTCGCTTCATAACATAATATCATAAAAACAAATACTTGTGAAGTAATTTGCGAAATCAGCGGCTATGAGCCGCTGACGATGTTGAGGCGCTGATCGGCCAATTGGAGCTCGATCGGCGCGTTTGGTCCGGGCTCATCGAGCCAGGTTTCTTGCAGCTGATACCATTGCCCGCCCTGCTGGATCAGCGTTGGGTTGCTGCCGACATGGCGTAGAAACAGTTTGCCCTTGAACGGGAGGATCTCGAGATGCCGTCCCGACACC
>Ga0100391_1004845_pt1 | contig 12725 bp, 1 predicted proteins | sample CryGeymeta201515_FD_81541 | JGI IMG/M metagenome (GOLD analysis project Ga0100391, IMG submission 81541) | Groundwater microbial communities from Crystal Geyser aquifers in Utah, USA - Crystal Geyser metaG 2015-15 | ecosystem: Environmental > Aquatic > Deep subsurface > Groundwater | place: USA...
AGACGGTGGAGAACAACTTAACGTAAGTTACCAAAGAAAATCCGCTTGGGTCGACGTGTCTGATGTTACGGGCGCCACCTTCGTAGACGCTCTTGACATGGACCCTTCTGAAAGTCCAACTTACAACGTGTCTCGCCTAAGCTCTACGCATTCCAACACATCGCTATGCGACACTCAGAGTGAGTGTAGGACCGCAATTCGCATCACAAACCCTATCTCGAATCATAAAAACAGATTCGGCGTTACTGTTTCGGCAATTGCAGTTCCCGTCGAGACGAAGACTTGTATTTCGCCGTCTCCATATTGCAATGACAATAAAAAATATTGGGCGAACCTAAGTGACCAGATCGACACACTTGCTGTCGGCACGAGCGGAAGCTCCCTTGCTCAGCAAACCGCGTATACATTTGCCAATCTCGTATCGTCAGGTATCGCCAATGCTCCGCAGAGATACACCGGCTCGAGACTCCACACGAGCTCAGGCTTTGGCGCGTCAGTCGCAGGCGGATTCTTCAAGGGAAGATCTGAGAACTTTTCTGTATTAGTTGGAGCTCCGAATCTTGATGACCCCATCGAGCAGACGGGCAATGTGTATTTCTTCCCTCGACTTCCTGACGGAAGCTTAACTATTTTAAATCCGGTTGATATGGCATATCAAATCCCAAGACCAGACGGAGCAGATCGTGCTTTCAATATTTCCCACCTTAATAACCTCAATTTCTACAGGGCTAAGCCTGTTGGTGATTTGAATTGTGATGGATATACGGACGTAGTATTCCCGCTCTACTATGACCATGACAGCACCTCTGGAGCCGCCAACTTACTTGTTATTTACGGTTCTCCCGACGGCCTTATCTACTCTCCAATTCCGGACGACGTAAATACTATTAGGTCACAAAATGATTCGCGCGCGCCTCAATGGCTCAACATCAAAAAGTTTGCAGGCAGCTCATCAACCGTTGACGAACAAGCCGCCCTAAACTTCATGGGGATCGGCAACATTAACGGAGATCGTTTGGCGGGAAGAAATTGCGATGACCTTATGATCAAGTTTAAAAAGACTTACGTCTTTTATGGCTCAGCTGCAGGTCTCATCATTCAAGCCCCACAGTTGTCCGATAGTATTTCGGACAACGCTACCCAGGAGATTCAAACTATATTCAACTATGGAAAAGACACATCCGTCAATAGATTCGTCAGTTCCATTCCAGATGCTACAACAGCAACCTGTACCGCATCCGACCAAGCCGGTGGTGGAGGTACTGAGGCTTGTGCTGACCAAGCCGATGATCCTCTATATGACTTAACCGGGGACTCTGGCACGACTGCAAGAGATGCCTATGGAAGCCAAACTTCCGGCCCCGCTCCTATCAACGAAAGAAGCCTGGGATACTCTAACGTTAGAGTGACTGGCGACCTAGCTCCGACTGCTGATATCATTCCAAGACAGACTCCGATTTGTCACGGTGACTTTAATGATGATGGATATGTCGACACCGTAGTTGGCGGATCTCAAGAGCTGTATTACCGAACTTTTGTAAACTACAAAAACGGGACGACCAACAATCACACAATCGCAAGCACCAATGAATTCTATGGAAATTCCTTCCTTGAAGTCACCTACGGAAGCGCCAACGGACTTAGAACTGGCAACACATATCCGGCCGAAGCTGACCATCAAACAACTTGTTCTGGAGGAGTATGTACTCCAGGCAGACTCTACCACCCCGGACAATACTGGGCTCCACCATCAATGGCGACCGTTTTCTATCCCTACAATGGATGGAGAGAGCATCACATCAGAAGATCTGCACAAAATACTGATCATAACGTCCACCCTCAGGCCAACATCCTAAGAGACCGCTTTGGTGAATCTTGTATTTCAGTCGGCAACGTTCTTGGCTCTGAATATTCTGACCTAGTCGTTCCTCTCCCGCATCAGAAATCTGCAGGAGCCGGAAAATCTTTCATCATATATAGAGGTTCTGCCAATGGCCTACAGGCCACGGAAGCAAGCTTTGTTGAACTTGAGGCCACATCAAACTTTAGTGATTTTGGAAGCTATTTCAACGGCACAACGGAACTTGGGTGGGCAGCTGCTGGACTTGGCGACTTAAACGGAGACAAAGTCAACGAATTTGCGCTATCGCTCAAAAACGATAATGGAAAAGTCGGCTTCGTCATTGTCTTTGGAGACAGCGAGATGACCCCCGCGCCTTCCGGCTCTATTACAAACTATAAAGATAAGTTCCAGGTAGGAAACGATTCCGGGGGAGCAAGCTATTTGAACCATCTTAAGTTGAAAATTAGAAAGCTAACTCCTAACTCTCTCACTGATGCTGAATGCCAAACCTTAACAAGTTGTGCGATTTTTATACCGGGACCTGACGATGCAGGACCATACTTTGCACAATCATTGTTTGGGGCCGGAGACATCAACTCTGATGGATTCGCTGACGTTATCGTGGGTGACTCCACATATGACTATCCCGGGATAGCGAATATTGGAAGAACTTACGTGTTCTTTGGAGATGGAGAAAAGGGCATCCACTATTCCGACAGACCTTCAGATAAGGCGAGATGTCTTGGCGAAGCAGAACAACGAAATTGTACTCCTCTCGCTATCACTCCTAAATTCACTTACCAATATGATTCTTTCTTAACCAATGACGCCTGGACCTCAAACCAATACTGGAGGCCGTCTAGTTATGTCATATTTAAGAGTTTAGAGACTCTAAGCAGCTCTGCCATTGGAGATTGGGCTAACGTTAACTTTGGCTCGAGAGCCGGCGAAAACTCCGTCGATACATCGAGTGCTGACATTTTAATCTGTAATAGGGATAATTTTAAACATCAGGACAGTGATTCAAAAGATCTAGGCTTGTGTAGCTTGTATTACTAATACTCAACTCTGATCAAAGGCGGTACGTATATGTTTTGGACTGATAGACAATTGAAACGAATTAAAACAGCGGCATTTATGTCTTGTCTCGTTTTTTTGGTTTCATGTGAAGCTCCGTCCACGTCAGAAGATTCTGGAGCTGCACTTATCGTCAATCCCGGAGCAGCAATCACCTATACCTATGGATCAACTAACTATACCGTTGGTGTAAAATTTAGCACGGCTGAATACCGACATTTCGACGGCTCTGCCTACATCAAAGAACCCTTTTCTCAAACAAAAGTTGTTGGAGAAAAAATGGCGGAACACAAATACGCCAAAACGACCAACCCCGACCCGCGCGACTACATGATCATCAAAACCACAGACGCCGAAGGAAAGAGTGCAGGATCATTAGCGGCCTTTCGTGGCAACCGGGAAACTGTAGAAGTCGATCTCGTTACCACTTTAGCTTTTCAACTTTTTACTGAAGTTTTAGAACGCGCTCCTAGCTCAGCAAAAGAAATTGAAGATGCTGAAGACTTAATTAGGCAGGGTCTCGCTAATTCTTGCTATGCAAGTCAAGGTGTTCCCGCCCCCAACAATTCCGTCGCGGCAAGAGCAGCACAAAACGCTCTGCTGTCATCACCATCTTATGCATTACTTTTAAACAAATTTAAAATCACTGCCTCAGATGCTGAAGCGGTGTTTGGAGTCAACAGCGCCCCATACCTCTCAAGCATATCTCCCGCGGGCAACAAGAATGAGGTTGCACAAGTAACCTTTTCTGAGCCGGGTGAGTTGGTTTTCAACGGCTCCGTCAGGGACGCTGATGGAGACCTTGTCTATGCTCGCTGGTATGACCTCGACAAAGGTCCGAACGTCCTTGCGGACCTTAGCAAAGTTGAATTCGACAATAAGCCAGGTGTCTTCAAAGAATTTCAATTTCCTAAACGGTTCCGCGTTCAAACGTCATATTCTGATTCTACTCGAGATGAAGTGGCTTCGAAAAATGTCGAGCTGCGCCTTTGTGATGGAGGTGTTTTACAGTCGTACAAATGGAAGATCAGCATTGCAGATTCCAACAGAGCACCAACAATTGTTAAAACTGAACTCTTCAACCAGGCGACAGGTGAATTCAACGAAATTCAAGCTCAGAATGTAATCTTAGACATTCCGGTGTTTCAAAACTTTCTCAAACAAGAAACCACTACCATCTTACGGGTCACGGCAAAAGACCCCGACGGAGATGAGCTTAACGTCTTCCTGTCTGATGCGAGTTCAAAGAACGTATCCATGTCGCTCTCTCCAGATCCGGAGCAAGGACTTCCAATTGAGGGCGAATGGCGGCTTCAAGACAATACCGACCTTTCAGCAACCGGCCCCGCATATTGGCTGGATTCTCAACTTGCACCAAACAAAGCCCCCTCCTACATAGGCTTTGACAAAACAACAGGAAAAGCAACTCTTGAAGATTTTCCCAAGACAGGAGACACAACAATTGTCGACTATACCCGGTTAACGGACATCAAAGTTGGAGATGTCGGCGTAAAGTTTTCGAGCATTCCTGCACTCGTTGCTCCAGTTCCAATGTCCAATATCGACATGAACTGTTTTTTATCGTTCAAACAAGCAAACAAAGCCTTTGATTTTTTCTGTTCGACCACACATGATGCTGTGGCTCCGGAGCTCTCTGACATTTACGCGACTTACGGATGTCCTCTTGAAGAGGACGTAAAGCCTGATCCGAATGATCCTGATGAAAACATTCCTCGTGTTAACGAGACCTGTACAACCACGCCCGCGCTCTTTAAAAATGCGGACGGCTCTACTGATCCAAGTAAAATTGATGAAAACACAGAATTTTATGCCTATTTGATTATTCGCCCAAACGCGGAACAAACAAGTACGGGAGTCCTTAGTCGTCTGATCTTTGATGACCTTGGCAATACTAACACGCGCACGACTCACGTCGGCACATTCACCCCTGAGCCGCTAGCGGCGTCCTCTGTACCTCCAAAATTCTCTTACCTTTCTGCAGTATCAGAGTTTTTCCCAACAACATTAACTCCTGGCGAAACCAAGCCAACGTACCCCAGCCAAGCCTACCAATTTCTACACGCCCCCTCAAAAAGCAATTTCGAGCTCCCAATGCAGAGCTGGGATGTTGGTCGTCCGAAATATACTTTCGAGAACAATAAAAGTTCTTGGATCGAGGGTCTAGAGTGGCGCAAGTTGACGAGCTCAACAGATGTCAACAACGGTCTCTTTGACGAGTATCAAGGCTTTTTTATCGACAACCAAGTCAAGGACGGAAAATGGGGCCGTGTTCGCTTCCTTAAGCATATGGGAGGTGAACTTTCAGAAACGATTCGTAGGGCTAAGGTCGATTCACACGACAATAATAATATTTACCTAAGAATCCTAAACTTCTATTCGACTGTTGACGGTGACGACACTTTCTACAACGATGATGCTGTTTGCAGAATAGGCTTGTGGTTTGAACGTGACCCGGCACAATACGGCGGCCTTCCAGTAAATTCATCAGAATATCAAATCAACCCCATCAACAACGACGTCCGTGTTCTTTGTACCAAATCTTCCGGTATCTGTGGGCGCGATAAGAAACTAGGCGATGCCGAATGTGCAGCGGAGATGACCGCTCTTCAAGACTCGAATTTCGTACCCCAGGACATGGTGGGCGACGCCACTAAAGTCTCGCATTATGACATCGCAGTCGAGCGCCTGCTCTTCAAGAAACAAGCCCAAAACAAATCATCATCTTGGTTTGATGGCCCTTGGGATGCCGCTCAAGTCAGCGTCGTAAACTCCAATTTCAAGGATCAAGTCGCGCTCGAGAAGAGCGCCACCAACTGGTCTCACGACCGTTCACATTATTTTTATTCGGCTACAGCCTACAACCTATTGGGAGTAGGAGCTGCATGGGGTGCAGCTGTCGAAACATACGACAGCTCCCCGGGAGACAAAAAAATTAAAGCTCGAAAAATCCGCGCCGTCTACCCATGGAGAACAAACACCAACACTAGCGATGGCGACGTCTTCTTCGATTTTTCCACAAGGACAATTCGATGGGGCAGCGGATATCTCCAGGCTCTTCCAAATTCACATCCCTACTACGCCATAAACTATCGGGCCTTCAACCCACAGACAGCCTGTCGCTACCTTGTTCGAAATCAAGGAAAGACTATTCTGCTTTTCTGTAAGGACGGATCTGCCACAGCGTCAAACGAGGCCCCTGATTACTACTCCAACCTAGTAACCCTCACAAATGGTTCCGGGACTGACCTCAGCAAAGGCGCTCCCTACTTTGACGGGACTAAAATGTACATTGCCGCGGAGGATATTGCCGATGGCGCCTCCGGATCATTTATTAAAAACGGAGTGGCAGCTCTTCCTAGAAGACCAAACGACGGCAACCTCAACAGCTACTATACTAAATCTAGGAAGATTTATTGGTATCCCAACTGGGGATGGGCTTCACACAGATGGAGAATTAGTGGGATTAATGGTATAGATATCGGCTACCATATTTCCACCTACACTCGATCGAATGAGTCCATCATTCCCGTTGAAATCAATCGCGGAGAGACCTTCGCCCTTCAAGTATTGGCCTACAGCACTGATACTTCGTTGCACAACTTTTCTGAAGGTGAGATTACTGACGACAGTCGCCCCGGAGCCTGGGTCAGAAGTTACCTTCTTGAAGACGTGACGCCAGCCGTGGATGGAGAGACAAACCTCGAGACTATTTCAGCCATCGATCGCTCCTTCAAGGTTAATACTGCTACTGAATCTAAGATTAAAGCAAACCTCTGGGAGTGGGCTATCTACAAAGGAAAAATTAATGACCCCAACCTCTTTGAGGAAAACTCAACTGAAGAGCTTAGTTTTGAGATTACGACCTCAGCTGAAATGAATGCGTTCGTTGCCTATAAGACTTTAGATGGCGAGTTAACTTTCGAAACACAGAAAACATGTGAGCCCGGAGCATCGGGCTGGGCGGATGCAGAATCTGAGGATCCTGCATCTCTTGGAATTGACAATCTTGCCAGGGACGAATTCGCCATTCTCCTCTTCCCTATGAGTTGGTGTGGCTCCGGAGTGGTCGACGTTAAGACGGCAACTGTCACTGTAACGGTAACGGACTCATCAGGCCAATCCTCATCTCTCTTTCTAGCGCCAGAATATTTCGAGTCTCCCCAGCCGACCTATGTAAACGCTTACGGAGGCGGAAGCTATGACTCACAAACTGGCCTATTTAACAATTTAGGCTGCACCAATAGGCCCAAGAGAAATGATGAATTTATTGATCCTTTCCGAACAAACTGGGGAGAACCCGTAGCGCTCCATACAGACGCCAACCAAGCCTCTATTCCCGTCACGATTCCAGCTGGTGAGCAGTATTCTTGGAACGCGGATGATGATGGAACCAGACACTATGTTCAATACGGTAGTCTCGAATTCTTTGGAAGAGTCCAGCGGACGGATAAAGAGGGTGAAGATGTTGTCGGAGGACTGCAATCGAGCCAAAACGGTTGTTATCTCTACCTGTATCACTACAATCAGAAAAAATTCGACGTCTCCTTCCTTAAGAACTCAGATGGAACATACTATGATCCAACAGCGTTTTCCTCAAATTCAGGTTTCGACATAGACTCAACTTTTTCCGTTGAGGACCCCACAGACCTAAGGGTCGATAGGCTACCAAATGATGCTGAGCCATCAGCTGGAAACTTTAGTATTGACGACTCCGACAATCTTCCAAAACCGTCCCCCATCCCAAACTTTTTCTCGAATTGGGAAAGTTCTGCAGGCCTTTACAACATTATTAAAAACTACGCAGGAGCCGCTGCTGACCGGACCTACGCTACAGATGCTAGTATTACAAAACTAAGATACCGAAATCCGTTCGTCATTCCAGGCATTTCAAAAGCCTACATGGTTTTCCAGACCAACGATCAGGCAACGGCGACACCCAACCCAAATCAAATTGTCTGCTCTCAAGACATCGCCTTCTATGATTCCAAGGGATACTATGACACAAACACAGATGACCCCTTAACGCCCGATCAACCTGGCCCCTATAGAGGTCACTTTGACGATGACACCGCGCCTGCACTGAGCGAAGTGAACGCAAAATGTTTTGAGATTCTGCCCAACGAACGAGCTGATTGGAAGGTTTTTAATGAAGCCATCCACGATGAAAACTTCTACTTTGACATAAAGTTTAAAGTTTATGGACTCACGACTCTTATTGACCCCGCAAACCCCGCTCAGGACATGTGGTGCCAAAGCACTGTTTCCTACGGTGGAAGCAGCTCGAACACAACAAACGATCTGACCTGCCACGACGGAGCTGACTCCCTTTCACCTGGCAGCGACGCCGTTACTGATATGTTTAGTTTTTTAGCGGAGTCTAGCGAAGAGAAGAGTTTTAAAGAAAACGGGTCTGCGTCTACCTTCAAAGTTGTCTCTCAAGACCAATGGGGAAGTTCTATGATCAAGTTTTTGTGGGGTGATGGAGACTACTTTCCAAACGGAATGAACTCCACTGAGACCCCTTCAAGAATCAATGCCACCTTGGTTGCGGACGACGGTACTTTTCGCACGATACTACCAATTAGAATACAAACAGTTGATCAAAAACCACTTCCAAACCCCAATATTTCCCGCTCAGAGCCGATCACAAAGGAAAAATATTACGAGGGTTATTTATCCGAGATTCAAGACGCAATTACCGTGAACCCTTCATCGAAGGACGCCATTCCACTTCTCTTCGCGACCCAAGGAACTCCCATTCCCGAGGACAAGTTAAGCATCAACATTAAAAACGACTTAACAGATGAATTCAGCGCTCCCTCGGGAGAATCGTTCATAACAGATCAGCCGGAGCAATTGGTAGAAGCATCTCCAACATTCGTTTCCTGGACTAAGCCATTTCGAAGACCGGGCCCTGACGGCAACTTATACACGGGTGATGACATCTTCGAAGATTACAGTGGTGTTCGCTTTCTACTCAGAGAGAGAACTCGTGGCCTTCCTGCTACCTTTGATTTTAAATACGAAGCTCCCGAACTGATCGCCGATCCAGATCAGCCAGAGGTTGAGGCTCTCAACAAAAAAGACAAGCACGCGTACAGGGTGGCCGTTAACCTAAACCTTGCCCTTGCGTATCCTATGGCTATGTATTTGGGAGCTGCCGAAGATCTTATTAGTGATATTTATTGGGACCACGACAGCGACACCAAAACAGCAGAGGTAGTCTGGCTGGCCCAAAGAAGCACATTTATTAACGCAGATGGAGCCCCCGTGATTGAAATACCGGGCAAGGGAGAAACTCTTCCCCTCATTCACCACGAACGCAATTTGGCGCCATGTATTGCTGACGCCACATATATTGGCAAGCCCAAAGGATCACGATGCCAAACGTCCGCGGAACTCATTGGTGGAGGGACCTCTCCTGACGGGAAGTATTATGAGGACCTAAATCCTGGGGCCGGTGTTGATTTGGCTTTGAACTTTGCAAAAGCAGTGCAGGTGAACCCCAGCCCTGCATCCCCAGGAACTTGTGACGGAAGCGACGATTCACTACTTCCAATCGAAATCTTAGAGGGAACAAAGTTTCAGGCGAGATTCATCGTGCACGATCCCAACTTCTCTGAAGGGATTGAAGTTCAAGCGCCTACTATTCTTCAGTCACCCTGGACCTCGCCACTCTTTAAGACTCTAAGCTCAGCTCGTATTGTGGAACTTACAAGAGACGAAGACCTGCCGAAGATTCCGGGCGTCTGCACCACCAAACCTCTTGATCCAGAGTTGATCAACAGCCAGTCGGAATGGGCCATCGAATACACACTTCAAGATCTTCACGTTGGCAAAACAAAACCCATCGACCTCTATGAGTTTACTGCGCATAACACACCGGTAGCTCAATTTAATGTTCGCATTCAAGATAGTGGCATATTCCCATCCAAAAAAGAGGACGAAATCAAGATGAGATTTCACGGCTGGGACGTCAACAATGCTCCAGAGTTTATAGGAGTGGTCGCATCGACTCTGAATGACTCTTCTGACACAGGCGGGGCTTTTGAGTTCAAAAAGGAAAATGTCATCGTCCTTGCTGGCTACGACCCTGACAGAGCAGACGAGGTTGAGATCCGACTTTTAAATGGTGACTCTCTCGGCTTCAATCCGGGTGATGTGAGCTCCGAAACCTTTGGAGGTGACGACGTTACTTTTGATGGAACGACATGCCGGGCTTTGATTGGGCAGAAACAATTTACCGTTCACCCGCAACAACCCGTCAGCTGCTTAAAGATCACATTTAACCCCACTAACCTAAATATCCTTGAATACGGGTTTAGCGTCGAAATCACAGACACTCCCTGGATTGATACTGATGCAGTCATAGCGGCCTATGCTGACGATAACGTTGAAAATGCGCTCTACAATCCGAACACTGCCGCTTACGACCTCAGTCCTGCAGGCTATCGCGCAGCTCATCCAGACAGCACTCTTCTGGACCGATTGCAAAGATATACCGTCTACTCTGCCGTTGCTGGTGGTGATGGTCTCCTTCTTCCAGCTAGACCGATGCCCGTCGCTTACCTCAATGAAAAATACGAGCAAGATTTTTACTTCCTTACTCCAGAGAAACGAGAAGTAACTTGCTCCCTAATCAAAAAACCTCTCATTTCTGACTTTATTCAAGACGAGATCATGCCTCCGCTAGGCCAAACTCTCCAACCTGAAGAAACAATGTATGTAGAAAAGCTAAGTACACCTCGAGCAGAAGTTAAGATATGTCGACTTCATTGGACTCCAAAAATTCCTTATTGGAAAAACAACCAGAACTTAATGGACATCGAACTTGAGGTCAGGGAAAATGGAATCGCCCGAGGAACAGTTCAATATACCCTCAACCCTTATACTGATATCAACCCCTTCACGGACGAAGTGAACAATAGCGACGGGGTCAGAGACATCCAACAAACTTCGACCTACTTTGCTGCCTACCGTCCTGATACAAGTGCACTAGACATCACATTCTCTGCCCCGGGAGGAAAGTTCGATGAAGAAGGGCGCCCGATGGGGCCAGAAACAGAACAATGGACGATTAGTTACAACAAGGCCGACGTCCTCCATCCCACGAATGGGCACATCTACCCACTCACAGAAGCCTGGTTTCTAGATGGAGTTCCTCTTGCCTCTGGCGTAGATGAAGTCACTTGGACTCCATCCGCTACCGAATCGGGAATTAAAACCGTTACTCTCAAAGTATCTGATGGTGGAAATGTTAGAGCTGAAGTCTCCAAAGAAATATTTGTCAAAAACTCTGTTCTGTCTGGCTCAAGCTTGCAAGATAAGGCAGAATTTCTACCCGACCCATTCTTCGACCCCGTATTCGATACCTTCCAATTCTCAGGTCTACTTGGGTCCTTCTCAGGAAACAAGGCTGTTATGCTCGGAACATTCAACCAGGTTGAAAGTAAGTTCTTCGCTGTCCGCTTCCCCGAGAACACTTCAGAGGTTTTGAACTCCAAGGTTTTCACTGAAGACATCGGAAAGGGCCACCTTGCCGTGCTTCCTTCAAACAACACTAACGACCCGCATGTCTTCGGAATTACGAATTCGGGTGGGCCCTCTACGCTTTTGGGCGGACTTTATAACGGTTCTTTCCACTACCCGACCTTCTACGCCTTCTCCGATACTGCCACTACCGTTGGAGTCACCTATCCAACGGCCGAAGAGTCGGAACAATTATTCTGGCGCAACAAAAACGAAAACTACACTGGGCTACTCAACGGAAACTTGATCCAGACTTCATGGGGTCAATTCCTTCACTTCTCAATGAGTGGTCACGGCGTTTCCACCGGAAGAAACCCGTTTGTTCTGTGGGTCCAAAACTCAAGCAACAATTCTGTTCTTGGCTATTTAACTTTCGGGCAATCCGCACCTGAAGTGATTCTTGATTTCAAAGTATTTAACTATTCTGGAAAGGTCCACGTAGCCGCCCTAACAAGTTCCGGACTCTATATTAAGACGCTATCAGCCGGACTTGCGGGTATTGACAGCTGGGATGGAAATTCCTTCTCACCATCAAACGTGACCAGCGGCTCTACCTGGATTCAGCTTGACGGCATTACTACCGATGGAGGCGCCGACGGGATTGCCGATTCGCTGGATTTAACCATTGCCGGCGGAAGACTTGCCGCAGACGACGACAACCGCAGAGACCTCGTAGGCCCAGCCAATAGGAAGCTTCTTGTGTGGTTATCTTCAGAAAACTCTAAGCATCACTTTTATGCTTTCGAAATCAACAGCGCTGGAGCGCTCACCCAGAAGTCTCATATTTTTGACCCGACAAATTTCAGAGTCTCTGCAAAAAATCTTTCTGGATCAGAATGGCCCAGAGGAAACCATTTCTATTATTCAAAGAAAAGTGAAACAGCCCACATTAGTGTAAGGGACTCTTCCCTACTTACCTCGATTGATCTTTCAGATATTGAATCCCCAATCTTAAGATTAAACGCTCTACCAAGCGCGACGATCCCATCCATGTCATGCCACGAAAAATCAGATCGATGCTTTATTTTCGATACCTCGAACCTAGAACTCTGGAGATTAAAATAGTAGTCTAGGAAATATGGAAAGACTTTTCTTCTCTCTTGTCTTTGCTTTGTGCTCGACGGTCGTGCAAGCAGAAACCGCCACACAATCTTCCGAGGATGAAGCCGATCTCACCCAGAAGCGTTACGCTCCAAGGGCGTTAGGCGCGCCAGCCTATCTAGACGAAACCCACCCTGACCATCTTGCCCTTAGA
>Ga0100391_1004847_pt1 | contig 12723 bp, 14 predicted proteins | sample CryGeymeta201515_FD_81541 | JGI IMG/M metagenome (GOLD analysis project Ga0100391, IMG submission 81541) | Groundwater microbial communities from Crystal Geyser aquifers in Utah, USA - Crystal Geyser metaG 2015-15 | ecosystem: Environmental > Aquatic > Deep subsurface > Groundwater | place: USA...
ATATAATAGCGACCTGATCTTCCACTTTGTAAGGATCATTTTGCGCTTGCTTTAAAATTTCAACATTACGCTTACCTTTATTAATAACATTTAAAGTAGTAGCGTCTAAATCTGAACCAAATTTAGCAAAGGCTTCTAATTCACGATACTGCGCTTGATCTAGTTTTAAGGTACCTGCTACTTTTTTCATTGATTTTATCTGTGCATTACCACCAACACGCGATACAGAAATACCAACGTTAATTGCTGGACGAACACCAGAATTAAATAAATCACCGTCTAAGAAAATCTGACCATCCGTAATAGAAATTACGTTGGTTGGAATGTACGCAGAAACGTCACCTGCTTGGGTTTCAATAATAGGCAAAGCTGTTAGAGATCCACCTCCTTTTACCATTGGCTTGAGTACGTCTGGTAAATCGTTCATTTTTTGAGCAATAGCATCGTTATCAATGATTTTTGCAGAGCGCTCTAGTAAACGCGAGTGTAAATAGAATACGTCACCTGGATAGGCTTCACGTCCCGGTGGACGACGTAATAATAATGACACCTCACGATAGGCTACCGCTTGCTTTGATAAATCATCATAGACAATTAAAGCTGGTCGACCTGTGTCTCTAAAGTACTCCCCAATTGAAGCGCCTGTAAATGGTGCATAAACTTGCATTGCAGCAGGGTCAGATGCGTTAGCAGCAACAATAGTGGTGTAAGCCAAAGCTCCTTTTTCTTCAAGCGTTTTGGCAATTAAAGCCACTGTTGATGCTTTTTGGCCTATAGCTACATATATACAATACACAGGTTCACCTGCGACGTAAAATTATTTTTGATTTAAAATGGCGTCAATACATACTGCAGTCTTCCCTGTTTGACGGTCACCGATTACCAACTCACGTTGTCCTCTACCAACAGGAATCATAGCATCAATAGCTTTGATACCTGTTTGTAATGGTTCTGTTACAGGCTCTCTATAAATAACCCCAGGTGCTTTACGCTCTAGTGGCATTTCATAAGTTTCGCCAACAATAGGACCTTTACCATCAATTGGGTTACCAAGAGTATCTACAACTCGTCCAACAATGCCTTCGCCTACATTAACAGAGGCAATACGTTCTGTACGTTTTACTATAGATCCTTCCTTTACGCCTATTGAAGCTCCTAAAAGTACAATACCAACATTATCTTCTTCAAGATTTAATACAATACCTTCTAAACCGCCTTCAAATTCTACTAACTCACCATATTGTGCGTTAGCTAATCCATAAGCACGTACTATACCATCACCTACCGTTAGGACTGTTCCTACTTCATCAAGTGAAGCGCCTGGTTCAAATCCTGAAAGTTGTTGTTTTAAGATTGCTGATATCTCAGCCGGATTTACTTCTGCCATAACATTGCCCGTGAAAACGGGTATCTTTTGGTTAATATTAATTTTATAATAACGGTTACACTTTCAGAGATGCTTCGACTGCGCTAAGCATGACACAACAAGTGCAACACAACGAATTTAATTTAATGTAAATTCTTTTTTTAATCTATTTAATTTATCAGAGATACTGGCATTATATTGAATATCACCAACACGCAATACAAAACCACCTAAGATGCTTTCGTCTATTAGGTTTGTTAGTTCGGCCTCTTTACCCGTCAATTCTTTTACTTTCGCTAAAACTTTAGCTTTTAAGTCGTCCGTTAAAGGGATCGCCGTGGTTACCGTTGCCACTTGAGATTCTCTCATTTGATCGTATAACAATGTATAGCTCTCAGCAACATCGTTTAAAAGTGCAAGTCGCTTGTTTTCGATTAAAGTGTCAATTAAATTAATCGTAGCGACGTTAACATTTTTAAACACCGCTAACAATACTGCCTTTTTCTCTGATGATCTCACAACAGGACTTTGAAGCATTTGACTTAAATCGGCACTTTGAGCTATGGTTTCTACCACAAGCTTCATGTCGTTGTTTAAGACATCAGTAGATTTTTGGTCTGTAGCCAAACTTAAAACGGCCTTAGCATATCGAATTGCTGCTCTCGATCTTGACATTTAAACTAGTTTAAACTTGTTTCTCCTAACATGTCTTCAATCAATTTTAATTGTTTGTCTTTGTTAGATAATTCATTACGCACTACTTTTTCAGCAATTTCTAAAGATAAACCCGCTACATGACTTTTTAATTCTGCCATGGCGGCTTTCTTTTCACTTTCTATAGCCTCTTGCGCTTGTGTAATCATTTTATTGGCTTGTAGTTGCGCCTCATTTTGCGCATCAGAAATCATTTTACTTTTAAATTCACGAGCTTCCTTTAACATGGTTTCTCTTTCTAAGCGCGCTTCTTGCAATAATCTTTGATTATCAGCTTGAAGATTTTCCATCTCCTTTTTTGCATTTTCAGCCGCATCTAAAGCACCTTGGATACCTTCTTCTCTTTCGTTTAATGAATTGAGTATTGGTTTCCACGCAAACTTCACCATTATAAAAATTAATAACAATAATAGTATGGTTTGTACTGCAAATAACCCTGGTGAAAAATCGTTTAATAATTTATCCATCTGATTAAATAATTAAATAGTGTCTTTTTTTAATTTAAAAACACGTCCTGCAACCAACCGTTACAGGATCGTATTTTTTTAAATTTGATTTGGTTCTTATTTTCCTAAGAATAAAGCACCAAATGCTAAACCTTCTAAAAGTGCTGCAATGATAATCATAGCGGTTTGAATTTTACCTGTCGCTTCTGGCTGACGCGCAATACCTTCCATTGCTTTTCCACCAATTTGACCAAGTCCAATACCTGCTCCGATTACGATTAATCCTGCTCCAATTAAATTGTACATAGTAAATAAATTATTATAGTTAAATTAAAAAAACTCTGTTTAAATAAATTCCTTTCTTACAACTTCTGCATCAGGAATTTCGTGATCACTATCATCATGCGCATGTGCATGACCGTGGTCGTGCTCAGCTACCGCCATACCAATAAATAAGGCCGAAAGCATTGTAAAGATGTATGCCTGTAAAAACGCTACTAAAATTTCTATTAAAGTTATAAAAAACGACAATACTAAAGACAAAACTGTTGCACCCGCAACACCTAAAGCGTCTTTTAATGTAAACATAATTGCAATTAAACTCATCACAACAATGTGGCCTGCAGAAATGTTTGCAAATAAACGAACCAATAATGAAAATGGCTTAATTAGAAAAGCACCAGCCAATTCTATAACTGCCAACACGGGTCTTATTAGGATGGGTACACCTGGCATCCATAATATATGCTCCCAATAGTCTTTATTCCCACTTGCCGTGTATATAATAAGGGTGAAAATTGCCAAACAAGCCGTGACCGCTAATTGACCTGTAACATTAAATCCAAATGGAGTTAAACCCAGTAGATTTAATAACCATATAAAAAAGAAAACCGTTAATAAGTAGCCTGTAAATTTTCGGTAATGTTTCTCTCCGATGTTTGGTCTAGCGATTTCATCTCTAACATAAAGGACCAGTGGTTCTAATACGCGTCCAAATCCCGTTGGTATTTGTTTGTTTTTATATTGTTTAGCTAAGCTCGAAAACCAAAAAAGCATTAACAAACCAATAACCAAAACACCGATGACACTTTTAGTAATTGAGAAATCTAGAACTTTATGAGCGTTAGTAGCGTGCTGCTCTTCATCTAAACGCACTTCTGAAGCACCTGCCTCTAATTCATATATTTTTGAATGAATTTTAGCAAACCGTAAACCGTTTTTTTCTACAATAACACTACCGTCATCATTATGGTGAAATTCTGAAGACATAAAGGTAACTAAACCTTCAGAGGTCCAAATAATTACTGGAAGCGGGAAACCAAAATGCTTACGTTCACCCTCATCATTTGTATATGAAAATAATGTAAAGTCGTGAGCGTCTTGTATGTGGTGCAAAATATACTTCTCAACCTCTTTTTTTGAGTTTACACGACCTTCGCCTTCCTCAGAAGAATTTGCGTAAATAACCGTCGAGGAAAACGCTAAAACTATAAGTGCTAAAAATTTAAAACTTTGTTGAAATATCTTCATTGTTATAAAATCAAAAAAACTAGTCTTTCCAAATTCCGTGCAAAAGTACGTAATTTATTAAAATAACAATATCTTTTTATTCTTATAATTCAGACCTGATTTTTCCTAATGATTTTTACTACAAAAAACACCTCTAAACCTAGGAATACTAGTAAAGGAATTAAAAGGCTTAAGCGCTCTATTGTGGTTAAAACGTCTAAACTGAATACTTCAGTTTTAAAAGCGAAAAAGAATATGATCCCTTTTATAAATAATGTTGGTAAATAGACAAAACCTAACTGGGCCTCTAAGCTCTTAAATAAAGAAAAAAATTGAAAATGAATACATATAATTAAAGATGCTAAAGCAAAAAACAGGTTCGTATACAAAACATCAAATCTTACAGAACTGCTAAGTTGATGGAGTATAAATTCCTGAGAAAAATGAACCACTAAAAATAAAACGACGAAGGCAAAACAATAAACAATAAGTGTTTTAAGCATCTTCTTTAGAAACTTTAATAACCTGTGCAATCACTAAATACATGGCTATAAATACAGAAATGAGCGTTACTGTAGATTCCCAAAACTCTTTATTGAACTTTGCATCTAGCCATTGCCCTAAGTAATGCCCTAAAAAAATGGTGCCCCCCATTTGAAAGGCAACTGACGTAAACCTTAGAAATTTATCGGGCTTTATATTTGTTTTCGACGGTTTGGGTTTCGGCGGTTGCTTGTTTGGTTGACTCATTAGTTAAAGATTTCACGGTTCCTTTCATACTGCACGTTGCATTGAATGTGGCACCTGGTTCAACGGCCAATTTAGTGATATGTACTTCGCCTTCAATATGCGCTGTAGATTTTAAAGTTAAGGTACCTGATAAAATAAGCTTACCCGAAAATTTACCTTCAAAATCGGCATTTTCACCTTGCAGTGTTCCTTTAATAAATCCTGATTTACCAACAACTACTTTACCCGAAGTTTTTACATTACCCTCTATGGTACCATCGATTCTAAATGGGCCTTGGCTAGCTAAATCACCGACTATTTTTGTGCCCTTAGCTATGACATTCTGTTGCGTACTTGTTTCCATAATGGTCTGTTTTGATTTTTTATTGCTTGGAGAAAACATGTTAAGTTTTTTTAAATTACTGTAATTTCAAATAAGCATTTAAGTTTTTATGTCGTTGAATAATAGCATAGTTTGGTGAGGAAATTGCAAAATAGGACTTGGTTATTTTAGGCTTTACCCGCTTTCCTTGCTTGTCTCTTTCTTCGGTTTGAAGCAGTTCTGCAAATCCACTTGCACCAGCGGCACTTTTTAAGCCGTGCACCACCACAAAAGTCGTGTTTTCGTTATACAAGTCTCTTGATGTTGTAAGATTAAAATATTGAATTTTTGCAACTTCTTCATTTAAAATTTTCATGAAAGCATCAATGTCTTCATCCGTGTTATTATCAAACTGATATATGACATTAAAATTTTCTGCATTTTCATCTGAAACAAATGTTGTATTCGCTAAAACGGGAATGGCATTTTCTAACAAATCGAGTGCTTTTTTTCCCTCTTCAGTATTAGCATAGGTTAATGCAATATAGTTGATTCCTTCTTTGTAATCCTCAAAACCATAAAGTCGACCTTTGGCAGATGTTTTCAATAGTTCAAACTTGGGCACAAAATCATCGCCTTTTAGTCTTTTAATTTGTGCTTCAGCTTCTGAAATCACCTCAGCGTACTTTTCCGCTTTAAATTTCTGATAAAGTCTTTTGTAAATGGCTTCCGGACTGTTTTTGTCCTTGGATAATTCAGACTGCGGATTTAATAAAATCTCAGCATAACGCGAGTCTGAATAATTCTCAATAATATCGTTTTTAACGGTCTCCGCTTTTCTATTTAAGCCAAGTTCCATGTAAATTTGATATAAATTGTATTTTGAAGGTAAAATTAATCGGTCTTCAGGATTGTTCTCTAATAAACGCTCTAGTTTTGATTTTGCGAGTTCAAATTCTTTGAACTTTTCCTTGTAAATAATTCCTAGTTGATAGTAAGCAAAATTGCGCTCTTTAATTATACTATCGATTTCGCTTTGTTGTGTTGGTAGTGTTGCCAAATAAATATCGGCATTGAAGCGTTCATCTTCCTCGGTGGTTTCAGTTAAAGCGGCGTCCGTTACAGTACTTTTAAGGTTTGCGCGTTGATTTGAAAGTCTCCAATTATCTTGAAGTTTACGATCTCCCCAAAGTTTTAAAAATTCACTCTTTCCGTAGGCTACGGTGGTAGGATTGTAAAAATAAAAACGGCTACTTTCTAAACCTGCCATTTTTTTGTCTCTTAAAGCCCCAGGCGGACCTCCGATGGAATTCATCACTCTGCTATCAGGGTTTACATTAGCTGAAGATACCGTGTTTTTTTGTTTGGCTAACTCTGCTTCTCTCTGCTCTTTTTCTTCTAAGGCTTTCAACCTCAATTTTTCTGTGTATTCAGTATAAATGGCAATCTGCGCTTCTTTTGGTAGACTAATAATATGTAAAATGCTGTCGTTAGTTTGTGCGATACCTTCATAGTAAATAACGTCGTCGAGATTTTCGCGCTTTCGTTTTATAATTCTGAATGGTTTCGAATTTTGAACCATAACCGTCATTGTGCTATCGTAATACGCTCCTGCCGTTTTATACAAATTGCGGTCAAAATACATAGTTCCTAAAGTTTCGTAATTCACCGACTTTAGGTACTTGTCTGAAGTGATTTTGCGTAAAGATTTATTGTAATATACTTCCGACAAACTATCTGAAGTATTATTGCGATGAAACTCTGCAATGCGATAATAAATCTTATCTAAGAAAGGTCTGTTTTCTCTGTTTTCTTCTAATTCTGTGAGATACTCTTGAAATGCTATCAAATCGCCATTGGAAGCATCAAAATTATTTGATTTTTCAATGTGAGCGTTGATATAATAGGAACGTGGAATTTGACGGTGCATGTCTATAATGGCATCAAACTCTAAGCTAGCACTGTCCTTTTCACCAAACTCGTTGTAAAGTTGACCTCTAATATAATGGTAGCGTGCCTTTTCGTTTTTTATTTTAGTATGTGCTGCGGCAATTCCAAGCTCTGCTAATGCGCTGTCTTTGTGTTTTAAATTGATATACGCCTGTGCTAAGGCCGCTTTTGCATCTGCTAAATCTTGATCGCCTAGATTTTCTTCTTCTAGCAGACGCTTTAGTTTCTTTATCGCACCGAGGTTGTTATCTAATCGGATACTCGACTTTTCGCGCCAGATTTTTACTTGGTTAATTTTGTCGCTAGTTGGATATTTATTTAAAATATTATTGAAAGCTGCCAAAGCGGGCACAAAGCGCTGATCAAAATAACGCGCTTTTCCTAAGAGCAAATAGGCTTCATCTATTTGCGGATTCTTTTCCTTACCATTAATGTTCATTCCGTGAAGCTGAATGGCTTTTATGGCCTTTTCTTCAGCTCTCTCAAAATCTTCGTTTTTGCTTTGCCCAGGCATAAAAATATCTTCCTTTACCTCCATGCGTTCAACAGGTAAAAACTCCCAGAAATTTTCAGTAAACTGGTTGTTGATCCCTTCCTTACCCCGCTCTAAAGCAATGTTGCCGTTGTATAACACATTGTATTTTGTACCTAAGGCATGGAAATTCCTGTTGATAAACGTATCCTTTTTTCTAGAACAGCCTTGTATAATAAATGCAAGGCAAAAAAGTGATACTATAATTTTAAAATAGGTTCTCAACGTTGGTTCTATTTGGTCTTTAGATAACTAAAATGTTAGGCATTTAGTGTGTTTGGCAGTAAAAATAAACATCTTTTTGAATTTATGAGATTATTTGGAAGGATATTAGGTTACTTGGTTCTAGGAAATAGGAATCGGTAAGGGTGTATTGCATATTTGTTATTGTGCGTTTGTCTGAATTTTAAAAAGCGCGCAAAGCTTTAGGCTTTTTTGATATTGTGGGTATTGTTTGAATTTGAAATTACCAAAATCATGAAACACAAAGTTCTATTTGTCTTTTTGTTGAATTATAATGGGCGCGCAAAGGCGCAGAGAGGCAAAATGTTCTTCTGTTTTATCATGAACAGTGGCTACAACTTTAATTTTTATAGTCAACTGATATGGGATTTTTATAATTGATTTTTATAATTTAAATAGGCGAGCAAAGGCGCAGAGTCGCAAAGTTTGTTTTGAAAAAAACCCATTTTCTAAAAGCAAAAAACCCATGACTTAGTAATCATGGGCTTTAAACTAATTCTAGCGTTCCTACTCTTCTTCTTCTTGTGCCGCCATCATACTGCCAGAAAAATGAGCTTCTAATTCTTTTAGGGTTGCTGGGTTGGTTTCTAAGTCTTTAATGACATCACCTTTTTCTAAAACCACAATGCGCTCGCAAACATCTGTAACGTGCATTAAATCGTGACTAGACACTAAAACAGTGACTCCCTGTTTTTCCGCGAGGTCTTTTAGAATTTGCTTTAAACGTATTTGTGCAGTTGGGTCTAAATTAGCGAAAGGCTCATCTAATATTATGACTTCAGGATTTCCTATAAGCGCTGAAACAATCCCCGCTTTTTTCTGGTTGCCCTTACTTAAATCTCTGAGGTATTTTTTCTTTCCGATGATTTCGCCATTAAAAAAGTCTTCAAATTTGGCCGTTAGATTATCCACATCTGCTTTGTTTTGCCCGCGCAGGTCGCCAATAAAATAAAAATATTCTTCGGGTGTGAGGTAGCCTATTAAGAAACTTTCGTCTATAAATGAAGATGTAAAAGGTTTCCAATCTTCACTCTGATCTACAACAATACCATTGGTTGTAATATTTCCTGTGGTTGGTTTTATGAGGTCTAATAGTAAACTAAAATAGGTGGTTTTACCCGCTCCGTTATTTCCTACCAAACCAAAACTTTGGCCTTTTGGTATGCTTAAATCGGCAATCTTTAGAACTGTAGTGCCGTTATATGCTTTTGAAAGGTTTTCTGTATGCATCATAGTGCCTTTTATTATTAATTATTTTGACTAAATGCGTCAATCATTTTATATTTTGAAACCAAATAGCGTTTCGTAATTAGGTTCATTAATTTTTTATGAAAAATTACACCTAAAATACCGAGTATAATTAAGGTAGCCACTCCAGCTTCAAAACCAACCAACCAATTCATTAATGCAAAAATTAGCATGGGTAAAATCATAAGTGGTAATCCAATAAGCCACTGTACAGCACCTGTACCTTGATAATTGAATGCAGCGCGTTGGCTGAGGTCTATCTTTTTTCTATTAAATGATCCGCCATAGAGAATCACATGAGAATTAACGCCAATGTTATAGATCGCTGCGGCAAAATGTGCAATGAGTATTTTCCAGCCAAAATATACATAAGGAATACTGAGTAGGAACATAATAACCACGCTCATAATCATTAAGATAAATTTTGAACGCAAGTATTGTTCGTATTTAATATTCTGACTCATTAGCAACTTGTAATAACCACTATCCCATGCCGGAATAAACTGACCGAAATTGATAAGAAAAATTCCTGTCACAAAAATTCCCACAAACGGAAATAACCAAACCATATCCGCAAATTGTGGCTGCGGATAGATGAACAAGCCATACAACAAGCCGATGATCATTATAAATACAAAAGATCGTGTGCGTTTGTTTCTCCAGATAAGTTTCAAATCTAATTGCAAAAAAGGAGCAATATCCCCAAAGCGCTTGGTCCAAGATAAATCTGCCGCTTTTACTTCCGTTACTTTCGATTTTAGAGAACTATCTAAAAATAATTTGTCTTTTAAGATTTTAAAATTGTAGATGTACAGCGCTGCTAAAATCGCTATTGGAATTAAAATGAAAAAAGGATTATTTGCAATACTTATAAACGCATCGCCAATAAGTGTTGCTATTGAAAAAATCTCAAAATGATTTAAGGCATAAAGCACCCCTAAAATGGCAATTAAAGGCAATGCTGAGAGTTCAGTTTTTGCAGAAAAGGCTTCAATAATAAAATTGAGAAAGTTTATAATGAGCACTAAAATGAACATTGTAAACATCCAGGTGACAGCCAATGTTGAAGAAAACCCATCCCCAATTAGCATAATACTAAACGGAATGATAGCAAATAAAGGTAAAAAGTTAAAAAAGGAAATAGCAGATTTTCCAAGTACGTAGTTAACAATTGTAGACCGCTTAATTGGCAAGGTGAGTAGTGGCTTTACACTCATAACAGGCAGTTTCTGGAAGAAAAAACGAATGAGCAAATCGGCAATAATCCAGTAAAATATAAATCCATTCGCCACTACAAATGGATCTTGATCTGGATAAGCTTTCTTTAAAATGAAAAGCAAACCAAATCCTAAGCCTAAAAATATGGCAATAAAATAAAGCGCAAAAAACACCATCAAAATATTAATGACCATACTTTTTTGCCAATACGACGAACGGAAGTATTGTTTCCATTCGAGATTTAAGAAATGCTTTATCATGATGGTTGGTTTGGTTTATTGGTAAGTGTGTAAAAACGCTATTTTGTTACAAACTAAATTCTGGATAAGTTTCGTTTAAGAGTTTTTCAGCTTTATTAGGAATGACCTCGAAGCTAATGTAATTAATTAAAACGAGTGCTGTATAAGCTGTGGCTAAACCTATAATGGCGTATATATTATTTAGAAATTTATCGGAAATTATAAAGAGATTATAAATTTGAGATAAGAAAACCAAAGATGACATACCTGCTTGTCTGAAAATCATTTCCTCTAGCATCCATTTTTTGTTGGAAATTTCCTTTCTACGCTTAAATTGTCTGTTGAGTTGAATATTTTTATAAAATACCCAAACGGCAACTACAATATAAAAAACAACAGACAACTGAGGTGCCAAAGTTGTAGAAAACGAGAAATAAAACAGAAAAAAAAGACTGAGGGTTGCGATAATTTGTGGGATTTCAACCCATTTTTTGAGTTCAGTCCATAAGTAGCGCCTGTAGCGTTTGTTCATGGCTTTTGCTTTTTGCTCAATAGGTTCCATAAATCCGAATATACCAAACTTTTTAAAAGCTTTATTTTTAGCCTCTTCAAAGTCTAATTTTGGTTGCGTTTCCCACATGACTTCAATATCGTTGGCCAAATGATCCACGAGTTCGGTTTGCAGATCGTAATGCTCAACGAAGTGCTGTCGTGTAAAAGTGTACAGTTCTTGTATTTGGGATTCGGTTAGTGTCATTGGGTTAGTAATTTATAATCCTTTCTGTTTTCCATTAAAGCGCTGCGATAACAATTTAAACTGTGCCTTAAAAAAGGGAATAAAATCATGTAAATCATAATAGCAATGTAAAAAGGCTTTGTTATGTTGTCTTCATAATAACTATTAAATCCGCCAATAAAAAGATAATTTAGAGCCATAAACAGCGAACCTGTTGTCATGGCTATTTGCATATTTAAAGATTTTCTATTCGCTTTCTCAAAAGCACCAATTCCTAGTTTTACAAATTCTGGAAGAATAGATGCAATCATTGCTAAACCAAAAGCTGCTTTTTGGTTAAATTGAAAAATACTGTAAACCAACAGTGAAAGAGCTGAAAATTCAAATAAAAATTGCTTGGAACATACAAATGAAAGGAATGTTTTACGGAAAAAGATTCTGTGTTTCCTTCCTATTTCCTTTTGCTTTTTCATGGTGAATTTTTTGAAACCTTTATGATCAATATACAATGCCTGGTTAAAATCTACATTATAGGAGTAACCGTTATCAATTCTGTTTCCAAAACCACGATGAACCTCGAGCAACGCCTCGTTAAAAGAAATACCGTCGTTGATTATTTTGTCTTCAACCGCAGTAACAATATGATCTAAAAGTTCTAAACGCACATCCCAATATTTCACCTCATTTTTTATGAGATAATCGTCTATGAATTTTATTTCTTCTTTGGTTAGTTTCATTTTTTTTTAAATTCTATTTTAGACCCCACAGGTTTTAAAAACCTGTGAGGTCTTAACATCCATTATTCTATGGGTTTAAAACGTTCATTGTAGGTCTTAAATATTTTTAAACTAACTCGTATTAGAAGCAACATAAATGTCAGTGCTAAACTTAAGCCTCCAATTAGCCAAAATGTAGCATAGCCCTCTTTTACAGTCTTTGAAAAATTGAGAACAATAACACTCATCTGATAAGACACAAAAAAAGGCCAAGCTAGACGTTCTACTGCTGAAAATCGTTTCAGTTGTTTTACTTGACTGTAAACCACATACATCAGCAAAAAACCTATTAAGCCTAATAATGGAATTACAGAAACAACGTTTTTAAAGATTTCTAAACTAAGGTTTTTATGTAAAAAATAAAAGCCTAAAAATGAAGCTGAAAGCAGCAAGGGCATAATTGGCTTAACCAATTCTTTTAGCAAGGCTTTCCATATTTTTTTATCCGCAGATGTTAAGAATTTTCTATTATCGTCTAAAAGTTTGGCTTTGTTTTCAACCATGTAATCTTTAAAAATAAAGTAGAAATCTCGGGTATCTCCTTCAGACATTTTTGCTTCAATACCAGAAGCCACATGATCTACCATTTCCATTCTAATATCAACAAAAACGATATCAGAATTATCGAGATAGGTATCTATAAATTGTATGTTTTCTTTGGTTAGATTCATTTTTAGGTTTTAAACACCTGTCAG
>Ga0100391_1004850_pt1 | contig 12720 bp, 14 predicted proteins | sample CryGeymeta201515_FD_81541 | JGI IMG/M metagenome (GOLD analysis project Ga0100391, IMG submission 81541) | Groundwater microbial communities from Crystal Geyser aquifers in Utah, USA - Crystal Geyser metaG 2015-15 | ecosystem: Environmental > Aquatic > Deep subsurface > Groundwater | place: USA...
CTCGCTAAAGCTTTAAAAATATGCCTTGTATATTAACTTTTATGAAAATCTGAATTCAAAAGAATAATCGAACTCAGGTTTCAAAAATAATGTTACTTATATAAGATAGGTTTTCTTATCTTCCTTTGAAATATTATAAATTAAAAATAAAGCACAAACAAATAACAATTGTGCAGGCATTTTATACCTAGATAATGCTCCAAAGTTATAGGAACTAACTCCCACTATTACTCCAAAAATTGCAGCAAATATCATCATAAAAAGAATGTCTTTATTCTTAAATATAATTTTAAAAAACTTCGCTCTAAGGGTAATTAATAAATATAAAAAGAAAAGCAAAACTAATAAACTTTCTATTGCTCCTATTAAGGTTGGCACATTTCTAATCTCCCAAGGATAAGGTCTAAAAAAAGTTACATTAAAAGCTGCCGGAGCAATTTTTAAATATCCTGTTGGTGTAAATTCTATCTCACCTAACGAGTATCCCGATTGATCTTGAGTTGTTGCTAAATAGCCATGCCAAGACTGAAAACCTTCTAATGTTTGTTCTAACTTATTAATGTCGTATTTTCCCACTCCTGTAGATATGTTTCTTAACACAAAAAATGTACTAACTGATATTATTAATATAATTATTGGAATTAAAATAATTCTAATAAAACTTCCTTTAATTATATTTTTAAGATTTGATTGTCCCCAAATCATTAAGGTTGGAAGCAAAATATAAAGAATATAAGGTTTTAAATATAAAATTAAAATGGCTGAAATAATTGTCATAAATATGCTAAACAAAATCCTTCTTTTTAAAATAAAGATATTAGAAAAAGCATAAATCATCCAACCCATACACCCCATTGTAACTGTATCTTTTAACACACCTCCTCCCCAAAAAATTATAGAAGGTATCATAAAGAAACTAATCATTAAATGTTTACTGTAGTTGGGATATATTTTACAAAAATTAGAATATGCCGCCCACAACCCAACAAAAGAAACAGCAGCAAACAATACGGTTGTTGTACCGTAAGAAAACAATCCGAAAAAATTTGCAATAACAATTAATTTAACCATAACCCAAATATCTGTTCCATTAACAAAATAAACTGTTTCCAGATCTACTCTATCACCAGTTAAATCTAAATTTTCGTAAGTTGTAAAAAATAATTCTAAAACTCGTATTGGGTTATACGTAAAAATTTTTGTTACATCTTCGGCTGCTTTATAATAACTTAAACTATCTCCTCCTTTGTAGTAATAAACAGTTAGTATAGCAAACATAAAACCGCCTACAACTTTCGCTGTTAAACCAAGAATAAAATATTTATATTCTGGATTTTTAGCAATTCTCATTCTTTTATAATGAAAAGCTATAATATATAACACTCCAAAATAAATGATGGCTAAGCATATATCATACAGACCGAGTTTTAAATCAAAATAATCTAATGCTGATAACATATATCTTCAAAAAAAATTATTATCCCCCTTACCATCCCACTCCACCTCTTTTTCAGCTAACCCATTAAACAAAGGCAACCTCACTATCCGTTCACTTTCTTTTGAGCTATAATCATATAAACCTAAAGCTGGAATCATACTGTTTTAAATCTTATCGTTTATCAATATATGCAAAAGAAAATTGTTTTAAAGCAGCTTTAATTTCGTCATCAGTTGGTGGGTTTTTGATGGCATAAATTACTTCCTCCTCATAACTAATATCTTTATAATAGGTCAGTTGTTCAATAAATAATTTTTCAGAAAAAACAGTAGTAGATGTTGTATTAAATAGTTCTTTGGCTGTTTGTATTATTTCTTCTAAAGCAATACCATGAGTTAGAATAAAATAGAGATCAACATAATCTTTCCATTTGGCTCTTCCTCCCAGAGCAAAAGCTTTCATGGCAGCTAATGTTAAAAGAGTAGGCATTTTAATTCTGTCTATTTTTTGAGATGATTTTATTCGATAAGGATAATTGAAAAAGGTAATTTTTACTCCATTGATAGTAAAATGTGCTTGATTCTTTAATTCTCGTAATTTAACTATTGGAAAAGTACTAATTTTAGAAAGTTCATCAATGGTTTTAAATTGATTTTTGTTTTTAAAAGTAAACAAATCAAAATCAATAGATTCTCGATGTCCTAATTGCAGAGCTATAGCAGTTCCACCAACCAATACATAATCTTTGTAAAAGTGTTGAATAAGAGGCAAAATTTCTCGTTGCTCGTTAGATAGTATGTTTAAGTAAACCTTTTGATGCAAAATATTGTCCGAATAAATTTAATGTAGATGTAAAATAATTTTGTCGTTGGTGTTTTTTTACTTTTATAATGTTGTTTTCCACAATTTTAGCTACCTTTTTTTCTCCTACAATATCAATCAATTCTTTAATTTGAGGCAAATCGGCATAGCTTAAAATAAACTCTACCAACACTTCATCACTAATAGCATGTAATTTATCCTTTCGAATGTACCAAAACAAATGGGCATTTTCGTCTATAAATTGTGTTCGAGTTTTCATTTTGCTCATATCTATATAGCTTACCCTAATTTTTATTTATTATCACTAAGGCATAATTTCAATTACAAGATTGTTGTTAGAATTTATTCCTTATTTCGAATTTTTGAAACTAAATCAGTGCTTAAAATCCAGTCAACATTTTTCTTTTTCAATCCATTTATTAGTTTTTTATCTCCTGTCCATAATGGTGCAGAGAGTTCAATACTCAACGCAATAAAAGGGGCATCAAATTCATCAATATTTTGAACTAATTCTATTGATTTATCCCAAGTTTCACCACTAATGGTATCTAAATCGATTAATTCAATTTTTTTCAACAATATTCTTTTTAGAAAATTAAGTTCATCGTTCTTAAGGTTTGAGATTTTCAGCAATTTCTGATGGTGATTAATAAGTTCTTCTAAAATAAAAGCAGGAGCATAAAATTCAAAAACACCTACTGAGTTTAAAAGTATATCGCTAATCTTACCCGTTGGATTTAAAAGTCCACTAAAAACTATATTAGTGTCAACAACTATTATCACTTAATAAATTTACTTTTGTTTTTATCCCACCAAGTTGATTTTGAATCGGTAGCAAGCTCATTAATTTGATTTTCTGTTGCATTACTTTTAGAAGCTATTTCTATAAATTTTATATAATCTATAATACGTTGTAAACCAACCAGATTTGTTTGAGCTGAAAGTCGGATAAGAATTTCATTATTTGTTCTTTCTATTCGCATATTCCAAAGTTAAGCAATTTTTTCAACCTTAAGCGGAGTTCTAAAATACAAAATCTTTGTAAAGATACGAAAATACTACCAATGTTTAATCAGTAAAAAATCGTTTTACACTCTTACAAACCCATTTAACTTCATTTTCTGTTAACTCATAAAACAAAGGGAATCTCACCATCTTTTCACTCTCGGTTGCACTAAAATCGTTTCCAGTGTTAACATAACGATATTGTTTTCCCATTTCGCTTAAATGCAATGGCGAATAGTGAAAATAAGCACTAATTCCTGATTTTTTCAAGTGATTAATCAGCTCATTTCTTACTTTTTTACTTTCAACTTTGATAAAAAAGATATGGGCATTATGATTGTTTTCCGTTATTGGAAAATCAATAAACCCTTTTTCTTTAAGTAGCCGAAAGTGTTTTTGGTATAAAGAATATAGTTCGTTACGTTTTTTTGTTACGTTTTTTAATTCTTGAAGTTGTGCAAATAAAAAAGCGGCATTTATTTCACTCAAACCATAACTTGAACCCAAACTCTGCCAGCTATAATTAGAAATCTTACCTTCAAGAAATTTTTTTCTGTCAGTTCCTTTTTCTAAAATAACATCCACATTTTTAATTAAACTGTTATTGTTAATCAAAATTGCACCTCCCTCGCCACAATGAATATTTTTAGTGTCATGAAAACTAAAACAACCAATATCACCAAAAGTACCTATGTGTTTATTATGATAATAAGAATCAATACTTTGTGCTGCATCTTCAATTAAAAAAAGTTTGTTCTTTTTACAAGTTTCAACAATTTTTTCGATGTTTTCAGTTAACCCTGCATAATGTACTAAAACAATCACTTTGGTTTTTGGCGTAATAGCTTTCTCCAATAAATTTTCATCCAAACACATTGTTTTTGGATGAATATCTACAAAAACCAATTTTGCTCCTCTCAATGCAAAAGCATTGGCTGAGGAAACAAAGGTAAATGAAGGTAAAATTACTTCATCTCCAGCTTTTAAATCTATTGCTAAAGCAGCTAATTCTAATGCTGAGGTACAACTGGTGGTTAAGCGAATTTCATCACACTCAGTTAATTTTGACAATTCTTTTTCACATTTTTTTGCAAATTTTCCTGGTGATGAAAATACTTTTTCACGAATTACCTCATTAATGGTTGTAATTTCGTTACCAGAAATAAAAGGTATATTAAAAGGTGTTTTCAATATGATGAAATTGGTTTTCGCTACAAATAACAACAATAAAATTAAGGAAATAAAACATTTATTAAACAATCCATCAGTTGTTGAATTGTTGAGCTTATCAGCTATCGGATGTTTAGAAGATATTCCTGAAACTTCTGACACCATTAAGGGTAATGCCATTCAAAAAGCCCAATATGTTTATGAAAAATATGGCTACAATTGTTTTGCCGATGATACTGGGTTGGAAATTGAAGCCTTAAATGATGAACCAGGTGTTTATTCGGCACGTTATGCTGGAGAGCAAAAAAGTGCAGAAGACAATATGAACAAAGTGCTTACCCAACTAATAGATAAATCGAACAGAAACGCACATTTTAAAACTGTTATTGCGTTAATAATTGATGGAAAAATCACTTGTTTTGAAGGAATTGTTGAAGGAGAAATTACAAAAGAGAAAAGCGGTGCTGAAGGTTTTGGTTACGACCCCATTTTTAAACCCAAAGGGTATGGTAAAACTTTTTCTGAGATGAGCATGACAGAAAAAAATAACATCAGTCACAGAGGAAAGGCCATTATTAAACTAATAAATCACTTAAAAAAATAAGGCATATACTCAACACACATAGATTTTCGGTTTTTTCACTCTTTATCAGTCACACTGTCTCGCTCAAAAGTACACTGTACTTTTGCCGTCCTTTATATGCGTTAAAATTTTAAACCGTAGCTATGGCTATGCTTGGCTTACACACAAACTCGCTCAAACAGCCATTGGCTATTTGCCGTGCCTTGATAAAGGAAAAAAATAAATTCGTCAAAATTCTCGAAAATCTATGTGTGTTGAGCATAAAAAAAGGATGTTGAAATTCAACATCCTTTTTCGTTATAGAAAAATAGTATTAAAAATGCCACACATCGTGTTCCATATTAAAAATTTCTTCTTTAATTTGATCAGCTTCTAACAATAAATCTATTCCTAATTTATAGTCAATCAATCCTCTCTCATACACATTGGAGCGTTTGATGATATAGCTGTTAAACATTCTTTTCCAAAAAATATCTTCAAAAGTTCTTCGTTCCGCATCATTCTGTCTGTTAAACACATCATAATTTGCAAAAACATAACGAGCTTCAGGAAAATAAACCCAAAACAATCGTTTTAATCCTTTAAAATCACCATTTTCGTCTAAAACAGATACAATAGGAGAAATACCCATAATACGAACATCCATAATAGAACGCTCTCTATCAAAAAACCAATCTTCTTTGATTTGATATTTAATAACATCTATACTTGCTGTTTCTTTGTAAGTTAGCGTAGGTACTAACTCTGCGAATTCATTTTCCACAAATATTTCTGTACTATCTCCCATTTTAGCTATTGCCTGAGAAATGGTTAGTTGAACAGTGAATTCATCATCGGCTTCATCAAATGCAGTGATAGTTCCTTCCATAATAGCATCCTTCATAACATCAAACAATGATTTTCTATCATTTATTTTTGTAATAGGATAATACAATGGATGATTGATTTTTTCTCTCAAATCTATTTCTCTCCATATTCTTCTATGCCACATAACATCTTGTTCTCGCACATGGGTATAGGGAACTACTCTTCGAGTAGGCGTATTTTCTTTAACCCAAGGTTTATCCAACACTTTTAAATCCTGAGAAAAAACATTTCCTGAGAAAAAACAGATAGCGAATGCTAATAATACTGTCGATAAACTAATAGATTTCATTTTAAACCTCCTTTGTGTTAATTAAATTACTTGAACAATAATTGGAGCAAGTGTTCTAGTAGAGCCATCTGGCATTTTCACTTTGATATCTTCAATATAAAATTTCTGATTTCTTGATGCCCCATTTATCAAACTTTTACATTTATCATTTAGTCTATTACCTGATACTTTTTCTTCAGTAATCATTCCAGATTTTACGGTAGAAAACTTAAATGCAGAAACATTAACATTTACTTCAAAATCAAAATTATCCATTTTAGCTTGAACAGTAGATGCTCCACCCAAAGCATTTTTCTGAATAGAAAACGAACCTGATTTACCTACTATTGAAGAAACAGGATCTGGTATTCTCTTTACCCTAAACTCTGATTTTCCTAGATTTACCTTATTTCCATTGTCATCTGTTCCTGTTACCACAATAGTAACCGTTTTAGCAGAAGCAGGAGGTCGCATGTTATACCCTTTGGATGTTTTAGATAATCCTGGACCTGAAGCGGTGAAGTTAGGCATAGGAGCTGAAACGGAAACAGGGTTATCTACTCCAATGTAAAACACATTCATTTTCTCTGCCGCTACAGTTGTAGAGGGTTTTCCAACTTCAAAACTATGGTCAAAAGGATATATTTTTGGTCCTTTTTTAGTTTTTACTTTGATTATACCACCCCATTGATGAACACCAATAGATTCTTTAACCTTTAAGTATCCTTTTCCTGCATCAACATTTTTTAATTGATACCAACCTCCGTTTTTAAAATCTTCCCAAGAATTTCCTTTAGAACCTTTCATAATTTTAGTTTCATCCACTTCTCCATTTTTCCACGCTGCACTATCTACATTACCTATAAAAATTTCTGGATTTTGTGTATCGTCATAAGCTGCTGTAAATATTTGAGCACTAAAAGAATCTGTTTCATTTAAAAATGCTTTTTTTGCGAATGCAAAACCATCTACTTTACTAAATGAAACAGAACCTGCGTCAATATTTTCATAAAGTTTTGCAACAGCTTCTGCTTCTGCACTTCTAACATCCGATTGAAATTTAGACAAGATAGTTACCACAGCAGCTAAAGGCACATGATAAAAATTCATCGATTCCCAATTTTTATCATCACCTTTTTTTGGATCTGGGGTTTCTAAAACAGCTAAAGTTTGCTTCATAATAGCTAATGCCTCTTTGTTATCTTTAAACAAATCTAATAATCCATTTTGATAGGTGTTCATTCTTTTTCGTAAATCAACAGCAGACCATTCTCCATCTTTTGGAGAAGCAGGATCAGCTAAACCCATTTTCTGAGTAGGAATATCATAGTTGTCTTTACTTTGAACATTTTTAATATGAAATAAACTATCGTCAGCTCCTTCGGGAAGTTTATCTGTTTCTTGAATAAGATGTTTTTTTAAATCCGCAATGTGTTGATATAAATCATCAGACATTTTCTTTACTATATTTGCTTTGTCTCTATAAGGACCCGATTTCACAGGGTCGTCTTGTGCTGCACTAGCAAAAGCTGTATAGTAAATTCCGGTTTTATCGGCAAATGATTCTGTTGAATTTTCAATACCAGTATTGACTACTATAAAGGCATCCAAAATATCTTTAGAAACGTTCATTGCTAATAAGGCTGTTAACACAAGGTACATCATACCTATCATCTTCTGCCTTGGGGGTAAATCTCCTCCACTCATAATTTTATAATTTTAAAAATTAGTTAAACAAAAAATAATTAGTTACGATTTCATGGCTGTTAACATATTGCCATAAACATTATTTAGAGCAGATAAGTTAGTAGATAATTCAGCAATGTTTTCTTTATATCGTTTAGTATCTTCAACCGAATCGGAAAGATTTGTCATCAAAGCAGTTATTCCAGCATACATTGCTTTCATCGTTTCAGCTTGTTGTTGAGAACCGTTTAATTGAGATTCGTAAGATGCGTTTAAAGCTTCTAAGGTAGATGCCATTCTTTTTAAATTATCGCCTGTAGCAGCACCAGATTCAGCAGCACTTGTTAATCCTGTTAATGCTTGTGACGCTTCTTCATAAGAACCAGCAAGTGTAGTTACTTTAGAAGATGCATTTTGTAAACTAGAAGTATATTCTGCTGTTGCAACTGTAGCATCTGATATTTCTGATAATTTATTTGCATTGGTGCTTAAACTTCTCAAACCTTGTCCTAAACTTTCAATTAATTCTGGACCTATTTTAGCTTCTTCCAACATAGTATCTAATTGCTCAACAGCATTTCCTCTTTTTCCATGGCCATCTTCATCATCCATTCCAGCTAATTCTGGATAAGCCAACGTCCAATCCAAAGGTAAATGTTGCGGCTCAAAGGCTGATACAGCAAAAATCAATGCTTCGGTACTTAATCCCACAACAAGCATTGGTCCTGCCCCAGGCCAGTGCATGATTTTAAATAATGCCCCAACAATAACAACCGCGGCACCAAGTCCATAAAGTAATCCCATAACGGTTTTACCTTTTTTTGTTTCAAATAAAAATTCAACAATTCCCATAGTTTTTAGTTTTAAAAGTTAATACAATTTTAGATAGGTTTTTAATTAATTATTTTGATTATAAGTTATCATCTTTTGCTCTTCCTAAGTATGTCATCACACATCTAAATCCAATATATGATTTAGCTGTATCTTGATATTCATAAGTTCTTGTTCCTGTTTGTAAATAATATCCTATATCTTTCCATGAACCTCCTCTAATCACTTTTCGTTTCAACACTTCAGGCTCTTCATCTTTTGCATCGTATAAATAATCAGGATTTAAATCATGTGCAAAATTATAAGCAGATTCATCAAATGCGTTACTTGTCCATTCTGCTACATTACCAGCCATACAATATAATCCAAAATCATTAGGGTTATAAGAATTTATTTTTACTGTGTGGAAACCTCCATCATCAATATAGTTACCTCTCATTGGTTTAAAGTTACCTAAAAAGCAACCTCTAGCATTTCTGATGTAAGGACCACCCCAAGGATAAGGACTTAAATCTAAGCCTCCACGAGCAGCATACTCCCACTCTGATTCTGTTGGTAATCTAAAATCATTTACAGGAGGAGAACCTAACTCCGATAAGAAAGCATGTAATAGTCTTGTTCTCCAGATACTGAAGGCTGTTGCTTGTTTCCAAGAAACTCCCACAACAGGATAGTCATCATAAGCAGGATGCCAAAAATAATTTTGAGTCATTGGCTCGTTGAATGAATATGTGAAATCGTGAATCCAAGCTAATGTATCAGGATATACATTTATTACATCTCGCATAATAAATTTACTTCTGTCTAAAGAAAAAGCATGTCTAGCTCCTTCTGGACCATTAAGTGCATCTCTACTAGAACGTTTTGCGGCACTTCTAAAATCTATCCAATAATAGGTGTAGTTTAATTTACGAGTATCTACTTCCCTTCTGTTCATATAACGCTCTGCAGGGTTATAATACATAGGTTCTAAAGCTTCTCTTACTTCTGGCTCATTCCACCTAACTTTAGCATACCAATCAAGAATTGGCTCATCATATTCTTCTTCAAATTCATTTGTGGTGATTAAAAGCTCTTCATTGTCATCCGCTAAAATTTTACGGAAAATAGAATCTCTTACATGATATACAAACTGACGGTATTCATTGTTTGAAATTTCTGTTTGATCAATATAGAATGCTTGCACAGAAACCGTTCTGGTTTGAGCGGTAAGAGCATAAGGAACATCTTGGTCTGATGGTCCCATGTTGTAGCTACCCATAGGGATAAACAACATTCCGAAAGGGTCTGGTTGATACCATTCCTCTCTACCTTGAACACCAATTAGTTCGCCATTACCTTTACTACATGCATAAAGAATGACTATAGTCATTAATATTACTATTTTTTTCATTGTTACCTCCTTTCTTTTTCTTTTACCACTTATTTTATAAAAAGTGGTTACTATTCATCTTCAATTTATTGTTTTAGTTTTGAAGACGAGTTGCCTTAAACGTGAGTTTTAAAAAATGGTTACAGTTTTATTATAAAAATCTAACAGATCGATAAACTTCTCTTTTTGGTTGTTTATAAATACTTGTACAATATCTAAGCATTAATTCAAAACTACCACTACTGTGATCTCCTAAAGAAGATGTTGTTAAATCATAAGCTACACCTAATTTTAATCCTGGAAATTTAATAAAATCACCGATATTAGCTCCAACAATAATTCCAATAGCGTCTTCTATTCTATAAGTAACGCCTCCCCATACCTTCATATTGTATTCCATTAGAACATTAATATCTAATTGAGTAGAAGCAGCATCTGTTTTTGCAAGAATAGATGGCTTTAAAATCCATTTTTTATCATTATTAATATCCCAATCGTATCCTGCCATTATATAGTAGTGACGAGATTGTTCAAAGTTAAGAGCTCCAACACCAGAATTTCCTGCTGCTGCTTTTTCAACGGAAGTTTGAGGGATGTGAAGTGTAGAAATACCAACATACATTTTATTAGCTATAGAATAGTATAATCCAGCACCAAAATCGAAAGTAGAAGCTGAAGTTCCTGCGTTAGGAATTGATGGGTCTAAGTTTGGATCATCTATTGCGATAAAGTTATCTCCGAATTTTTTACTCAACATTCCACCTTCAATTCCAATACCTAATTCACCTGGTCCTAATTGTAAATGATAAGCATAAGCTAATTTTGCTACAAATGATGTTTCTATTCCTAATTTATCTTGAAAAACAGTAAGCCCAATACCATGTTTACTAATACGTGCATCGGCACTAAATAAATGTGTTTGAGGGTTTCCTTCAAAACCTGTCCATTGCTGACGAGTTAACAACGTACCACAAATACCACCATTATGTCCAGCTGAGCCAGGATTTATGGCTAGTTTATTAAACATGTTTTGTGTAAATTGAGCATCTTGTTGAGCAAATAAAGTTATAGAACTTATTGCTGTTAAGGATAAAGAAAGTAATACTTTTCTCATACAATTATTGTTTAGTTGGTTTAATTATTAAGCTAAATTATTAAAATGTTTGTCAATTAGTCGGCTAAGATAAATAAAAAATTATAATATAAAAAAACTTTTTTGATTTTATTTTGTTAATTTCTTGTTGATAACTTGAAAAACAAGGTGTTTGATAAATAACAAAAAGTTAAAAAAAATGAATTTTCTGTATTGATTAGATTAGTTTTTGAAATGTTTGCCACCATTTGTCTGGCATTTCATTATTGGATGCTGTTTGATAATCCTTGTAAGAACATGGAACTAATAAATGACGTTCGTATTTGATTTTTGAATGAATAGGATAAGGTATGTCCATCCACCACCTATCGCTTTTATCACTTTTATAAAAAATTAAATCGTGTTTTCCATCTAATATGGTAACAAGATACTTTGTATAATTTGTTCTGCTTCCTATTGGGAAATCATTTTTTCTTGAATTTACTCCTTCAATAAAATACCATATCATTTGGGCAACACTATGAACTGTTTGGTTGTTGATATCTATTTCTGGATTCACTTCATAAAACCCAATAGATGTAAGTTTGTCGCTCATTCCTGCATAGCGTGCAAGTTGGCAAGCTTGTTCTCCATAAAATCCGTTTGGAGATGCATTCTTATTTGCTGGAGCTTCTGATTGCCGGACTGACGATATATCAAAACTAACGAAATCTGCATTTCTAATAATAGGTTCTGCTTCTTCCATGTTTTTTTGGATTTGTCCTAATCGGTAAGCATCAAAGTAAAGTTTTTCTATTAAACCCAACTCTTCTTTTGAAACAAAATAGGATTGATATCCTATATTAGCATAATTAAATAAAAAGTTGGGTTGGTGAAGTACAATTTTAGTTAAAAAGTTATTTGCATTTATTCCATCATTGGCTTCTCCAAAATTAAGTTTTGAATCTATTGTAACTAAATTTACGGTTTGTTCTAATTTTTGATATGCTAAAAAATTAGCATAAGTCAAATCCTGACTTCCCCCAATTATTAATGGAATGATTTTGCGTTTTACAAGATTTTCAATAATTGCACTAAGAGCAAAATAAGTATCATTAACTGTTGCTCCTCTTTTTAAGTTTCCAAAATCGACTATTTTTTTATTTCCTGGAGTTATGAGTTGATAAAGGTATTTTCTTATTAAATTAGGAGCTGATGCACAACCTTTGTTGTTGTAGGTATTCCTATCTTCTTCAACACCTATTATAGCTATAGATATTCCTTCTAAATCGTTTTGTTCGGCATTAAATAAAAGTATATTAGTTGCAAGTTGATTTTCATTATAATCAAAAGCAAAAATATCTTGTTGAAGATCTATGGGATTGAAGTAGTCTGAAAAGTTCATGTCAAAGTTAGTCTTTATAGTTTATAAAGTTGGAAGTTATTTTTACATTATTACATTTTCAAATTGCTACATTTACTACATTAACCCAGAAAATTCATGAATTTTCTACGATATAAGTAATACCAACAAATTTAGCTATTTTCAATAACCCAAATTTGGGTATTACTAAATCGGGATTAACCGCTTTGCTTCCCACAGCCC
>Ga0100391_1004855_pt1 | contig 12714 bp, 14 predicted proteins | sample CryGeymeta201515_FD_81541 | JGI IMG/M metagenome (GOLD analysis project Ga0100391, IMG submission 81541) | Groundwater microbial communities from Crystal Geyser aquifers in Utah, USA - Crystal Geyser metaG 2015-15 | ecosystem: Environmental > Aquatic > Deep subsurface > Groundwater | place: USA...
GGGGGTTGACGATTCCCCTCGGCAAGGTCGCGGTCAGCGAAGGCTATCGCCACTTTGGGTTGATCTTCTGGCAGCAGGTGATCGGCATCGTTCTGCTGGGTGCGGTGACGCTGGCGCGCCGGCGGCGTTTGCCGTTGGGGATGGCGCAACTGCGGTTGTATCTGGTTGTCGCGGTGATCGGCACGGTGCTGCCGAATTCGGCATCGTTCACGGCGGCGATCCATCTGCCGGCGGGGGTGATTTCGATCATCATGTCGCTGATCCCGATGCTGGCCTTTCCCATCGCTCTGGCCTTGGGCAACGAACGGTTTGCCTGGCGGCGTCTGGCCGGGCTGCTGCTGGGGTTGTTGGGGGTGCTGATCCTTGTGGTGCCGGGGGCCAGCCTGCCGAACCGGGCGATGGTGGCCTTTGTACCGTTGTCTCTGGCGGCGGCGGCGCTTTACGCGCTGGAAGGCAACGTGGTGGCGCGCTGGGGCACCCAAGGGGCCGACGCGGTGCAGGTGCTGTTGGGCGCGTCGCTGATCGGGGCGGTTCTGGTTCTGCCCCTGGCGCTGGCAACCGGGCAATTCATTGACCCGCGTCCGCCCTGGGGGTTGCCCGATCTGGCGTTGGTCGCGTCGTCCTGTGTTCATGCGGCGGTTTATGCGACCTATGTCTGGCTGGTCGGGCGGGCCGGGTCGGTTTTTGCGGCGCAGGTCAGTTACATCGTTACGGCGGCCGGCGTTGGCTGGGCCATGGCGCTGTTGGGCGAGCGGTATCCCGGCGGTGTGTGGATTGCCATGGCGGTCTTGCTGTGTGGGGTGTTTCTGGTGCAACCGCGGCCAAAAGGCGGGCTTGTGGCAGCGCCGCGAGACGCTAGACTCTGACACGACCCCAAGAGGAGCCGACGGATGGACCTGTTCAGTTTCGGCCCGATGACTGCGGCGGTACTGTGTTTCGCCATTGTCATCGCGATGCTGGTAATGTTCGCCCGTGAGACATATCCGACCGAGGTGGTGGCCATTTCCGGTGCCTCGGCGATGTTCGTGCTGGGCCTTTTGCCCTATGATGCGGCGGTGCAGGTGTTTTCCAACTCGGCCCCCTGGACCATCGCGGCGATGTTCCTGATCATGGGCGGGCTGGTGCGCACCGGTGCGCTGCAATGGCTGACCGAGCAGGCCGACGCCCGCGCCGAAAGCCAGCCGGTTCTGACTGTGGCGCTGGCGCTGGTCATTGTGGCGATCGGCAGCGCGTTCATGAACAACACACCGGTGGTGGTTGTGATGATTCCGGTGTTTGTGCAACTGGCCAAACGGCTGGGCGTATCGCCTTCTAAGCTGTTGATCCCGCTCAGCTATGCGGCCATCCTCGGCGGCACGATCACGTTGATCGGCACCTCGACCAACCTGTTGGTCGACGGGGTGGCACGGGACAACGGGCTGGCCGGGTTTTCGATCTTCGAGATTGCACCGCTGGGGCTGCTTCAGGTGGCGGTGGGGGGGCTGTATATGGTGCTGATCGGGCGGCGCCTGCTGCCCGAGCGGCAGTCGATGGGCGTTTTGTTGGGTGACCGGCGCAAGATGAAGTATTTCACCGAGGTTGCCTTGCCTGAAGGATCGAGCCTGATCGGCAAGAACCCCGCCTCTGTCGCATTGTTCCAGCCGGATGGCGTGCGGGTGATCGACGTGTTGCGCGGCGATGCATCGCTGCGCCGCGACATGGGCAATGTTTTGTTGCAGGCCGGTGACCGCGTGGTCCTGCGCACCGAAATGGCAGAACTTCTGGGCCTGCAAGCCGACCCGAACCTGCGCCCTGTTGACAAGCTGAGCTCGGTCGCGACCGAAACGGTTGAGGTGCTGATCACCCCCGGTGCCCGCATGGAGGGGCGCAGCCTTGGGTCGATGCGGCTGCGTCGGCGCTATGGCGTCTATCCGCTGGCCGTGCACCGGCGCAACCAGAACATCGGGCGGCAGCTGGACGATGTGGTGGTGCGGGTGGGCGACACCCTTTTGCTGGAAGGGGCCAGTGCCGACATCCAGAGGTTGGCGGCGGACATGAACCTGGTGGACATCAGCAAGCCGGCAACACAGGCGTTTCGCCGGAACAAGGCACCGATCGCGGTGGGCGTCCTGGCGGCGGTGGTTGTGCTGGCCGCGCTCGACGTGGCGCCGATCTTTGCCTTGGCGGTGCTGGGGGTCAGCGTGATTCTGCTGACACGTTGCATTGATGCGGACGAAGCGTTCTCGTTCATCGAGGGGCGGCTTCTGGCGCTGATCTTTGCGATGTTGGCGGTGGGGCCGCAATGCAAAGCAGCGGTGCCGTGGCGCGTAGGGTGGGGGTGGTGCGGGCCAAGCTGACCGGCAGGCCGGCCACCGTGGTCATCCTGTGTGTCTATCTTTTGGCTTCGACCCTGACCGAGATGGTCAGCAACAATGCGGTTGGGGTGATCTTTACCCCGATCGTGATCGAACTGGGCATCGCCCTGGGGCTGGACCCTCGCGGCCTGGTGGTGGCCGTGATGTTTGCGGCGTCGGCTGCATTTTCCACGCCCATCGGGTATCAGACCAACATGTTGGTCTATGGTCCCGGAGGGTACAAGTTTACCGATTACATGCGGGTGGGCATCCCGATGAACATTCTGCTGGGGCTGACGGCCTGTGTCACGATCCCACTGCTCTGGCCGCTATGAGACATGCGGTTTGCCTGATCGCCCTTGTGGCGCTGGTGGGGTGCGCGGGGCCCGAGGGGGCGGTTGCCCCGCCGATCCCGACAGGTGGCGCCACACCGCGTCAGGCGATCCTTTACCGCGATACGGTCACGGTGCAGTTCAGTGATGGCACGCTGTGCGTCGCCCTTCGCCCGGCCACCGCCCGCATCTGGGGCGGGCAACTGGCCGGCTGCCCCCACATGGCCACCTATCAGGTGACGCTGCCCCCCGGGCCACAGGCCGCGCGCCGAATACTGGTGCGCCTTGACGGGGGCGGCACGGCAGTGTTGCGGCTGGACGACGCCGCATTCGGTCTGCCCGGCCCGGTCTGATCACCGCCCCGAGCCGCGATCATCGACAAGGCTTGAACGCGCCCCGCCTGTTGCGGTAGAGAGCGGCGGATCAACAACAGACGCAGTCGGAGCACGGCACCATGGCAGGCCATTCGAAATGGGCAAACATTCAGCACCGCAAGGGACGTCAGGACGCCCAACGCGCCAAGGTGTTCTCGAAGCTTTCCAAGGAAATCACCGTGGCGGCCCGGATGGGCGACCCCGACCCTGACAAGAACCCGCGTCTGCGTCTTGCGGTGAAAGAGGCGAAATCGGTCTCGGTGCCCAAGGACGTGATCCAGCGCGCGATTCAGAAGGCCGTCGGCGGCGATGCTGAAAGTTATGATGAGATCCGGTACGAAGGCTATGGCCCCAACGGCGTGGCCGTCATCGTTGAGGCGATGACCGACAACCGCAACCGGACGGCCAGCAACGTGCGGTCGCTGTTCACCAAGAACGGCGGCAACCTGGGCGAAACCGGCAGCGTTTCGTTCATGTTCGATCGCAAGGGTGAAATCATGTATCCGGTCACGGCAGGCAGCGCCGACGACGTGTTGATGGCCGCCATCGAGGCCGGTGCCGAAGATGTCGAATCGGACGAGGACGGTCACTGGATCTATTGCGCCGACACCGACCTGAATGAGGTCGCAACCGCGCTGGAGGCTTCGTTGGGCGAATCGGAAACGACAAAGCTGATCTGGCGGCCGCAAACCCGCACGGAACTGGCGCTGGACGATGCGCAAAAGCTGATGAAGTTGATCGAGGCATTGGAAGACGACGATGACGTGCAAACCGTCACCGCGAATTTCGACATGTCCGAAGAGGTGGCCGCCGCTCTTGAGTGACGCTCTGACGCCCGGCCATATTGCGGCGCTGTTCACCCGGGCCAGTGGCGAATATGCCTTCGCCAGATGGGGGAGGCCGATCGTGCCCGTGGTATTCGGCCTGGACGACGCCACCCTGCCTGTGCTGAAGGGCGCGATCGAGGCGATCGTGACTCTGGCCGATCACAAGATGGCCGAGACCGACCCGGAACTGGGTGCCAACACCATGGTGTTCTTCCTGCGCGACTGGGATGAACTGCGTGCCGTGCCGGGGCTGGACAGGATGATCCCCGACCTTGGCCTTTTGCTGGACCGGCTGATTGCAGCAGAGGCAAACCAGTATCGCATCTTCCGCTTTGACCCCAATGGCGGCATCAAGGCGGCTTTCGTGTTTGTCCGCATGGATGATCACCTGTCCGAGGTGTCTGCGGAAACCATCGCGCTGTCCCAGGCAGTGCAGCTGATTCTCTTGTGGTCCGACCGCGCCTTCACCGACCGCGCGCCGCTTGCGGTGCTGCCCGACGGGCGCACGGTGCTGCGCCCCGAGATCGGTACCCTGATCCGCGTTGCCTATGATCCGGTTCTTCCCGTTGTCGCCGCTGATCCGTCTCACGCCCTGCGCCTGTACGCCCGGCTGACGCGCCCCACTTGAACAGGATGCGCGCGGCAGACAGCCACCAAAGGCAGCGTCTTGCGTGCTGTTGAACCGCACCTGCGCGGCGGGGCTTGGTGGGAAAGTCATCCGGTGTGTACAACGCCGGGTGATTGCGGCGCGACTGGTTCCATAAATGGTAGCCATGGTGGATTCTTCCTTGCTGTTATGCGCAGCCGCAAGAGCGTGGCTGCGTAACAGAAGGACCGCCGCAGCTTTACGTCACAACTGCAACTTTTACGGGAATGTGATGTGTCTCTCTGACACTGGGGTTGCAATCGCGCAGCGCCGATTTTTGCTGTTTTTCGAAACCGGGTCAACCAAGCCCGGCTCAAGGGCAGCGAACAGATCTGCAGGGCGTGAACCGCCGAAATACCGCATGTCCATATGATCGTGCCCGGCGGTGGCTTGTCGCCCGACGGCACGGGGTGGGTTCCCTGCAGGCCGGGGGTTCGTCCTGCATGTGCGGGTTCTGACGTGGCAGTTTCGACGCCTGTTTCTGAACGGGCTGGTGGATCTGCGCCGTGAAGGCCAGCTTACCTTCTTCGGTGGTCTTGAAAGGCTGGCGCGTGTCGAGGTTTTTGCCAGCTGGCTCGCCCGGTTCCGCAAATCCGATATGGGTGGTCATCGTGCCAGAGGCGCGTATTCCACACGAGGCCAAACCGCCCTTCGGCCGCCCCGAGGCGGTTCTGGCCTACCTCGGCCGCTTTACCCACCGGGAAGCAATATCGAACGCCCACCTGGTCAGCGCCAATGCCAACGCTGTCGCCTTCCGCTGGAAGGATTACCGCATCAAACCCGGCGACCGACAAAAGGTGATGCGGCTGACCACGCCCGAGTTCATTCGCCGCTTCCTGATCCATATCCTGCCGCCTTTCGGCAGCATGCTTTGCATGCGCCTGCTGGGCAATGGACGGGTTCCACCGCATCCGGCATTGCGGCCTGCTGGCCAGCTCGGCCCGCAAGGCCAACATCACGAAGATCCGCGCCTTGCCCCGCGTCCAGCAGCATGAACAGCTCGCCGGACCGGGGCCAGAGTCCGAGGCCGCCCCCCTCGCCCTGCGCGAACCATGCCCCTGCTGCGGTGGCCCCATGCGCATCATCGAAATCTTCCACCACGGGCAAAACCGATGTCGCACGCACCACCCAGAGAGCCGGCCGCATGACACACCGCCTGTCAGGTGCCGCAGAACGCCACCGGCTGCACCCCGCAGACCCGGTCCGAACAAGCCGTGCGCATCCGCCTTCGGCCCGAAACACGACAGCAATCAAGCCAAATCGCACAAGCTTGCCAGGACCATCGTGGTGGATTGTCCCCCTGTTGGGCACCATGCGCCCCTTCAGCCGCACCCTCGATCCAGCCGGCGCCCCAACCCTCGGCTCACTTTCCCCATAGGATGATCCAAGACACCCGAGGCTTCCTCCTTGGGTGGTTTGTCAACATGGGCCGTGGTCGCGCGACTGCGCATCGTATCGCCGCGACCCGCATCAGAATACCTTCACCTGAGCCGACGAAGAACACGCGTCGGGTTTCTTTCTTGCCGAAAATACCTCGGGGTCCGGGGCAGCGCCCCGGTTTTGTGGTCGCGGTCGTTACAACGGCCGGATCTTCAACCGGGTGATCCGATTGTCCTTGCGCTGCGTCACTTCGAAGCGGAAGCCGTGGAACGAAAAGACCTGCCCTTGGGTCGGGATCGTCTGCGCCTCGTGAATCACCAGTCCGGCGATGGTGTTGGCCTCTTCATCGGGTAGTGACCATTCGGTGGCGCGGTTCAGGTCGCGGATCGTCATGGCACCTTCCACCAGGTAATCACCGTTTTCGGCCCGGCGCAGCGGGTTGTCGTCGTCCACATCGAATTCGTCGGTGATCTGGCCGACGATTTCTTCCAGTATGTCCTCCAGGGTGATCAATCCCTGCAATGCGCCGTATTCGTCCACGACCAGCGCAAAATGGGTGTGGCGGCGCAGGAACTGGCGCATCTGGTCGTCCAGCGTCGTGGTTTCGGGGATGAAATAGGGCTTCATCGCCACGTCGAGGATGTTGAATCCGGCGAAGGGATCGCCGGTGCCGGTGCTGGCGCGTCGGCGGGCGAACATCGCGCGCAACAGATCCTTGGCGTGAATGACCCCGACGATTTCCTCCGGGGTGCCGCGAAAGATCGGCAGGCGGGTGTGGGGCGATTTCAGGCATTGCTCCAGCACTTCGTCGGGCGGAATAGTGACATCGATCATCTCGATCTTGCTGCGGTGCAACATGATTTCCTCGACTGTCCGTTCGCCCAGATCGAGGGCACCCAGAATGCGGTCGCGGTCCTCCTTCTGCACCACCCCTTCCGAGTGGCCCAGGTTCAGCGCCCCGGCGATTTCCTCGCGCACGGCCAGGATCTGGCTGTCAGGGTCAGCGTTGACGCCGAACACCCGCAACACGCCGCGCACCAGGGCCCGCACGGCATAGACCAGCGGCGAAAACAGCAAAACGATGATCTGGATCGGGCGCGACACGCGGGCGGCGGCGGTTTCGGCGTTGGTGATCGCATAGGTTTTCGGCAGGACTTCGGCAAAGATCAGCACAAGCGCCGTCATCACCAGGGTTGCCACGGCCACGCCGGATTCGCCAAACAGACGGGTCAACAGGGCGGTGGCCAGAGACGTGGCAAGGATGTTCACCACATTGTTGCCCAGCAGGACCGACCCGATCAGCCGCTCGTTGTCTTCGGTGATGGTCAGGGCGCGGGCGGCGCCGGTGTTGCCTTTGTCGGCCTGGGCGCGCAACTTGCCGCGCGAGGCAGCGGTGAGGGCGGTTTCGCTGCCTGAAAAGAATGCCGAGCAGACCAGCAGCAACAATATCGCGCCGCTGGTCACCCAGAAAGCCAGGTCATAAACGCTTGATCCGTCATCCATGTCGGTTGTCTTTCCCGTTGCTGGGCATCTATTGGGCTGTGGCGGGCCGGTTTTCAAGTCCGGGCGCCATGGCACGGGTGGTGCCGGGCGTCAGTTGTCCTTCGCCAGGGGGTGATGTTCCAGCACCAATGCGCGCAACCGGGCATCCAGAACATGGGTATAAATCTCGGTGCTCGACACGTCGGCGTGGCCCAGCAAGGTCTGGATTGACCTCAGGTCGGCCCCCCCCGCCAACAGATGTGTGGCAAAGGCATGGCGCAGGGTGTGGGGCGTCACCTTGTCGGGCGACACGCCGCCCTCGATCGCCAGTTCTTTGATCAGGGTGTAAAAGCGGTGGCGTGTCATATGGCCCTGCTTGGCATGACTTGGAACAGGAATTTCGAGACGGCCAGACGTCGTGCCTCTCGTTCTGCCTCTTTGGCATCGCGTTGCATCAGCCAGGCGGCCAGCGCATCCCGCGCGCCGGGCGACAGGGGCACCATGCGTTCCTTGCCGCCCTTGCCGCGCACCAGCAGCATCCGCGGATCGCCCCGCGCTGCCGCCACGGGCAGCGAGACAAGTTCGCTCACCCGCATCCCGGTGGCGTACAACAGCTCCATCAGGCAGGTGTTGCGCAGCCGCTCGTCGCGGGCGCTGCCCATGGTCTGGGCGGCGCCGATCAGCCGGTCCACCTCATCCACGCTCAGCGTCTTGGGCAGGCGTTTGGCGCGGCCCGGCCCCTTGATCTGGATCGCGGGATTGTCGGCGCGCCAGCCTTCCTCAAAGGCGAAACGATACAACTGCCGGATCGCCGACAGCCGCCGGGCACGGGTGGCCTGGGCCAGGCCTTCGGCGTCACAATCGATCAGATAGCCTTCGATGTGGTCGCGCTGTGCGGTGTCGAAATCCAGCGCGCGCCGGTCCAGCCAATCGGCAAAGGATTTCAGATCACGCGCATAGGCCAGGCGGGTGTTTTCGGCGGCGTCCAGTTCGGCGGCCTGCGCTTCAAGAAAGGTCTGGATACGGCGCGGCATCGACACGGTCATGGCCGCGCCCCAAGGATCAGAAGGTGCAGCGCAGCCCGGCGCGCGGCCCGGTCCAACCCGACGGCGCGCAACAGGCCAAGGGCATTCTGCAACTCGTCCAGGTTGCCGTCGGCGCCCTGGGCAAACAGATCGAAGGCGCGCAAAACCGCCTCGCCCTTGCGGTTCTGGTCCAGCAAGGTTTGCAATCCGATCGGTAGGGGTGCCCCACGGAACCCGTCGCGCAGAGCGGCGGCGATGGCGCCGGGGGCTGTGGCGCGGTCAGCTTCGCCCTGGGCGAGGGCCAGCCAGAACACTTGTTCCGGTGTCCGGCCTCGTGTGCGTGACGCGGCCCCGGTGAAATCGGCCGACAACAGTCCGATCCTCATCTGGATGTCCTCGGCCGGCCCATGCAGCGGCAAAGGGTCCAGCGCGTCGGCGACGGTTTCTGCAAAGGCCACCTCAAGACCGGCTTTGACGATTGCATCCCAGGCGGCGGGCAGGGCGGCAGACACGGCTGTGGGATCGGCCCGGTCAAGCCCCACAAGCAGAACCTGCACCGCATCGACCCGGTCCCACACCCCGCCCGAGGCGGCGGGCAAGCGTTCGCCATATATTTCCAGCAGGCGTGCGCCGGGAATCGCGCCGGCACGGGCCAAACGCTCGGCTGCGGCGATCCGCGCCTTCCAGCCGGTAACGTCGCGCAGATCGGCATGGGCAAAGGCGATCGGCAGGTTGGTGGTGGCCAAAGGCTCGCCCACGGCGGCGTACATCGAAAACACCAGCGGCGAGGGCGCGCGCACGGGGGGCAGGGGCGGCGCGTCATCCGACAGTTCGGCCAGCAGGAACCGCGCCAGAAGATCGTCTTCCTCGGCGCTGACCAGACGCAGCGCCTTGGCCGTTTCCAGGGTCAGCGCGGCGGCCTGCCAATCGCCCCCCCGCGCCAGGCAAAAGATCCGCGCGGCATATGTGGGCGAAATCTGCGGCAAGGCGCGCAGTCGGGCGCAGGCGATGTTTTCGGTGCCGTTCAGCAGGGAAATGTCAAACCAGCGGCGAAAATATTCAGGTTCGGTGCGCCCCGCACGGTTCAGCAGCTCGACCGCATCATCGAGTGCCCCAAGCGCCAACAGGGCATCTATTCGCGCCAGAAACAGCCTGCGATCACCGGCCGAATCCACGGGCGGCGCCAATTCCGCCACCAGCATTGCCTTGAACAGATCGCGCAGGGCGGGCACGGAGGGGGTGGTTTGCGCCGCCAGCAGGTCTGCCAGGCGACGCGACGACGACGCGCCCCAAAGATCGCCGGGCAGGCCAAGATCGGTCGCCGGGTGCAGGCCCACACTGTCGGGCGAAGGCGCATCCAGAGGGCGCACGCTGACCGCTTCGGGCAGGGCCGATGTGGCGACGCCGGGTTCGGGCAGACGCACGGGCGCGCGTGGCAGCGCGGCAACACTGGGCAGGATCACACTGTCGGACAACCAGTCTATGGCCGACAAAGGCTGTTCGGCCCGCGCCTGGGCCGGGATGGCCAGCGTCAGGCAGATCAGCGCGTTGCGCAACAGATCAGTCTGCATCCAGCGTCACGGGTTGGTTGATTTGCGTGCGTTCGGGGCTCATGTCGCCAAAATAGGCATAGCCCGTCAGGCCGATGAAGCCGACGAGGCCGAGAAAAATCAGCAATTTGAATAAACGGAACATAAAGTTTCCCTTCCCGGTGCCTGCCATGGGTGGACTCTGCGGTCCGTTGCGGGATTTATATATGGTCTTTCCTGCAAGATCACGCCATTCAGGAAAAGAAACCCAAACGACAAGCGGGACGCTGCCAGAGTGCCTTATCAGCTGCGAAAAACGGTCGTTCTCGTCGGAATGATGGGCGCGGGCAAGACGGCGGTGGGCACAGCCCTGGCCCGGCGGTTGGGCGTGGCGTTCCGCGACAGCGATCACGCGCTTGAGGCGGCGGCGAATCGCACCATCGCCGAAATCTTCTCCCGCGATGGCGAGGCGTTCTTTCGCGCCAAGGAAACTCAGGTGATCGCGCGGCTGTTGCAGGACGAACCGGGCGTCTTGTCCACCGGCGGCGGCGCATTCCTGTCGCCACTGAACCGCGCGCTGATCTCGCGCCGTGGGGTTTCGGTGTGGCTGGATGCCGATGTGAAACTGCTGTGGGCAAGGGTGCGCCAGAAAGACACCCGCCCCTTGCTGCGCACCGCCGATCCTTTCGCCACCTTGCAGGACATATTCACGGCACGCGTGCCGTTCTATCGGCAGGCCGATCTGGCGGTGCAATCCGATGCCAGCTATTCGATCGACGATATGGTCGAGCGGGTGATCGAGGTGGTGCTGACCCGTCCCGACGTTCTGACACAGGGAACGCAATGATGGTGGATGTACGGGTGGATCTGGGCGCGCGGTCCTACGACGTGCGGATCGGCGCGGGGCTGATCGCGGCGGCGGGGGCCCATATCGCTCCGCTGTTGCACCGTGGCCGCGTTGCTGTGCTGACCGATGAGAACGTCGCGCGCGCCCATCTGGACGATTTGCGCGCCGGTCTGGCGGCGGCGGGCATTGATATGGTGGCGCTGGCCCTGCCTGCGGGCGAGTCCACCAAGGGGTGGCCGCAGGTGTGCCGCGCGGTTGAGTGGCTGCTGGAGCAGAAGGTCGAGCGGCGCGATGTCGTCGTGGCCCTGGGCGGTGGGGTGATCGGTGATCTGGCGGGGTTCGCGGCGGCGGTGCTGCGGCGCGGGGTGCGTTTCGTGCAGATCCCCACGTCGCTTCTGGCGCAGGTTGACAGCTCGGTGGGCGGCAAGACCGGCATCAACGCGCCCCAGGGCAAGAACCTGATCGGCGCGTTTCACCAGCCCGCGCTGGTGCTGGCCGACATCACGGCGCTGGACACTCTGCCGGGGCGCGAATTCCTCGCAGGCTATGGCGAAGTGGTGAAATACGGGCTGTTGGGGGACGAGGCGTTCTTTTCCTGGCTTGAGGTGAACGGACCCGCCCTTGCGGCAGGCGACCGGGCGCTGCGGGCCGAGGCCGTGCGACGTTCGGTGCAGATGAAGGCCGACATCGTGTCGCGCGACGAGACGGAACAGGGCGAGCGCGCCCTGCTGAACCTTGGCCACACGTTCTGTCATGCGCTGGAAACCGCCACGGGTTACGGTGATCGGCTGCTGCATGGCGAAGGGGTGGCGATCGGCTGCGCACTGGCGTTCGATGTTTCGGCCCGCCTTGGCCTGTGCCCTCAGGAAGACCCCAGCCGCGTGCGCGCGCATCTGAAAGGCATGGGGATGAAAACCGATCTGAGTGACATTCCCGGCGTCTTGCCCGGCACAGACGATCTGATCGCGCTGATGGCGCAGGACAAGAAGGTGGTCGACGGCAAGCTGCGCTTTGTCATGGCGCAGCGGATCGGTCGGGCGTTTGTGACCGACGCCGTTGATCCCGACGTGGTGCGCGCCGCGATCGAGGCGGCACGCACCTGAGGCGCAGCCTGGCCGATCAGAACGGAATTTCGTCGTCAATGTCGCTGGCGGGAGGGGTGCTGCGCCCGCCGCCACCGCTTCCGCCACGCTCACCGCCGCCATAGCCGCCATCACGGTCGTCGGGATAATCGCCGCCACCGCCACCATAGTTGCCGCCACCGCCGCCGCCACCGCCACTGCCGCCATCACGACCGTCCAGCATCGTCAGTTCACTGCGATAGGGCCGCAGGACAACTTCGGTGGAATAGCGGTCCTGGCCCGACTGATCCTGCCATTTGCGGGTTTCCAACTGGCCTTCGATGTAAACCTTCGAGCCTTTTTTCAGATACTGTTCGGCCACACGGACCAGCGGTTCTGAAAAGATGGCCACAGTGTGCCATTCGGTTCGTTCTTTCCGCTCGCCGGTGTTGCGATCCTTCCAGGTTTCCGATGTGGCGATGCGCAGGTTGCACACCTTGCCGCCATTCTGGAAATTGCGCACCTCGGGGTCGCGCCCCAGATTGCCGATCAGGATCACTTTGTTCACAGAACCCGCCATTGCGCACACTCCTTCGATTCTCTTTTACTCTCCCGCTGTTAAACCACCGGGGTGGCGCAGGATAGAACCTTCACTGCGTGAAGGGTGGAAAAGCCGGGCGAAATGCGTATAGTCGCCCCAGCGCAGTGTCGGGATGGGGTTTGCATGGCAGGCAAGGCAATGATCGCGCTCGTGGCGCTTGCAATGATTCCGGGGGCGGGGTGGGCTGAAAACCTGACCGTGTCGTCGAAAAGCCGGTTGAAGCTGTTTCAATCGCAGGTCAGCGTTCTGGATGGCCGCGCGGCCAAGCAATATGCAA
>Ga0100391_1004880_pt1 | contig 12672 bp, 12 predicted proteins | sample CryGeymeta201515_FD_81541 | JGI IMG/M metagenome (GOLD analysis project Ga0100391, IMG submission 81541) | Groundwater microbial communities from Crystal Geyser aquifers in Utah, USA - Crystal Geyser metaG 2015-15 | ecosystem: Environmental > Aquatic > Deep subsurface > Groundwater | place: USA...
TCAGGGGTTGTCCGCCTTCTTCCGCAAATACAACACCCGCAGGCATCAAAGCCTGGGAATGAGTCCCGAGCAAAAGTATCGTGGCGGATTCAAAATGGAGGACGCCGCCTGAGAAACAATTATCCGCTGCTGCCGCCGTCGCTTCGCTCCGGCCTTGCCGCTACGCGGCACCCCTTCGGAGACGGCCTCCGCGAAGCGACGGCAGCAGCCTCCCAACCACAACCTCAACCATCAACTTTCCAGACTGGACTCCTCCTCGGAACTACTCTGGATTACATCTAAACAATCACTGCAACCTGTCCAAGGTTCGGGGCCACCTCACTGCTTCTTATGTATTTTTTACGATTCCCGATTATCTTCCTGATAGCTTCTCTATCTCTGCTTAACGCCAGCGGTGAAAAGCATCTTTTCATCCTTGCCGGACAATCCAATATGGCCGGTCTAAATCCGCAGGTATCGTTCTCTCCAGCGGTCCAGATGGCCTTTGGTAAAGATGCTGTTATCGTCATCAAAGATGCTCAGGGCGGTGAGCCGATCCGCCGCTGGTATAAGGAATGGGTGCCGACGCCCGGGGCCCCGCTTTCAACGAAAGGCCAGGGCGACCTTTATGATCGTCTGATGAAAAAGGTATTGCCAGCGGTTCAGGGGCAGGAGTTGGCTTCCGTTACCTTCGTCTGGATGCAGGGAGAGCGGGACGCCAAAGAATCCCACGGTGCAGTATACGGGAGCAGTTTTCTTGGGCTGATCGAGCAATTGAAGAAAGACCTCGGCCGAGAGGACATTCATTTTGTTATTGGTCGGTTGAGTGACATGGATATGGAAAATACACGCTACCCGCATTGGACTTTGGTCCGAGAGGAACAAGTCAGGGTTGCTGAGGCTTCGGATCTCGGAACTTGGGTCGACACAGATGATCTCAGTATGAAGAAGGATAACTTGCACTATGATGCGGAGGGCTACAAGGAACTCGGTCAACGCTTTGCCGATAAGGCGATTGCCTTAATACGTTCTAAAAACCGATGATTGTTATCGAACGCCCTCGAGGGCATTCGCTACGTCGGGATGAATCTGCCGGAGAATGCTTTTTTCATTATCCGTCAATGGTCTGGTGGAGAACACTTTGAACGCATCGCTGCCTTTAACCTGATAGAATAGAAAACAACCGAAGAGCCCGCCGGGAACTTCCGCCAGGAGAATTTTCAGGTCGTAGGTTTTTCCTGCCTCCAACTGTATCCAATCACCATAGCGGACATTTCTGGTGAAGTCCGCCAGCACCGGACCTATTCCATTCTTCTGGTAATGAGAACCCTCAGCATACCCCGGTTCGACGCTGCCGTCCAAAACAATCTGCGAATTCAGCCGGACAATAAGAACATCATCGGCCACGCCGCAGAACCGCATCTCCATGTCTTCCGTTGGCGTGTAGGGGCCCTGGTAAAGGGCTGCGATCGATGTTGGGCGTATTTCCTTTTCGACCCCAAAAGCCTTTGGGGCTTTTCCTGCCGGACCGTTTGGAATGATCCAATACGAGGCATAAAGTTTCTTGTCTGCAACGTAGTATTTTTCAGTTAGTCTCGATAGAACCCAGATCCCGCTGGTGAATTCCAGAATCCTCTTCTTCACAAAAGTCATGTAGGTATCTTTACAGGGCTTGCCGGTGCTGTCGCGCTTCAGCTCGATCAGCCTGGCTTCCAGGGTTCCGGGATTTGGACCCTTGTATCCGAAATCGGTTAATTCGAAATTCAGAGCCATTTCTTTGACTTCTGCCAGCCCGCCACCGAAAGCTCCGGCACTCCGGTTGAAAACCGCGCTGCTATCCACTTCCATGTTGATATTAAGAGGGGGGATTTCGAGTTCGGATGGTTTTCGATAAACCCTTTTCGTCCGAACCGCGCTATCACTAAAGATAATTTTCAAACGCGACTATGTTGGTTTAGGGAAAGTTTTCATTGGCATTTATAGTCTTCATCTCGGGCTATCACCGGAGTGAACTTCCGGGATGAGGTATTTTTTATGATAGAAAGAACCCGTGGAAGCCTCCGGCGATGAACAAATATCGGCTTGTCGTGTTTAAATCATGACTCGCATTGTGCATTTCCAATCCGAACGATTATAAAATATAATATGAAAGAGCAGTTAGCACGACGTTCCTTTCTCCGGAAGAGTTCATTGATGATGGGCGCGATGGCGCTCTCCGCATCCCGTGTCCACGGGGCGAACTCCAGCGTTCGTGTGGCCATGGTCGGCATGGGTTGGTGGGGCGCGCAGATGGGTCCGGGTTCCGTAGGCCGCTTCGCAAAGGTTAACAACGTGCGTGTGGTGGCGCTCTGCGATCCGGACCGCGAGCACTTGGACAACGCGGCGAAGAAGTATGAGAAAGCGCTCGGCAAGGTGGATCTGGAGACCGACTACCGCCGATTGCTGGAACGAACGGATATCGACGCGGTTGTCCTGACCACGCCGAACCATTGGCACGCACTGCAAACCATCTGGGCCTGCCAGGCGGGCAAGGACGTCTATGTCGAGAAGCCCTGCAGCCACACCGTATGGGAGGGTCAGCAGATGGTCGCCGCCGCCCGCCGCTACAACCGTATCGTGCAGGTCGGGCTCCAAGTCAGTTCACTCAATTGCCTGCCCGAGTTGACCGATTGGCTGCGGGCGGGGAATCTCGGTGCGATCCAGACAATCCACGCCGTCTGGTATCGTCAGCGCGACTCGATCGGCAAGCGGGCCACGCCGCTGCAGCCGCCCGCTTCGCTGGATTACAATCTCTGGCTGGGGCCGGCGCAGGATATTCCGATTTACCGCGACCAACTGCATTACGACTGGCACTGGGTCTGGAATACCGGAAACGGGGAAATTGCGAATCTGGGCGCGCACACCGTGGATCTGGCCCGTCGCGTTCTGGGGCAGGCGGAGTTGGATGGCCCCGTCACCAGTTTCGGGCAGCGCTTTCAATGGGATGACGCCGGGGAAACGCCCAATATGCAGGTCGCCTATTATCGATTGGGCGGCATTCCCGTCATCCATGAGATCAACGACTTTCCGGTGGCTGCCGCGAGCAAGGCGCTGCCCGCTTTTAAGGGCATCCGCCAGGGGGTGGTGGTGCTTTGCGAGGGCGGCCATTTCATGGGTCACGGCCAGGGCAAGGCCTTTGATAAGAACGGGAAGGTGGTCAAAAAGTTTTCGGGCAGGACCAACCATGAGGCCAATTTCATCCAGGCCATCCAATCGCGGAAAAGGGAAACGCTGCATTGTGAGGTCGAAGAGGGCTTTGCTTCGAGCCGCCTGCCACTTCTGGCCGGCATAGCCCATCGGGTGGGCGAGCCCGTGTCAGTAAACCAGTTGGAAGCCATCACGGGTGCCGATCCGCAGTTGCACGACGCCTTCACCCGCTACCAAAAGCAGGCGGAGCAGTTGGGCTTCGATTTGGAAAAGGAGCCCTGGATACTCGGACCCGGCCTGAAGTATGATCTGGAGAGTGGCCGCTTTGCCGGAGAGGGAGAGCAGGTGGCCGCGGCGGAATGCACTCCTCCGGGGGCAGGGCTATCGCGAGCCGTTTGTCGTGCCGGAGCAGGTCTGATCCTGTTGGCAATCTTCTTAAACCCTCCAGCAGCGTGCATAGTTGTTGGCTTAAATGCGCTTGCGCTTGCGCTTTCCGGTGAAGTTTCATTTATCTATTCGATGATGAAACTGGTTGCTTTGCTCTCTGCGCTTATTCTCTCGTTGCCCCTGTTGGCTGCGGAACGCCCTAATATCATTCTGGTCATGGCGGACGATCAGGGTTGGGGCGATACGGGATATAACGGTCACGATTTTGCGGTGACGGAAAACCTGGATGGGATGGCAAAGGACGGCTTTGTTTTTGACCGTTTTTATGCAGCGGTGCCGGTTTGCTCGCCGACGCGTGCCAGCGTATTGACGGGGCGCAATCCGATTCGCTCCCGGGTGCCGAGTTATGGCAACTACCTGCGCCCGCAGGAGAAGACGCTTGCAGAAGTTCTCAAGGAAGCGGGCTATGTGACCGGGATTTTCGGCAAGCTGCACATCGGTTCCGGGCAGAAGGATACGCCATGCAATCCGAGTGGCATGGGCTTTGATGAATGGGTGATTGGGGCTCAACTATTTCGACCGCAACCCTTACCTGAGCCGGAACGGAACCATTGAACATCGTGAGGGCAAGGGGACCGTGATCGTCATCGACGAAACGATTGATTTCATCAAAAAGCACAAAGACGGGAATCAGCCACTCTTTGCGGTCGCCTGGTTTCCTTCGCCGCATTATCCGCATGCCGAAGTGCCGGATGGACCCAAAATGTATGAAGGCCGTCCACACCCCGGTTACTACAGTGAAATTACTTTACTGGATCAGCAGCTCGGGCGGCTTCGCGATGCCTTGCGCAGTATGGACATCGCCGACAACACCATCCTCTGGTATTGCAGTGACAATGGTGGCTTGATCGAGTGGTCCTCCGGCGGGCGGGGCATGAAAGGCAGTATTTACGAGGGTGGCTTGCGGGTGCCTTCGATCGTGGAATGGCCTGCCAAAAAGCTCAGTGGACGAAGCAATGTTACGGCCACTACTTCTGACATGATGCCCACTCTGTTGAGAATGGCGGAGATTGAGGTCAAGCTGCCTCATCCGCTGGATGGCCAGGACCTGTGCGGGGTGATTGCAGGGAGAGAGCAGGAGCGTAAGCAGGGGATCGGCTTCTGGCATGGTGTCGGTAAAGGGCACAAGGTGCACAGTGATACGGTCCTTAAAGCATATCTGGAAAAACAGACTGCCGGTGCGCCGCTGCCTTACGACAAAGAGCGCCTGATGCTGGATGTGAATGATACGACCAAGGTTCCCGAGGATATGGCCCAGGGGCATGCCGCCTGGAATGACTGGCCTTATAAACTCCACCGCATCAACGGTGAAACCTACGAGTTGTATAACCTGGCGACGGACCCGGAGGAAACGATCAATCTGGTCGATGACCCGGCGCAGCAGGCACGTTTCAATGAAATGAAGCAGGCCTTGGGCGATTGGATGCAGTCGGCCATTCGCAGTTTGAACGGTGAGGATTATGATTAGAAGCGGCAGGAGATGCATTCCGTCACAAAAAGTTCATTATTTTGTGACGCAGAGTTAGTGGGCGGCCATATAGGGGTGAAAAGAAACAAAGACCTCTATGATGGATAATCCGGGACATCGTAGAAATGAAGACGCCGGTCTGATTGAATCAGCGGCGGCGGGTGATGCTGAAGCCTTCCGCAAGATTGTTGAGGAACATCAGGCCATGGTTTACCGGACCTGCCTGCGGATTCTGAATAACGAGACCGAGGCCAAAGAGGCTACCCAGGCAACTTTCATTGTCTGCCACCGGAAATGCAGAAATTTGAAGCCGGGCACAGTTTTGGGAGGTTGGTTGTATAAGGCTGCGAGTCTGGTTTCGCGGGAATATCTCAGGAGCACGGTCCGACGTAGAGGGCGTGAAGCGGAAGCTGGTGCCATTAATGAACTGATTGAAAATGAAGGTGCCGAGGTCTGGGCAGCCATGAAACCGGAACTCGATCGGGCGCTCTCGGCTCTGCCCGCAAAATATCGCGATGTCATCGTGCTCAGGTATTTCGAGGAGAAATCGAATCAGGAAACCGCCGAGGCGCTCGGTCTTTCTTCTTCGGCCGTGAGCACTCGGCTTTCCCGCGCGCTGGAACATTTGCGCGTGAGTTTCCAGCGGCGAGGTATCGCCACGAGCACGGCAGCCCTGTCTGCGGTGCTGGCAGGCAAGGTATCAGCGGCCAGTGTGCCGATGGATCTTGCTGCGGTGGTCCTGCGGGTAGCCGGACCCGGAGCGATGGCGTCGGCAACTTCGGCCAGTGTCGCATCCATGGCCAAAGGTGCACTGACGCAGATGGGCTCGGTTTTGTGGTATGCTTTCGAGTTCTTGATCTTCTTTGCCTGGTGCTTGTGCCTGATGGATTGGATCAAGGAAGGCTGCCGGATTCCGCTCTGGGTGCATGTTCTGGCGGGTTGCCTTTTAGTCTCGGGGGTATGACAGCCCTTTGGCTGGAATTGCAAGGTTTGCTGAGCATCCAACTCGCATTTGCCTGCCTGCTCATCCCCGTTCTGGCCGCCTACGGTGGGTGGTTGAGGCTCTTCGGTCCGTCATTTATGAAAAAGGATAGAGCCGCCGGTTGAGCGGGGACGACTCCGCTTGGCCTAAATCATCCGGTGCAGGAGAACATTCAGACCAGAAAGCTTCAAGTCGTGGACGTCGATGGCAAGGTGCGGGTCGAGCTTGGTCCTGCTGACGAAGGGTATGGCCTGGTCGTCTACGATAAAGACGGGGCCTTTCAGGCCACACTAACGGATGCGCCCCTGGGTGCGGCAATACAACTACGCAATGGCGGTGGCAGTGTTTCTTTGATGGCCATGGACGGGGGATGCGGAATTACGCTGCGCGGCAAAAACGGAATGCCGCGGGCTCTCATGCTCCATGAGGAAGACAAAGGGCCCGAATTCATCCTGCAGGACGAAGCGGGCAAAGCCATCTTCTCGGCCCTTGAATGCGGAGACTCGTTAATTTGGATCAGAAAACCAATTCAGCAAACCCGGATAAATTCGAGGCCCATAAGGCGGGCCAGCTTTTCGAGGCAGTTCGCATGATGGCCCAGGCCGATTGCGCAGTGGTGGGCCGGTCCGGCTTTTGACCAGTTTTGAGGAATTCGGTCGCGCTAATCGGAAATTTGTAACGGCTGTTCGTATTTCCGATTTGCAGGACGGGGCCCACCACCGACTCACCTTCGGCCACAAGGAGGGCCAGGCTGCCATCACCGCGCTGGATGACGGAGAGCAGCGTGGTCGGGCCATGCTGCACGGTCATTTGAAAGGAGAGCACTTTGCCGGGCTTGCCATGATAGACGGGCAGCGGAACGAGGCCCACGCGTCCGTCGGCGATGGCAAAGTACGCCGGGCCGTCGTGACCGAGATAGACCACATCATCGACAAAGTCGGTCAGGTAAAATTCGCTGAACGAGCCACCGGCTCCCATCAAATCCATGATTTTCATGGCTTTGGCATTTTGATTTCATACTCGCCGGCCACGGGGATACTCCTGCCTGTCAGCAGTGTGTTGCCCGCGATCACGGAAGTGACAATATCCTCGTAGGTGCCGCCCACCGTGCCTTCGTAGTAGTAGGCCATGGACCCAAGCCGGTGATGCTGTGTAAGATAACGCCTAAGAAGACCATGAATATGGGGTTAGCATGCGGGGTATGATATGAGGTGTTTTGAAATAGATCTCAGCCGGATAAGAATCAAGTTTTGCTAATCGACGGAATGCTCCTGGGCGAAAGTCAAATGCACCGGCCCGAGTAAGCCGGCCGGTTGTGCTTCCCAGTCCTGACCGCTGCGAATATTGGTTTGGGTGAGGCGCTCCGCTTCGGGTAGCTTGCCATCGGCGACGAGGCGGTTGATCCACAGGTTCATGACTTCGATCTTCAACTCATTTTTTCCGGGCCGCAAGTGCTCGGTTATCTCCGCGCGGAAAGGCGCCTTCCAGAGGATCCCCGCTGACTGGCCGTTGATAAAAACTTCGGCAATTTCCCGGACGTCGCCCAAGTCTAAAAAGATGCTTTGACCCGGTTTCAACCAATCCGGATCCATCTCCAACTCCTTTGTGTAGAAACCTGCGCCGGAGTAGTCGCGGATGCCTGCTTCCTCCTGATGCGTCCAGGAGACGAGGGCGGGGAACTCCGCTTGTTCGGGTGCGCCCCATTCAGGATCGAAGTGGACCGTCCAACTCCCTTCAACCGGAACCGGGTCGGGCAGTCGATTTACCTCCAGGCAGCGGTGCTCGCCAGCGGCTTGCTCAATGACATAGTTGCCGTTTTTCCAGGCCAGGACTCTAGCGCGATCGGAGCCGCTCTCCAGCAGTTCCAGTGCAGAGGCATCGCCGATTACCAGACCCGGTGTTTGCTTGTTCTTTTCCGCGTTTGAAAACACCACGAAAATGGAGCCACCGGGTGCCAGATTCAGTGCAACCTCTGTAACGCCACTGCCCGGTGCTTTTGCCCAGGCCGGGCGAACCGTTCCACATGCAGGGTCCCAGAGTTGAGCGCTGAGGCCACTCACGCGAAAAGCCACACGCCCCGAAAAAGAGGTCTCTGCGCGATTGCGCACGAAGTAAATCTCACGGTCTTCCGAACGGCGGTGGATGTAATCCAGAACCCCGGGGTCGAGTGCCTGAAAGTCCGGCCCGATGGATTGCGTCTGGAGCCACTTTCTCGCATGCATTCCGGTGACGATCCGGCCCTTGCCATACGCATGGACCTGCGCGGAGATACCATCCTCAGCGCCCCAGAGTTCATCGGCGATTTTGCGTAATTTTGCAGTGCGCGCCGGATAATCGTGCAGGCCGGGCACCCTTTGGGGCTTGGGGCCGATCACGGTTGCGCCTGCTGCAACCAAATCACGAATCTTTTCCAACACCTCGAGACTCATCGTCTTGTCATTGCTTGTCTTGTCATGTTGCTCAGGCAGCACGAGCACACGGTAAGACATGCCATTCGGCAGGACAATTCGCCCGTCTTTGACCGACATGCGGTTTAGGATAACGTCGGAGTTGACGACATCATAGTCATAACCTTCGCCGAGCCCCGGGAGTAGTATCTTCCTGGGTGCGTGATGGTGCATGGGCCAGAAATTGGGCGCTTGATCGCCGTAGTAGTAAGCGACATCAGCGACAAACAAGCCCTCCTGCAGCATCCGGCAGCAGCGGGCAATGTAATCCATAAAAGGCCGGGCTTTCGACCACCAAACGGTCTGTGGATTCATGTCCATGCCGGCATGGTAGTTCCGCCCCGGGCGTCCGGCGTCCTCCGGCGAGTTGGAAAAAACATGGTAGGTCACCCGGTTGAGCCCTTCGCAAAATGCACGGTCCAGCCAGCGCTTACGGGCAAAAGGGCTGTCTTTCCAGCGTCGCCAGGTCGTCCATGCCTCGGCATCGACAAAAGGCTTCCCATAGATGTTGGCCGCAGAGGCAATCTCCTTGATTAAAAAAATATTGTGCCGGTTTTTTACCCAAAACTCGCCGCGTGGCACGTCCACCTGGCCCAGCGCTTTCAACGAATCTACCGGGCAGGAATTCCAGATGGGAGGGCCGGGGCCTCCGGCTTCGGCTACCAATTTGAGCCCGTATTCATGGCAGATTTCACGTCCGGTCGTGTAATGGCTGAATATAAGCAAGTCGCTGACGCTTTTTTGGTAATCGTAAAGAAAGCGGTCGCTCGTTGGCTCGTCCTTAATCGTCCAGCCCGCCAACACCGGCAGCCAGGAAATGGGATCGTAACCGTGCTGTTCTGTGAACCATGCCTGAAACTTGCTGCTCCATTGAATGCCTTCATGCAGTTCCATGCTATCGACTTCGAGGTATTCGAGGGGGTGGGGGTCGCCACCCTTTTTGAGGCCCAGTTTATCGATGATGTATTCGAAGTGGAAACGCGTGGCTTCCGGATCCAGAAAGTCGATGAAAGGACCTTTGGAGTTCGGGCTGGCGGCGATGAGCTGTTGCCCGTTGTTGGTACAGACGAAGCGGACGACTTTCCACTTGCCGGAAGGAGCCTCCCAATACAGCACGCCGTTTCTGACATACGCGGATAGATTAACGATTTCGTCCGCATCAGGAATCACCCGGTTGTCCTGAGCCGGCCAGGCGAGAACGGCGACCTCCAGGGACCACTGTGGCGAGCCGACCTCTTTTCTGGGGCACGCCTCAGGCACATTTGGAAACGGCAGTGCCTCTTGGACCAGCCCTGCACCTTCAATGATAGTCTCGGAGAAATACAAGTTCTTGCTCGCATAGACCGGAGGCACCCAGGGGCCGCCCGCGTTCCAGCCACTGGAGGTGATCATGCCCACAACGAGGTCCAATCGTTCGGCCTCCTTGAAGCTGTGTTGAATTGCGGCCAGCGACTCCGGGCCCAGAAAGGGTGGACCGGCGGGCACAAAGCCGTTTGCGTTACGCATCGCCTCGCAGTCCCAGATTTCGAGACCACCCAGGCTCTTGGCTTTGGCTTCTTCCAGGTCGCGCGTCAGCCCCTCGTGGGTGACGGCCCCGTTCAGCCAGTTCCAGTAGGCCCTTGGCCGGGCCTCATTGCCTGGATTGTTAAAATCGCTTTCGAGAGTGGATGCAGAGGCAAACAAGCTGAGTAAGGTGCTGGCGCTAACTGCCAGGCTCCACATAAGATAGCTGCGGGTGTGGGTCATTCTTTTCTATAATAGATATTTTGAAAGTCTGAGGCTAGCGCCAACTGCCTGGAGCCACAACGGAGACGGGTGGCACATTCTGGTGGTGAGTGTTTATCATTTTCCGATCAGAATAAAAAGATTTCTATTCAACGGCTCAGGAGTTTAGCCGGATCATATGTTTCCTTGCTTACTAGAGATGTCTCCAAACTTCGCCTACGCTGAGCACACTCAAATGACTAGCCCTCCTTCCGCCTTCGCGCAAGCTACGGCGGACATGCGAGCCCACTTGCTTGTCCCGGCGTAGCCTGTGGCGAAGACGGATCCCTGGTCACCTCGTCCGACGCTCTTGCATTTTTGCAACGCCATCTCCGTTGCACTCCGTCAGCCTACGTGCGAACTAGACTATGGTATGAATGCGACTGCTCATGCTATGTTCTGTGAAGGATGAGAGCTGGGTCGTGATGATGCGAGTAATCTCCAAATTTTCCAGACTTGACGGGGTTAACTTACATGTTAACTTTTCTATTGAATAAGAGAGGTTCTGTTTTTCAGGCGAGCGGATGGCAGCAGTCCGGTTGAGGAGTTTATTCACGGCCTCACGGACAAACAGGCGCAGAAGGTTGCTTGGGTGCTAAAGCTCATTGAAGATCTGGACATTATACCAGCTCAATACTGGAAGAAGTTGACGAATACGGACGATATCTGGGAGGCAGAATACAGTTTGGTGGCAATATTTTCCGAATATTGGGCTTTGAGAATGAGGGGCAGTTCGTCGTGCTGACGAATGGTTTTGCTAAGAAAACGCAAAAGACTCCGAAGCGCGAAATCGAGTTAGCAGAGCAACGTAAGGAAATTTATCTAAAGGAGGAAAACCAATGAGTGATCTAAAAAAATACATCAACAAGCGAAAGGCATCTAACCCGATCTTTGCGGAGGGTTTTGACGAAGGCTACGAAAACTTCCGCATCGGCGTGATGCTTAAGCAAGCGCGGCTTGAGGCGGGGTTTACGCAAGACGAGATTGCCAATGCCATCGGCACTCGTAAGACAGCCATCTCTCGCTTGGAAAATCATGTCCAAGACGTGAAGCTTTCGACTGTCGAAAAGTATGCGAAGGCTCTAGGCAAACATGTGGAAATCCGGATTGCATAATGCCACTTCCAATCATTTCGATCATCCGGTGATCGAAATGATTGTAATCGTGCAAGATTTTCCGGCCTTTTTGCTGCGTCCGGTGTGACTGGAGTGACTTGTTTTCAATTAAGATGATCGAAATCAAAATCGGAGAAGTGCTCGGAAGCCCTTTAAATAAGGGCTCTGGAGCTGTTAACTACTTTGCTCTGATTTCGATCAGTTCGCTTTTTCAATAGTGATTGGCCAGCCATCCCTAAAATGAGGAACAAGTTTCGGAAACGAAATCGGTTCTTCATTTTTTTATGCCCGCATCTGTTGGTCCTAAGTGTAGCTTGAAGATAGTCAGCTGTTACGTCTTCGCTTGACTTTGACGGACACTTGTCCGACGGTAGTCGCATGGTATCTTTTGTGACAACACGCGAGCTTTCTAAACGACCAGGACAAGTTATGTTGAAAATGTCGGAGGAGGGGCCGCAGGTGATTACTCAAAACGGAGTACCTGCAGCTTACTTAGTTCCCACAAGTGGGCGCGGGATTGAGGCGGATCTCGATAGCTTACGCCGCCTCTTGCTTGGTCGCGCCTTGGATGCCGCACAAGCTGAAGCGGCGCGCTCCGGTGCATCGAATTTAAGCATGGATGCCATCAACGATGAGATTTCGGCCATGCGTCAAGTGCGGAGTAAAGCTTAGTCTGTTAAGTAGTGGAAAAGTCGACACCAGCTTGGGTTATCGATACCAATGTGCTTGTCTCGGCTGCATTGTCAGTAGGTGGCACTTGCGACAAAATTCTGCGCACGGCGGTCGAAGGGAAAATACGCTTGGCTTGGTCTGCTCCCATACTTGCAGAGTATCGGGAGGTACTTATGCGTTCAAAGTTCGGGTTCTCGCCGCATGTCGTCACATCGCTTCTGACTGTGTTTGCTCCTGGCGATCAAATTGGGCCGGGATCGGCTCCATCGCTTCCCGATGCGGATGATGAAATTTTTCTGGCGGCAGCACTCGCCACAACAGACCGTATCTTAGTTACTGGAAATCAGGTGCACTTTCCGGCCGATATCTGTGCCCCTGTAAGGGTTCTTTCACCAGCAGAGGCCGTTCGATTGCTTCGTGCCGTAGAATGAGCGAACTAAGCGCAGTTATGCAGTCAAACTGGTAGATTGTGGACCGCTGTGGGTGCGAATGAGCCGGACCCGCAAAGTTGGACAGGTTGCTTCACCCAACTAAGGTAAAGCAACCAATGAAAAAGAGACGTAAATTCACATCAGAGTTTAAAAGCAAAGTAGCGCTCGAAGCGCTGCGGGA
>Ga0100391_1004881_pt1 | contig 12669 bp, 10 predicted proteins | sample CryGeymeta201515_FD_81541 | JGI IMG/M metagenome (GOLD analysis project Ga0100391, IMG submission 81541) | Groundwater microbial communities from Crystal Geyser aquifers in Utah, USA - Crystal Geyser metaG 2015-15 | ecosystem: Environmental > Aquatic > Deep subsurface > Groundwater | place: USA...
CCTACAACTTGGTTGTCAATCACCGACGCCGTATACTTGGAACAACTGATGGGCATCCTGCAAGATGGAACGACAAGTCTTTGGTAAAGTTTGACACCATCGCGATGGACCTTCATGAGGGAACCTACGGTACTACAATGGTAACGACAGGTAAGCCACCACCACCAGAAGGCAATTGTACTGTTTCGAATATCGTCACATATTCGCTACCTGACGTGGCCTCTACACTGCCGATTATTGAATCACAAGAAAAAATACTTGCTTTGCTCTGAGATTACATAAAACTAACAGGTACTAATCTAGCTAGTAGTAGCTAGCTAGTACCACTCTGGTAATAATAGTAGTAGTCTAGGAACAGCAACAGCAACAGCAACAGCAACAACATACCATTAAATTTGGGATAAAGCCTTTTCCTTTATCACACGAGTTCAACAGGGAGATTACCATTATTTTGAAGCAGCGCGTATTTTTTTATTTTGCACCCATAGGACCGCTCATTGAGTAGCATGAGTCACTACAACATGAACAGGGGCACCTGTAAAGACTTCAGTGACCAGCAACCGTCACAGCAGCAGCAGCAGCAGCAGCAGCAGCAGCAGTCCTTATCCTCCAATTCCTTCCAAGGAGTTCAGTTTAGCAGCGACGATTTCGAGCCGAACTTTGTCTTCGTTGGCGACGACAGCAATAACAGCAATGACATTAATAACATCAATAATAACATATTCGATGAAAACAGCACGACAGATTCTCGCAAGCCTAGCTACACAAATTTGTCCGCACACACATCCCACCAGCCTTCTACGAATGTTACCTACTCCAGCCGGGCTTCTGCTACAACTACCTATGCTCCTGCTCCTGCTGCTTACAACGTAGGCTACGCAACTATTCCATCGCAAGGTGACAGTAATGGAACAGTTTCTACACCGGCATATGCTTCTGCTTTTGCGTACGCGGCAACTCAACCTAGCAATAACGGCAGTATAAACTGCAGCTCAAGCTCCTCCAGACAACACCGTGTACGAGTACAATACAAATGCAACAACAACCGGTGGATCCATCTCATCCTTGACGGCCAATATTTACAATCCTGCTGCGTCGTTGCGAGCAGAATTAGCCACCCCACAAGCTTACAATAACCGGGCCCTCAAGCAGTCACATACGGCGGCAGCTATGTTGTCAACTTCAACTGGCCTCAATATTACTGCCTTCCACACGTCACAGCAGCAGCAACAGCAACTACCACTAACGCAGTTGACGGAGCAACAGCAACGTCAGCTACATACCTCTGCAACAATGCAACAGCCTCTGCAAGAACAATACGAAGCTCTTCTTGTACAGCCGACAGAGCAACAGCAGCAGCAGCAGCAGCAGCAGCAGCAGCAGCAGTACAATGAACGAACGCTGACATCAGCGGCGTCACAATTTCAACAGCTACAACCACCCGCAGTTATTACAACAACCACAACCACAGAAGCAATGGCGTCGTTGCCTGGCCCTGCAGGTCCAAATAGTGACAATACGCTCAGTGAGGTTGCTCGCAAGAAACAATTTTTACTATTTGTCAAGATTTTGTTGAAGCATTTGGAAAAGACATGTAACATACACATTCGAAATCGTACCAAGGCCATTTTGGCGGAATGTATTCAAAAGAATCGACAGAACGATCCAGACTACAGTCCCCTGCATGCAGCAGCGGAATCTCGACTTTTACCCATTGTCGGACCACGACATTGGAACAAGTCCATTCACTATATGAATTTGCATCTCAAGAAACAAAAACAGCAGCAGCAACAGCAAAGGGTGCATGCAATTCCCTTGTAATAGTGTCGAACTAAAAAATACATGCAAAAACTGCAATAAAACGTCTTCTCGGTTTAATCAAATTGTTTCAGCATTGCTGCGTCCCTTTTCAAGATCATTATTTTACTCCAACAGGTCCTCGCGATGAACTCTTCCCAGAATCTGTATTATTTCATCACGTTCAATTTTGCCTGTTCCCTTTATATCCAAAATATCCTTGATTCGCTTGGCTAATTGTTCGTAGTCTGTCCCATCCTGTCCTTTGTTAGAAGAAACCGTAGGTGCACCGTTTACTTCTTTTGCAACCTCTGCCAAGACTTTTAATTCGTTTTCAGTTTCGATATGATTCAACATATCCTTGGCAGCAAAACTGATAATGATCTGTTCCAACGCACTAATGGTACCGGATTGATTCATATCTGCAACAGAGAAAATATTTTCAACCATCAAAGTTGCCATAGCTTTGCCGTAGACCTGTTCCAGTCGTGCCTGCAATTCTTGTTTTTCAATGACACCGGTCTTGCCAGTGTCAATATCTGCAAATTTTCCCAATTTCAACCACAACAGTGTACTCAACACTTGAACAATAATAAATTTTGCTGGAATTCCTACGTGATCATTGGGTAAGATATTGGACGATTCATTTGTCATACTTTGCGTCGTCGTTGTCGTCTTGTTGGCCCATTCTAGGAATGGTTTTTGATCATCGATTCCTTCCAACATGCCGTAGGGGAAGCATGTCATGTATTGTTTATGCGGATCGAATGGTTTTCCAAGAACGCTTTCAATGGTTCCATCGTCGTGACATATCGTTGTTCGGGAGGTGTGTAAATATCCTCCCTTGGCAATGTTTTGGGTTGCATATCGTCGTGAATACTGTAAGGTTTCTTGCAATACTGATCCAGGTACAAGACATGCCACCATTTTAGTAGGATATGGCATTTCTGACTTCAAATCTGCCCAGGTAAATTGATGATCCTTCGGATATTCTCGACCACATCGTACAGATCCAGCATTTAACAAACATACTTCACATCGCATGCCCATACGGATCATGCTACAAATAGCTGTCGTTCCTGTAGATGGACCAAGTCGATTATCCTTGGTCGAAAAAGATGGTGTTGCAGTGCCAGTAGAATTACCAACCGTTGGGGTGGTCCAATCTGCGACAGCAAATAATTGAGCTGCATCAAGTTCTTTCAAAATGGCTTGATGCTGATCCACACGCTTTTGAATATCCTGATTTTTTGGGAATTTAGCAGTATCGACCAATTGGACTTGAATGGTCGGTACATTTGTGTTTGTAACGTTCTTATTACTCCACGTCAAATCAATAATTGCTGCATATTGCGCATCCATACCACTCTTGACAATCTGACACTGATCGTCATCATTGTCATTATTATTGTTGTTGTTGTGATGGTGATGATGATGAGTTTCCAAGTATGGTTCATGATCATGTCCACCCATAATAAGTGGTATTGTATTTCCAAATTCACATGCCATTATACGGTCTTGTTCTATACCTTGATGTGTCATGGCTAATACCGTATCGTGTGTGCGCTTCAATTTCGCATGAAGTTGCTTTGCTGTTTTTAACAATGGTTCTATAGTCGCTCCACCAAAAGCACCAGGTCGATACAGAGATGGATCTTCTGTCAGCAGTCCCATCAGTGCCACTTTGATAGTACTGTTTGGGAGTGTCAATGTAGCATATTCACACGTTTGTACATTTAATTTCTCATTGAGTTCAGGAACATTGCTGTTTATCCATATTATTGGCTTTGTGTGTTTGTTGTCGGTGGTAGTACTGGTATTACTGGTAGTAGTGGTATTACTGGTAGTGCTGCATTGTAGGATCCGTTGTGTCAGTGCCTTGTCACCGACATCATTTTCATGATTTCCCAAACAAACATAGTCACATCCAATGTGTTGTAAGATATCCACCATGCCGTAACCCTTATCAAGAGAACTGAGCAAAGACGGCGACAAGAAATCACCAGCACAAATAACAATGCATTCATGAGAATCAGCCGATGCCTCAGCGACATCCCTTTTGTAATGTTGAATTAAAGAAAACAGGGAAGGAAAATTATCCAATGCGTACACATCGTTGATTTGTATGATTCGCAGTGTTGCTGGTGTTGCTCCTGCTGGTTTTGTTGAAGAAGCTGTTGCTGATTCTGATTCCGCGGATTCTGATTCTGCTGGTGCTACTGCTGGTGCTGCTGACATGACAGAAAAGGAAGATGAAGAAAAAATGTGCCGTCCAAAAGACCGAAACCCTCCAAAGGAATGACCACAAGAAAAAGATGCAAATGCAAGCACTACCAGTACCAAATGGAAGGACAAAACGAATTTCATTGGCAGACAAAGAATGAATTTGTTTGTCTTGTGCTGTTCTCTATTGGGGCCGTGGGAACAAAGGTAAAAGATACTCCACCTTCCTCCTCGAAAAAAGTGTATTTATCTTGGTTTGTTGATTTGGTAGTCAGCTAGGAGCTAGGAGGAGTCCAAGCCGATGTACAAACATGTACTCCGAGTATGTTGTTGTTCACTACAGTACCCTGGTACCAGGTATCATGACTTCCAGAGATTCTGTGTCCGCGAAAAGATATTAATTTCCAGTAGATTACTGTCACTAGTACTAGCACTGTACTACTGTACTACTGTATTTATTTTTGGTGAGATTCGATCCAGACAAAAACAACCAACATATTTCGTAAAGATACTTTTCGCGCCGTTTTAGGATATCCCGTTCTCTAATGTGGATCTGCAGTGTCATCGGGCCCACAAGATAAAGAAGTGCGAAAACGTCTATTAGTACTACTAGTAGTAGTCTAGTAGTAGACTCTACTATCTACTAGACCAACTGTACTAGCTAGCTAGAGTAGTCTACTACTAGACTACTACTGTAGCTAGAACTCTAGAACAGCACACAGCACACAGCACCTATCTCAATCTCTCTTCCTGTCTATCTACAGAAGACATATTATTATATTATATTATTCAAGATACTGCGTCAACAAGTATGAATTTCAAGTCCAATCATAACCTACGTCCTGCTTCTGCTATTACTATTGCACGTTTTGCTACTACTATCGTTGTCATTATTTTGTCACAACCACAACAACTGTCCATGGCATTTCCTCCTCCGACTACTACCGCCATTACTACAGGTTATAATCACCAACTAGTGACGCTCGGATCATTTCCAATCTCGTTGACAAATACCTTACAACATCCATTTCGATCGTCTCACGTTTTCGGTATTGGTTCCAACAAATTGCCTTCTATTACTACTACTACTACTACTACTAGTAGTGGTTTCAGTTCCGCTCTTTTTCAGATAACAGGTGGTGGCAGCAACAGCAACAGCAACGGTGAAAGTGAGATTGTTGATGATCATGATCATGACGATGAACCTGAAATATCTGACACAAAAAATGACGAAACCAACGATTTGTTTGATACTGCACCTGATATTGCATCTGAATCTGATCTTGTATCATCTTCCTTTCAATCCAAGTTTCAACAAGCTCTGCAAGAGGAAGAAGCAGCAGATTATGCAACCGAGGCACGAAAGCAACGAAAACGAACCGCTACCTTGAATTGTGCTTTGGGTATTGGCATGATCTTGTTGGGTGGTAGTGGTAGTGGTAGTGGTAGTGGCGTTGGTGGTAGTGGTAGTGGCGTTGGTTCCATTTTAAATAGCCTCATTTGGAGCCACCGCAGTAGTAGCAGCTTAGGGCTATTGTTGTTGTTGCTGCGAGCCGTTACTGGTAGTATGCTGTTATGGTCGGGAAAATTGATTGTTCAAAATCGTACACCCCCTTCAACGCTCCGGGGATACAAAATGGCCAGTCTCGTCAGTGCGATAGTGGCAGTCATCATGGGACGACGTCATTTTCAATTGGGTGAACCGTACCTTTTTACTGGCATTATTGCTACGGCTGCCTTGATTTCCTTCCTGTACAATGGTATTGATACTCTGGTTGTCATGAGCGAACAACGAGGTCAAACAACACTCAAAGTACGACAGCTTCCGCGGTGGTCACCAAGAGATCATTTCTAGAGACGAAAATATACGTTAGAAAAATCTACTCTAATAGGCGTGACAAGACATGCAAGAAGCTAGACGTTTTGTAGGCACCGTTTATTATTTGTTTATTTATTATCCAGCCGAAAAGAATCTAGTGGTAGCTATCGACAATTCCCTACGATTACTGGATAAGCGATAAGCTACTAACTAGGTACGGCAGTGCACCCCAACACCCAAACACTCAAGCTGTATTTGTGTAATACAGAATACAGTAGTACTGTAATCGTTGGCAGGAGAAGGAAGCGAATGAATGTACGTGTAGATGTTTATTGCAGAGATACATTTGACTCTGCATTCAAAAGAAGAGGTGGAGTGGCTGGGCTGGGCTGGGCTGGGCGAGTCAAAGTTTTTCAAAAGTCATTCTGTTTTGCTGTTCCACCTTATTTTGATTCTCATCGTGCGCTGTGCATATTCTGTACTACCTGGTAGTAAAAATTTTGTGATCCGTAATACAGTGCGTCGTCTTGATATTTTTTCCCACCTTTCTGTTTTGTTTTTAATTGGACGGTAATGACGATCGACGTTGTCGACTACTCGCACCACCTACTATTATGGGTAGTAAAAGATAGAAACAGTTGGACCAAGTCGCAAATCGTACAGTCGCAGCTTTGCAGTCGAAGAGCCATTCTCCCAAACGTGTGGCATTCGTCCGGGCTTGATGCGTTTTGACACAGAAAAGGAGGTAGAAATAGAGTGGATCATCGCGATAATCGTTGCGGACGAACATACTAATTACTAATTATCAATATGCTGTAGATTGTGTTGAAGCGGAGGAAGGGGGACAGATTGATGGATGTATGGGCGATGAGCGAGCGTTGCAGTGATATTATTATATTATATTATTAATGAGCTGGTAAAGAGAGTGTTTTTGCTAAAGCTACGTATCTTGGCTACGGTACTGTACTACCAGTACTAGAATCAGCCAAGAACAAACTATTAGCTACTAGTACTAGTAGGGTAGTACAGTAACATACCCTTAGATGGTACCAGGTACTGTACGTACCTGGTACTAGTAGCAGACAACCAGTAGACGAAGGCGGAGCACATGATTCTACTTGCGCACGCTGGTACCGGTACCAGGTACCACTACCTACCAGGGTACATGGTAACCTACTAGCAGTAGCACTATTATTGAAAAAGTTTCCAATATTGAAATTCGTCGTGGTACCAGGTACAAGGTACAGTACCTGGTACCTGCAACACCTCGGTGGGCAGCAACGACAGAAGCTTCTTTTCCAGACGCCGTCTACTGCTATGGTAACCAGTACAGTATGGCTTTCTAGTTGCCGTTTGCCAATTCTTGTCTTGTCTGGTGTAATAAGGTACAGTAGTACCTGGTACTGTAGTTCCAGTATTAGTACCTGGTAGTACTGCAAGAATAAAAACATGAAAACTTACGCACGAAAGAAGATGAAAAAGAAGCTCAATAGTATCGAAAAAAGATAATGATGTTCTTGATCAATCTTAATTATGTCATTATTATATCCCGTGGGCAAGTTGACCCACTAAAACCAGGGCTATTTGTTCTGTTCTGTTCCGCCGCATGGATGGTTCCCGTCGTCGCAGATTGAGTCTTCGCATTGAGCGCGCTTCGGATTGGGACATCTACTTGAATACTACTAGTAGACTACTCTAGCGAGTACTAGTACTACTACTAGCTAGTAGCTAGCCACTGTACAACTAGTAGTAATAGTAGCAACCAGACAACAGGGCATGATAACAAAGCAATCAATACAGTAGTAGGTACGAGTACTACTGTACTAGGCATCGCAACACACACAGGACACAAGTAGCATAATCATCATGAGCCATCCTTCTAGTAATCTCTCCTTGACGTTTTCTCCCGTCAACACCCAGCGTTACAACAGCAACAGTCATAGTGTTGGTGGCGGTTGTTCCGCTCCTTCGTCGCCTTGCATGAATAGCATTGGTCGCGGCATTGATGCTTCCTCTAGCTTTTCGCCCAGACAGCAGTCATCGCTCGACATGCCTACCAGCCCTTACGCGAACAACAATGACAGTCGAATGGATCATTGTTTCAATCGTCACGTTCGTCTCGACGACGACAAGTCCTCTTCACCGCAACAACAACGACGCCCACTTTCGCGCAAAGTTTCTGAGCGATTGGGACCACCGAGTTCGCTTCGTACTCAAAGACGCAAACGGGCTCTCATTTTTACCAAGATTTTGTTGAAAATTCTGCGCAAACAGCACGATCAGCAACAGCAGCACAACAGTATCTATCATCAAGCCAAGACTGTTATTGCCGAATGCATTCGACGCAATCGATACAGTCGTATCAATCACCGTGTCGCTACTGCTGCTGCTGCTGGTGGTGGTGGTCGTAATGACAATGAATATTACGAAAGTCATCGCACTTCCCTTCAACATTGCGAGTTAGTGGATCAGCTCGAACAAGAACTGCAACCGTTGGTCGGAACGAATAATTGGAATCGCACCGAACAGTGTTTGGAATTGTACCTGCAAAAGCAAACACAACGTTTTCACCTTGTTCAACAGCAACAGAGACAGCAGAAGCAACGTCAACAAGAAATGTTTATGAAATCCAACTTCATGCCGCCTCATAACAACAGCACTGCTGTTAGTACTACTGCTTCTTATCGAGCTCCAGATCCATTGGAAGTCTTGCGTCAGCTTCAAGGACGAACGTAGGGGATATGTAGTAAAGCTGAGTACGGACCTGCTGTTCTGTTTCTTTTTCTTTGTGTGTTTCCATATTTATAGAATCATTTTAACCTTAATGAATACTCGAGTATGTTTTTTAAAAAATTGTAATTGTCCATTAGTTCAACAACTGACCTATCAGTGCTTCACTGCGGTCTTTGTTTCCTTCCTGTCTCTTTGCGTTTCGAAGGTAGCTTTTGAGAGGAAGAACTTATCCTTTGTACGCGACCTAATGGGTCTATTCTCCGGGAATACTTTCTTTTGGCCTTGTAATGGAGCACCGACTTGAAAGTATTCTTCGTTGCACCACCACCACTCTGACAAACTTCCAAGGGAATTTGTTGAATGATTGGAAAGTAGCTGCTAGTAGTAGAAGAAGGATCCGACGACGGAATTAAAATCATCTCGTTCCGGTATCATCGTTGAAAATCCGAACGATAATGATGATTCAGCATGGACACAGTGGCTTCTTCCAAGTCGGAAATGGAAAGCCAGTACTTTGTTTTTTGTTGAATCAACTGTCGTTCTAATTCTTTCGTTTCCTTCCATGTTTCTTGAATCGCATTCTGTAATTCTTGCATCCACATTGGTAACTTTAATTTCGTTGCAAGTTTTCCAACATCATTTTCCATTGTTTCGTACCTTACAATGTGCGACGCAACTTTGGACCACAAAATTTGTTTAGCAGGCAATTCGGCTTGTTGCAATGACGGTTGATGCGGACGATAATTTTGAATCAAAGCTTTTTGTAAAAACCTATTGAGCTGGATCGGATCTTCACGTTGACGCAAATATAATTCATCGTACTCGTCAATGTCGTCGATTTTGTCATCGTGGACAGTGTCTTGCTTTTTGAAGTGCTGGTAATCGTAATAGTTACGGTAATAATCAATAGCACGATTGTACGGATTTCGAATCACCACCAAGTTTGTACTCTTTTGAAACGGATTGGGTCGTAGGTACGCGGGTGGCATATTCCACGGACTTCGAGCTTGATGTGGTGTCATGGCGAACATCGTCGCTGGACCGTGCGCCAAGTCACCACCACCACCGTTTACATTATTTACTGTCCCATTCTTTACGTTTCCATGTTCTTGTTTGTTGGTACGATGACAATCCTTGAAGGATGCGTCCCAATGACAAGCACCCCAAACAAGACCAACCTTGGTGGCAGCTTTCGTGAGAATATTTGCACCATTGTAAGGAATTGGCAATAACTCCAATGGTTGTTTTTGCTGCTGTTGTTGTCGCGAAGGAGTTGTTGTATTTGTTATAGCACTGCTTGTGTTTAATTTTTTGTTGGTAATGGCAATTGGAAGTTTCGGATACTTTAATTCTTGAAAATCCCATTTGAAGTAAACGTTCAGGAGAGATACTGTTTCCGTAGTGAGTGACGATATGGTCAAGAAAGATTCGTACTGTTGTTGCTGTCGCAGATGCTGTTGTTGATGATGATTCCACCAAGTCTTGAGACTGTTCAAATTCAATTCTTTTAAATGCGGATACATATCGACGAAAGCATCTATATTCGTATCAAACTGTTCGTACCGTAAAACGTGTTGTACGTATCGTTTTAATTTCCCAGTTTCGCTGTTGATGAGGTAGTCCCTTTGTGGTCGAAAATTAACATTCGTAAATTGGTTTCGTAGTTGAGCCTGCAAAAAATCATTGAGTCGAATAGGATCTTCGCGTTGCTTTAGGTACTGGATGGTAGTTGCTGATCCGTCATTGTGGTGATGAAAGTGTTCTCGATCGTATTCTTGTCGATAAAATTCTATAGCTCTTTCGTACGGATGTCGAACAATAGTAAATCGTTGGGTTCCCTCTAACGGTGTGAGGATAAAATCATTGAGTGGAATGTACCATGGTTCCTGGGTGGCACTATAGTACGTAACAGAACGCAGAAAGATTGCCCTGTGTTGAAAATCAATACTGTCATTATGATTGAGACCAGAGCAATTGTATGTAGTAGTTGTCGTAGTGGCAGGAGGATAGTTTTGTTGCTGCCGAAGTAGTTGAGGATAGTAGTGACAGGCACCCCATGCAATCTTTGCTTGAGCCGCAGCATTGGTCAGCTGTACATCCATTCCGCCAATACAAGGAATGGGAACAAATTCAACGACGGGCCGTAGCGCTCCTGTCGTATTATTATTACTAGTAGTAGTAGTACCATCCTTTTTGTGTCCCCTTGAGGAACTGTATTGTGGTTGTTGTGATTTTTGTGCTCGAACCTTGACATGGTGTATGACTGTAATGCCACCACTACTATTCGTTGGATTTGTAGCAGTACTATTATTTCTTAAAGTGGTAGTAGCATCCGTAATGGTATAGTACAAATCGTTCAACCCATCTGTTTTCCATCGTGGCGAATTGCGCCACAATTGTGTTAACAAATTCCATACATTTTGCATATTGTCGTGTTGTTTGTCCTGCACGTGATGTTCCGCAGATTGTGATATAGGTCTAAATCGACCACTACCTCTTGTACCTGTACCCATGATCTGTATTGTTTGTGGTCGATAGGGAATAGGAGCATACACCCATTGTTCATTATCGTCCTTGTTGTTGTCGTTGGGTTGTGGGTTGGGTTGATACAGCATTCCATTGATTCTCCATCGATGATACAGATCATCATCTTCCCCACCCCAACCAGCATAATCATTACTAAGACCATTGATACGTTGCCAATCTTGTAACGACATGGTTGCGATACCTCCTGCATAGGTTGGATATGGTACGCTGTAATTAAAGTGTTCTAATTCACTTCCCAAATGTGTAGGATATTTGCAGGTCGTGTAAGGAACGGGAACGGGTATTGGACGTGTTGGTGGTGATGGTGAAGATGGTGATGATGCAGTGTTGCTTTTACTACTGCTGTTGCTGTTGCTGTTGTTGTTGCTGTGGTTGTAAATACTGGTTTGTGGAAGAAGATCTACGTCGTGCAGAATGACACAATGTGTTTGTGGTGATGTTCGTATGATTTCTCGTAACGCCACATTGGCCAAAAATGCTCGATTAAAAAGTTTTGGATCATCTTGTTCCACAATCCACAGTGCAAATTGATGAGACGATGCTGATGATGCCGATGATGATGACAATGATGACGAAGTAAAATGAGTCTTGAGGTACTCGTCCATATAATTCTGAAAGATAGTCAAATGGTACTGTCGATCACGGTACGGTACAACAATAGCGTGCTGGTAATAATTGGTAGGAATAGATTGTGTAGCTGTGGCGTATTGATATCGAAGAGGAGCACGAATAGGTTTTGGTGAAGTACTAGTCGGTACAGTTGTTGTTGATCTGTCGTCTGTGTTTTTTATTTTGCTGGTAGAGTGCACAGGATGAGTAGACCTGGAAGTTCTGGTAGTGGTAGTTCTGGTAGTAGTAGTAGTAGTAGTAGTAGTAGTAGTAGAAGGAATGGTAGGGGTAGGGACATCAGCCACTTGAGCAACGTGTCTCCGAGATAGTAGTAGTTGTTGCAAGGCAATCCCTGCCCCTGCCCCTGCCCCTGCCGTCCCAGACGCGGCCTTTTCAGAGAAACTTTCAAATCGAAGGATTACTGCGAATTGAACAACCAATATTACTGCCAGGATTGACAGTCCAGTTCGACGGAGACATGCCGTACGAAAAGACACGGACATTTTAGCGTCCTGCGCACCCATAGTAGCCTGAAGTTCTACTGTACCAGTTACCAACCTTCATTTTTGTTGTCATACCTGGTAACGATAAAGCACACAGGTAACCAGGTAACCAGGTACCTGTATCATCCGCAGGTCAAGTGAGCCTTCCGCTTTTGCTTCCGGATTCCATTCTGTTCAAAAATTCAAATTTAACTACCAGGTACCGTAGTAAAAGTGGAAAGTGACGGTCAGAGCCAAGCCGACCTCTCCGAATCAATCACCCGGGTGATAATAAATTATAATAATAATCAATGGCCCCTGGCGGGGGGTACGCCAACCACTCTTTTTTTTTGGAGTTAACTCAAACCTTTACGCTCTCTTGCTAATATATGGACCTATGATAAAAGTCATAACCTGAAATATAACTGGAAGGCCATTCGGTTAAGTCCGTCGCGACCG
>Ga0100391_1004895_pt1 | contig 12652 bp, 14 predicted proteins | sample CryGeymeta201515_FD_81541 | JGI IMG/M metagenome (GOLD analysis project Ga0100391, IMG submission 81541) | Groundwater microbial communities from Crystal Geyser aquifers in Utah, USA - Crystal Geyser metaG 2015-15 | ecosystem: Environmental > Aquatic > Deep subsurface > Groundwater | place: USA...
GTCGCGATGACCCGCACCAAACTGATCGGATGCCGCGACGCGCTCGGCGTGCGCCCGCTGGTGATCGGGCGGGTCGGCGATGGCTATGCCCTGTCGTCCGAGACCTGTGCCCTGGACATCATAGGCGCCGATTACGTGCGCGAGGTCGCACCGGGCGAGATGGTCGTCATCACCGATGAAGGTATTGAAAGCTTTCAACCTTTCGCGCCGAAGAAGCCTCGCTTCTGCATTTTCGAGCATGTCTATTTCTCGCGCCCCGACAGCATCATCGGCGGGCAGTCCATCTATGAGACGCGCCGCCAGATCGGGGTGGAACTGGCGCTCGAGGCTCCGGTGGAGGCTGATCTCGTCTGTCCGGTTCCCGACAGCGGCACCCCCGCGGCCATCGGCTACAGCCAGCAAAGCGGTATCCCCTATGCCATGGGGATCATCCGAAACCAGTATATGGGCCGCACCTTCATCGAACCCACGGAATCCATCCGCAACATGGGCGTCCGACTGAAGCTGAACGTGAACCGCGCGCTCATTCGCGGCAAGCGCGTGATCCTTGTGGATGACAGCGTCGTGCGCGGCACGACATCGCGCAAGATCAAGGAAATGATCCTCGATGCGGGTGCGGCCGAGGTGCATTTCCGAATTGCGTCCCCCCCCACCGCCTGGCCCTGTTTCTATGGCGTCGATACGCCCCAGCGCGAGAAATTGCTTGCCGCCACCATGTCCGAGGACGAGATGCGTGAACATCTGGGCGTCGACAGCCTGAAGTTCATCTCGCTCGATGGTCTCTATCGCGCCGTGGGTGAGGCCAAGGGTCGCGACCCATCGCAGCCCGCGTTTTGCGATGCCTGCTTCTCGGGTGATTACCCGGTTGCCCCGACAGACCAGTTGAAAAAGGGGTTCCAACTGCTGGCGGCTGCGGAATGATGCGCCTTTTCCGCAGGCCGAAGGCAGCAGCGCCGGTGCCGCCGGAAAGCGAACTGGCCAGGCGCCTGACCGATCCCGACTATGCTTGCGCGTGTTGTGGCACGGTTCTGCGCGCCTCGACTGGCGTCATCCACCCCGCCGCACCGTTTGGCTGGTCGAACCCGCCGCCGCCCCGGCCAGATGCGGAATTCACCGGTAGCGGACGCGAGTTGCTGACCGAGAACTATGCCCGCCATGCGGGCGACAACCTGATCCGCGCCTACCTGCCGATCCCGGTAAAGGGAACGGACGCATCGGTCTTCATCGGGGTCTGGTGCAGTCTCAAGACCGGCAATCACGCGCTGTTCCGTGCCGCGCAGGAGCAAGGGGACGCGGACCGCTTGGGCGACATGTTCTCATGGCTCTACACTCAACTGCCGCGCCTGACCGGCCCATTGCTGACCAAGGGCATCGTCGCGCCCTATTCGAAAGGGCGCCGCCCCGTATACTGGATCACCGAGGAACGACACCCGTTCTACGCCGCGCAACAACAGGGGCTGATGGCGACAGAGATCCTGGCGCTTTACGAAGATTTCGGACATGGCGAGGTTGTCTCCCATCTCAAGGCCTGACGGCCTGTACACCCCACTTGCCCAAGCCATCAGGATCGCCGCCCCGTCGGTCGGGGCGGTGTCCGGACCGTAAGGATGCGGCTTCTCAGCCGCGGGCGGACAGGGCCTTCCAGCCGCCCGCGATCATCAGGGCGGCCAACACCGCCTTGATCGCGTCACCCAGAAGGAAGGGCGCGATGAACCCGGCCCAAATGGACCCGGTGCCCAGACCGACCCATCCGGCTTCGACCCCGAAGGCACCCGCCACGGCCATCGGCCAGGCCACACCAGGAAGGTATAGCAGCGCCGAAACAACGATGCCCGACAGGGCGGTGCCGATCACACCGCGCGCCAGTCCACGCTCGGCCGCGAGGCCCGCAAGCCATGCCATGCCGACGAAGCCGACAAGGAAGCCCGCCGTCGGACCCACGAACGCCGCAAGCCCCGGGGCGGTGGAAGGGGTGAACATGGGCAACCCAAGCGCGCCCTGCGCAAGGTAGGCCAGCACCGTGATGGCCCCGAGGCGCGCGCCAAAGGAGAACCCCACCATCAGGATCGCCAAGGTCTGAAGCGACATCGGTGCGGGCCAGAGCGGGATGGAGACCTTCGCCGCCAGCGCGATGAAGATCGACCCGCCCACCACCAGCAGCGCCTTGCGCAGCAGGCCCTCCTGCGTCAGCGTTGCGGAAAGAAGTGTCGTGTCGCGGCCCATTGTTCGGCTCCCTGTCCCAATATGCTGCGGGCCGGTCGGCCCTGTCCCCAAAGGGTATTCCCGCGCCGACACGGGAAGTCAACTCTTGCACTCGGGCGCGACTGCGGGCAAAGCGCGGGCCATGGAAAATCAAGCGCTTTCAGGAAAGATCGCCCTCGTCACCGGCGCTTCTCGCGGGATCGGTGCCGCCTCGGCAGAATGGCTGGCTGCGCGCGGTGCCCATGTCGTCGCCGTCGCCCGCACCATTGGCGGGCTGGAGGAGTTGGACGACCGCATCAAGGCGGCGGGCGGGCAGGCCACACTGGCGCCGATGGACCTGACCGATGACGGCGCGATCGCGCATCTGTGCCGGTCGATCCACGATCGCTGGGGCCGTGCGGATATCTGGGTGCATGCAGCCATCCACGTCACTGCCCTGACCCCCGCGCCCCATGTGACGGCCAAGGACCTCGACCGCAACATCGCCACCAATATCCGTGCCTGCGCCCGCCTGATCGCCGCCGTTGATCCCCTCATTGCACCCTCCGAGACTCCGGTGGCCCTGTTTTTCGATGATGACTGGGATGCCAAGTTCTCGGGCGCCTATGCCATGTCGAAGGCGGCGCAGCGGGCCTTGATCCAGTGCTGGCAGGCCGAGACGGCGAAGACCGGCCCCACCGTGCATGTTCTCCGCCCAAAGCCGATGCGGACGGCCACGCGGGCGCGGTTCCATCCCGGAGAAGATCGCGGCAAGCTGGCCGATCCCGAGAACGAAGCGGACCGCCTGCTGACACCGATTTTCCTGTAGACCTGCGGGTTCAGGTGCCGGGCGCCCCGTCGCCGCGAGTGGCGGCTTCCATCGCGTCGGCCATCGCCTCGGCCCGTGCCGTCAACTCGGCCAGGCCATCCGTCACCGCATCGGGGATTTCGGCCCGTGGTCCGGCCTCCTGCAACTCGGCGATGCGCCGCGCGCGGTCGGCCAGCCGTTCCTCGGCCGAGCGCAGGGCCTTGTCCTGCGTGGCGACCTTGTCTTGCAGGGCGCGCAGGTCATCCTCCAGCGCCGCGGTCTTGTCGGCCAGCATCAGGCCCGCCATCAACAGCATGCGTTCGGGCGGCATACGCCCGATCTGCCCCATGACCACAGTGGCTTCGGTGTCGAGCATCCGGGCGGCTGCGCGCAGGAACGATTCTTCCCCGGCCTGACAGGCGACGCTGAATTCACGTCCACCGATTTCAAATTGCACCTCAGGCATGACCCGTCCCTTCCTGCTGGTCCAACCCAGCCTGCAATTCCTGCACGATCCGGTCCAACTCGGCGGCATCGGCCTCGCGCAGGTGGCGCAGCGCCTCCACCTCCGCCCGTAGCCCCTGATCGAGCAGTGCGACATCCACGCCGGCCGCACTGTGCAACAGCGATATCTCGGCGGCCAGATCTTCGGCCCGAGTGCGCATCAGGCGCAACTCACGCCGCAATTCCAGCACCCGCTCCTCCGGGTCGGCACCGGAGGCTTCACGCAACTCATCGGCAAGATCGGAAACGGCGTCGCAGGCGGCACGGGCGGCATCCCGTTCGGCCCGGGCGCGTTCCACGCGGCGCCCCATGACGGCAAGCGCTTTTTCCATGTCCTCGAGATCGGCATCAAGGGGCGGTGTCGTGTCGGCATGGGCCGTGTCGGCGCCAACGTCAGGCCCTGCACCGGACTGCGTCGCTTCGAACGCTTCCAGAGCAAGTTGCGCCTCAGCCAGAAGCGCGTCCTTCTCGGCCAGCTTTGCCTTCGCTTCAGCCAGCGCCGCGTCGCGTTCCGCCAAGTCGGCCATGGCAAGACCGCGCGCCGCCTCGACCTCGGCCAAGCGCCCTTCCAGCGCGACCAGGGCCGCGGCGTCGCTGCCAGGCTGCATCATCTGGGGGTCTGGGGCCTCGGCCTGTGCCGCAAGGGCCGCCTGCAGGTCCGACTGGGTCTCGCTCAACGCATCCTGGGTTTCGGCAAGCCGCGCTTCAAGCGCCACGACCCGGTCTTCCGCCTCCTTCGCACGGGTCTCGGCCTCGACGCGCGCATCATCGGCTTCTGTGCCGGACGGCTCGGGCGCCGGACGAGCTGACAGGCGCGTCGCGATCCGGTCGAGCGCCGCCGAAAGGCGCGCCTCCAGGGCGGTCATTTTCTCAAAATCGGCGGTGTCGCCCATGGCTGCGTTTGCCCCCTCGCCTGCCCGACCGTCTTGCGGCTCGGGACTTGCCTGTTCCTGCATCTGCCGTTTTGCCGGGCGAAACCCCGATCCACCGGCTATATAGCGGTGCCCTGCCTCTGGCCCCACCCCATTTGGGGGTCAATCGGCGCGGATTTGCAAGGTCTTCTGCACCCCGGAGGCGGTTTTGGGCAGGAAATGGTGCCAGATGAGCCACCACGCGGGCTTGCACTTCACCGATCCTTTGGTATCACCCGCCCAAGGCGGCGCCCTGCCGCCGTGCCGCCGCAAAGGATCACACGCCCCATGGACATCGCCGCCCTCGCCGCCCGCAACCCCGACCATTGGGCGCGCGCCGCCTGCATTCGCACGCTGGCGCTCGATGCCGTGGCCGCGGCCAATTCCGGCCATTCCGGCATGCCGATGGGGATGGCTGACGTGGCGACCGTCCTGTTCGACAAGCATCTGAGCTTCGATGCCAGCGCGCCGGATTGGCCCAACCGCGACCGGTTCATCCTGTCCGCAGGCCACGGCTCCATGCTGCTGTACAGCCTGCTGCACCTGACCGGCTATGCCGACATGACGCTGGAGCAGATCAAGAACTTCCGGCAGCTGGGGGCGATCACGGCAGGCCATCCCGAATACGGCCATGCCAAGGGGATCGAGACGACGACCGGCCCGCTTGGGCAAGGCATCGCCAATGCCGTCGGCTTCGCCATGGCGGAGGAGCATCTGCGCGCCACCTGGGGCAACAAGATCATCGACCACTACACCTTTTGCATCGCTGGCGATGGCTGCCTGATGGAAGGCATCAGCCAAGAGGCGCTGGCGCTGGCCGGACGGCAGAAACTCGGCCGCCTGATCGTGCTGTTCGACGACAACGGCATCACCATCGACGGCAAGGTCGCATTGTCGGACCGCACCGACCAGAAGGCGCGGTTCGCCGCCTCGGGCTGGGATGTGTTCGACTGCGACGGCCATGATCCCGAGGGGATCGACCGCGCCTTGACGGCCGCCAAGGCCTCCAGCGGGCCTGCGATGATCGCCTGCAAGACACATATCGCCATCGGGTCGAGCGCGCAGGACACCTCAAAGGGACACGGCGCGCTGACCGACGCGACGCTGATCGCGGATACCAAAGAGGCCTATGGCTGGCCCCATGCGCCCTTCGACATCCCTTCGGACCTGAAGGCATGGTGGGAAGGCGTCGGAGCCAAGGGTGCACAGGCGCGCCGCGACTGGGAAGAGCGTTTCGATTCAATGTCCGCCGGCAAGCGCGCCGAATTCAACCGTGCCTTCGCAGGCGAGATGCCGAAAAAGCTGCCGGCCACGATCAAGGCGCTGAAAAAGCAGTTTTCAGAGAACGCCCCGAAGCTCGCCACCCGCGCCTCTTCGGAAAAGGTGCTGGAAGTCATCAACCCGATCCTGACCGAGACAATGGGCGGATCGGCCGACCTGACCGGGTCGAACAACACCAAGACCGGTGACATGGGCGTGTTCTCTGCCGAGGATCGCAAGGGCCGCTACGTCTATTACGGGATCCGCGAACACGGTATGGCGGCGGCAATGAACGGCATGGCGCTGCATGGCGGCGTGCGACCCTATGGCGGCACGTTCCTGTGCTTCACCGACTATGCCCGCGGCGCGATGCGGCTCTCGGCGCTGATGGGGGTGTCGGTGCAATATGTCTACACGCACGATTCCATCGGCCTGGGCGAAGACGGCCCGACCCACCAGCCGGTCGAACATCTGGCGCTGCTGCGCGCCACCCCCAACACGCTGGTGATCCGACCGGCGGATGCGGTGGAAACGGCGGAAGCCTGGGAGGTCGCGCTGGCGCAGCCCCGGACGCCGACGGTCCTGGCGTTGTCGCGTCAGGGGCTGCCCACCGTGCGAACCGAACACAAGACGAAGAACATGGTCGCCCAAGGGGCCTACGTGCTCGCCGAGGCCGAGGGCAAGCGCCAGGCGATCCTGATGGCCACGGGTTCAGAAGTGGCGATCGCCATGGCGGCGCGGGACCTGCTGCAGGCCGACGGGATCGGCTGCCGCGTGGTTTCGATGCCCTGCTGGGAACTGTTCGAGGGTCAGGACGAAGCCTATCGGAAACGGATCCTGCCCGGCGGGCCGGTGCGCGTCGCGATCGAAGCGGCCGTCGGTTTCGGCTGGGACCGCTGGCTGTTCGGAGAGCGGGGACGCCGCGACAAGGGAGCGTTTGTCGGCATGGAGGGCTTCGGGGCCTCTGCCCCGGCGGAAGAACTCTACGAGCATTTCGGCATCACCGCTGCCGCCGTGGCAGCCAAGGTCAAGTCGCTGCTCTGAAAGGGCAACCGCAGCGCCCGGACCAGCGCCGGGGGTCTCCCGTGTTGACGGGAAGCCAGTGGCGTCCCCCGATACTCTGAGTGCGGCGCTGTCCGGAGCTTTGGTGCGAAGGCCAGTTGAGCACCCTTCCTGGGCAACGGGAGGTGACGCCTGCGGCGGGGGGGAGTTCTCCCCGGAGATGCGCACGTCCGAGAGCGTGCCGCATTCATTCGCAGTCACGCGACCCGCTCCGACGGTTTGATACCGCACGTCCGGGAGGCGCAAAACCGCTCCCCACTTTTGCGCGACGTGCTCTAGTGAGTGTTGGCGCTTCCCAATCCGACCGCGCGCAAGACCGGAGCGATGGCATTTTCGACCACCGGGATCAGGATCATTCCCACGAACAGGCCGAGAATGCCGTCGATACCCGCCTTGACCAGCCACGGCACGGCGCCACGCTCGCCGCCAGCTGCACGGGCCACCCCGTCGATCCAGTCTTCGGGGCCGTGCCATCCCAGTTCCGCCAGCCCATGCACGATGATGGAGCCGCCGACCCAGAGCATTGCCGCGGTGCCGATGATGGTCAGCGCGCGCAGGAAGCCGGGCATGCCGCGCACGATGGCGGCGCCGATCTTGCGAGTCACGCCAAGCCGACCGGAACTCGCCATATGCAGCCCCATATCGTCAGCCTTCACGATCAGCGCCACCGCACCATAGACCATCGCGGTGATCGCGATGGCCACGATGGCCAGCGCCACGCCGCGAAACAAGACGCTGTCGGTTTCGAGCGCCGCCAGCGCGATGGTCATGATCTCCGCAGAAAGGATGAAGTCGGTCTTGATTGCGCCCTTGACCTTCTGTTCCTCAAGGTGCGCGCTGTCGACACCGGCAGCCTTCTGTGCGGCCGCGTGGTCCACATCGGCATGCTTCGGCGACACCCAGTGCAAGACCTTCTCTGCCCCTTCGAAACAGAGATAGGCACCGCCGAGCATGAGCAGCGGCGGGATCGCCCAGGGCGCGAAGCTCGATAGCAGGAGGGCCGCAGGGAGCAGAATAACAAGCTTGTTGAAGATCGACCCGCGCGCGATGCGCCAGACGATGGGCAATTCGCGCCTGGCCTCGAAGCCGTGAACATATTTCGGGGTCACGGCGGCATCGTCGATCACCGCCCCCGCCGCCTTTGCGCCGGCCTTGGTCGCCTGCCCGATGATGTCATCAACCGAGGCCGCCGCGACCTTCGCGATGGCCGCCACATCGTCCAACAGGGCCAGAAGTCCGCTCATCACCGCCTCGCATGTCTTGTGTTCAGCGCGTAGCATACGTCAAAGCCGAACCGCGTCCACCCGTTGCAGGATCGGCGCGTTGTTAGCGCAATCGTCGGATGTTTCCGCTACCGTTTACGCTAACATGCTGAATTTGCACTTCTTTCACCTTCACAGGGCAGTCGTGGCTCTCTATCCCTCGGGGGAGAGCCAAAAGGATAAGGACGTGCGGTCATGACCATCACCCTCGGGATCAACGGCTTCGGGCGGATCGGGCGCGCGACCCTCGCCTATATTTCGGAAAGCGCGCGCAACGACGTGCAGGTCGTCAAGATCAATGCCACCGGCCCGATCGCCACAAGCGCCCACCTGCTGCGCTACGACTCGGTCCACGGGCGATTTCCCGGTGAGGTGCGGGTCGAGGGCGACACGATCGACCTGGGGCGCGGGCCGTTGAAAGTATTCTCCACCTATGATCCGAAGCAGCTCGATTGGGAGGGCTGCGACGTGGTCCTCGAATGCACGGGCCAGTTCAACGACGGCGCGATGTCGTCGGTGCACCTGGAGCGCGGCGCGAAGAAGGTCCTGATCTCGGCACCGGCGAAGAATGTCGATCGCACGGTGGTTTACGGCGTCAACCACCGTGAGTTGCGGGCAGAGGAGCGGATGATCTCCAACGGATCGTGCACCACCAATTGCCTCGCACCACTGGTAAAGGTGCTGAACGAGGCAGTGGGCATCGAGCGCGGCATCATGACGACGATACATTCCTATACCGGAGACCAGCCAACGCTGGACCGCCGCCACAACGATCTTTATCGTGCGCGCGCCGCTGCAATGGCGATGATCCCGACGTCGACCGGTGCCGCCAAGGCCCTGGCCGAGGTGTTGCCGGAAATGGCGGGGCGGCTGGACGGAACGGCCCTGCGGGTGCCGACGCCGAACGTGTCGGCGGTGGACCTGACCTTCGAGGCCGGGCGCGATGTCAGCGTGGCCGAGGTCAACCGGATCATGGCCGATGCCGCCGAGGGTCACATGCGCGCCGTCCTCGCCTACGATCCGGAGCCCAAGGTCTCGATCGATTTCAATCATACCACGCAAAGCTGCATCTTCGCGCCGGACCAGACCAAGGTGGTCGGCGGGCGCACGGTGCGGGTGCTCGCCTGGTATGACAACGAATGGGGGTTTTCGGCCCGGATGGCCGATGTCGCGGGCGCGATGGGACGGTTCTTGCATTGAGGGAGATTGCCAAGGTGCGCTCCAGGAAGGCCTGCCCGTCGGGGCAGGCCTTTTGCGTTCGGGATCGTGAACCGGATCTGGCCTGAACTCCGGTTCATGCGGCGGAAATTCACGCAAGGATGCCGCTCTATACCTCCAGTTCAGTGGTAAAACGGCACGCTTCGGTCCAACTCCGTTCCATGACCTAGGCCAAGTCGGCCCGGCTGGACTCAACCAGAAGGATCTTCCCAATGACACGTTTCATCCCAGCTATCTTCGTCGCCGCCCTCGCCCTTCCCGGTGCCGCTGTCGCCTCTCCCGACATACCTGTTTCGCCTGAAGCACAGGCGCAAATCCGCACGATCCTCGAATCCGAGGGCTACGTGGTTCGCAGCATCGAGACCGAGGACGGTATGTTCGAGGCCTATGCCACCCGCAACGGCGACCGGTTCGAGATCTCTCTCGACGGAGATTTCCAGATCGTGCGAACCGCGCAAGATTGACCCGTGCCGTTGCGGGCGGGCCGCAATGGCCCGCCCATCCCCAAATCTGCCAGGAGCGCCCCAATAAACCGTCACCTCGTCTGGGATCCTTTCGTGAGGATCTTCCATTGGTCGCTGGTCGCGGGCTTCGCCGCCAATGCCCTTCTGACCGACGATGACAGCCCACTGCACGAATGGGTGGGCTACGCCGTCGTGGCCCTTGTCGCGCTGCGTCTGATCTGGGGCCTCGTTGGCCCGCTCCGTGCGCGTTTCGCCAGTTTCACACCCTCGCCTGCCACGGCCATGGCACAGATGCAGGACATCGCGACCGGGCGGCGATCCGTCCATCTGGGCCACACGCCCCTTGGCGCTTTGATGGTCTTCAACCTGCTGGCGGTCATGCTGGCGATTGGAGCCACCGGTTACATGATGACCGCCGACGCATGGTGGGGCGTGGAATGGGTGGAGGAGGCCCACGAGATGCTGGTCGTCGGGGCAGAGATCTCGATCGTTCTGCACATCGCGGCGGTCATGTTCGAATCCGTTCGAACCGGCGTTAACTTGCCGCGCGCGATGGTAAAGGGTGTGAAGATGGTGCCGTCGGATGCTAAGATCATTGAATGATGCGCCTTGGCTCCGACGATCCTTATGCCGTGATTATCCTGATCCTCGTGCAGGTCACCTGTGCGGGGTTCTTCCTAAGGGACGTGGTGATGGACAGCGGACAGCTTCGCGTCCCGCTGCCGCTCGACCCGCATTTCGTGTTCGAAGCGGTCGCGGTGATGGTCCTGATCCTTGCCGCCGTCTTCGAATCGCACTTCCTGTTGCAGCTTCTGGCGCGCAAGGCGCATCTGGAGAAACAGGTGACACTGGCCGCGACGGCGCTGCATGACGTGATCGAACATAACTTCCGCACTTGGTCCCTGACCAGCGCCGAGGCGGATGTCGCGTGATTCACCGTCAAGGGGTTCGGGATCTCGCAGATCGCGGCGTTTCGCGGCTCCGCCGAGGGGACGGTCAGAAGCCACGTCAACGCGATCTTCCGCAAGGCCGGCGTTGGCAATCGGGGCGAGTTGTTGAGCCTACTCATCGAAGACCTTATGGACGGCGACCAGATCGCTGCGGACAGATCCACGCGCCCTGACGCAGCACCGGCGACGAAGTGCAGCCCGATTTCTATGCCTCACGAAAGCCGCCCGTAAAATGTCAATCGGGCGCTTCGCGACCATTCCACGCCTGGCTTGTCATTGTAGGCCAGCACCCACGGCATCCCGACCAGGTCGCTTTCATCGGGCGAGACCCGATGGATCGAGTGCCCCCCCGGAACAGCACCAGCGCGCCGGGATCCATCTCCAGCACGTCCAGCTTTACCTTGCCGTCCAGCAATGACGCGACACTGTCATGGGTCATCTCGCCCATATCTGCATCCCACAGCTCCTTGATGAATTCGAACCAACTGCCCGCCTCGGGTTTCTTGATCAGAAGCGTGATCGCTCAGGACGAATTGTCGAAATGCCACCCCACTTCCTGCCCGCGCCCGGCATGGCGGATGGTGATCGACGACAACGGGTCGGCATAGCGATGCAACTCTGTCCCGGCGGTCGCGGCAACACGAAAATCCGGAACGCCGCATCGTTGCAAAGCGCGCGCAGGGGCGACGTCGCGTCCACCACATCATCGCAGATGCAGCCCTTGGACGAGGTCACCTGGCGGTTGACCAGGTGGCCGTCGGGCCGGCCGGGATCCGGCGGCGCAAGGGAGACGGAATGGCTCTGGGTGCAGAAATACGCCTGATCCTGCGCGGCAATCGTCTCCATCTGCATCGCGGCAAGGGCATGGGGTCGGATGAAGCCCGACAGGACGAGCACGCCGTCACGATCAGGCGCGATGCGACACCTGTTCCCGAAGGCCGGATCGCACAGACCTCCGCGGATCCACGATGTGGTCCACCTTCATTGCAGGTCCGCTCTGCTGGTCCAATCATTCGACAGTCAGCCCTGCCCGGCGACGACGGGAAACCAGATATACCTATCTCGTCCCATTTGGGACATCAAAGGCAAAGTACCCATTTTCAAAACGGCCACGCGCCGGGGGAGACGTCCATGACCGACACCTACCTGATGACCGCCGCGCAGATCGAAGCAATGGAGGGCCTCGCCAAGGTGCATTTCCTCAACGCCAACGCCCGACGCATCAACAAGTCCCTTGGCGAAGCGACCGGGCTGACGGGCATCGGCATCCACCTGATCGAGGTCGCACCGGGAGACGAGACCACCGAGTACCATGTCCACCATTTCGAGGACGAGGCCGTTTACGTCCTTGGCGGCACCGGCACGGCGACGATCGGCGACACCGACCATCCCATCGGCCCCGGCGATTTCATCGGCTATCGCAAAGGCGGGCTGGCCCATACCATCGTCAATTCCGGGGACAAGCCGCTGCGCATCCTTGTGATCGGCCAGCGCCTGCCCCACGATGTCGGCGACTATCCCCGCAAGGGCAAGCGGATCTACCGCAACGCGGGCCTGCCGTGGGACCTGGTGGATCACGCCGCCGTCGCACATCCGCAGGCCGGCGCGAAGAAATAGCCTTCCGCTTGCCCGAGGCCCATGGCAGGGTCCGCGGCCATGACCAATGCGCTTGCCATCTGGATCGGGATCGTCCTCGCCGCCCTGCTGGCGGTCGATGCGGTTCTGTTCGACTGGACCTACACCCTGTTCTGGGCGCGCGCCTTCGCGGATGTCCTGATCTGGCTGGCGTTCTGGCGCTGAGGCCCCGGGCAGGGCACGCACCCCCTTTCAAATGCAGGCCACGCGTTGTATCTCCGAGGCGTTACCGCTAACACCAACGGCTGGGTCGCACTCCCACCCGTCACGCTTCAGCAGGAGGGTCGATCATGGCCGTGAAAGTCGCAATCAATGGATTCGGGCGTATCGGGCGCAACGTGCTGCGCGCCATCGTCGAGTCGGGGCGCACCGATATCGAGGTCGTGGCGATCAACGA
>Ga0100391_1004900_pt1:0-10000 | contig 12640 bp, 8 predicted proteins | sample CryGeymeta201515_FD_81541 | JGI IMG/M metagenome (GOLD analysis project Ga0100391, IMG submission 81541) | Groundwater microbial communities from Crystal Geyser aquifers in Utah, USA - Crystal Geyser metaG 2015-15 | ecosystem: Environmental > Aquatic > Deep subsurface > Groundwater...
AAGGTGCGACCCTCTTTATGTGGATATATCAAATGTCAGGAGGCTGTGTCGCAATGTCATTCTGAGGCCCAAGCCGAAGAATCTCGGTCTCATAACACATTGATCTTATGAGATTCTTCACTCCGTTCAGAATGACGAAATTACGTTTCAAGGTGATTGCGACACAGCCTCTCAAGACCTGACACCTTTCTTTCACCTTTCCGATTATTTCAAGATATTTGAAGGACAAAAACCTTGAGTTAGACATAAAACATGTGATAGGAATATTGTCAAATTGCAATAGACAAGCCTGACCCCAATTGGTATTATGTACTATTTGGTTGTCTTGCCATGTGAATAGAATATAAAGAGAAATGGGGGAATGTCAATTAAATTTTAAAGGTTTGACCCCTTTTCTTGATTTTAGCTATTACGAAAGAACTTGAGGATGAGGGAATTCATCTTTTAGACATAACACGTTTTAGCGAAGGTATATTAACACCAGATGGAGTTCTTACTAAAAATAAACCTACAGAGGACGAGTGGAAAGATATTGCATTTGGCTGGAAGATTGCGAAGGAGATTGGCAGACTGGACATAGGACAGACTGTTGTGGTAAAAAATCAAGCTGTGATGGCAGTAGAAGCCATTGAGGGAACAGATGAGGCAATAAAAAGAGGGGGAAGGCTTGCAGGCAAGGGCTCTGTGGTCGTTAAGGTCAGCAAACCCAATCAGGATATGAGATTTGATGTGCCTGTCATAGGATTAAATACATTAAAGGCGATGATCGAGGTCTCAGCAAGGGTCCTCGCTATTGAGGCAAAAAATAGCATCATCCTCAACAGAGACAAAATTATTGAGGAGTCAAAAAAAGCAGGCATTGCGATTGTGGGTTATGGTGGGTAACGTCAAAGTCAATAGTTAAAGAAAAGATGGCACTATAATACCCTTTGATAACTGATCCTCTAATTGATAGTCATTTCTGTCTATCCGTCATTCCGCACTTGATGCGGAATCCAGTTTTTATGCTTCTGGATTCCCGTTTTCACGGGAATGACAGCAGTAACGTTATTGTAAAGATGAGTCAGATACACAACGCTAATCGTCAAGTATCTCCTTTACCCTGCCGACCTCTCCGTTTTTCAGGCGAACTTTAATGCCATGGGGATGTGCCGGAGAATTCGTGAGAATATCCCCGACAATTCCCTCGGTGAGTTTGCCGGTCCGCTGGTCTTTCTTCAACACGATCGAAACACGCAATCCCGGCCTTACATCTGAACGTCTTCTTCCATCCATGCATCTTCTCCTTTACTTCCTACTGCTGCACTCTTGCGATTATTCTCACATTCCCTGCTTGTGAGAATAATTTCGGTGTGATGCTGAGCCGGAGTGCAGGGCAGATGAACCACGGTGAGCAGCCTTCTGTGCGGGCAGTGCAGAACTCGGCTGATGCGCCCTCTGTTTGGGGGCAGCGGCAACGTGGGCGCTAACTTGTGCAGGACTCTTCTGCTCCCTGCGGCACTGGATGGGAGTTGGTGTGCGGTAGCCGAGCGCCTTAACGCCGGCCGTAATCTGGGGGTGAAGCTCAAATGTGTGAAATTCCATAAAATCCTTCTTTCTCTGTTCGGGGGAAAAAACGTGATGCAGTGCGGGGGCTACAAAGACGCAGTTTTCGTCCGGGTACAGTTGTTGTTGATGTGTTTAACAGTAACAGCTTTAGGGAAAGCATGTCAAGGAAATTAGCCGGCCGTGTTACAATGTGGCCCTAAAACTTGAAAGAAGGAATTTGATTTGTTTATAATATTATTTTTCGGAGGAACAATGAAAATTGCGATTATCGGGTTATCCAATTCAGGAAAAACTACAGTCTTCAATGCACTGACAGGGCTGAATAGTGAAACAACAATCTATCCAACAATTTCCGGCGAACCTAACATCGGTGTGGTAAAAGTACCCGATCCAAAGATTGACATACTGTCTGAGATTTACAGGCCAAAAAAGACAACATACGCCACAATTGAATATATTGATTATATCGGTCTGACAAAAGGCGATGTGAAACAGAACAGGAAGGTTTTTGATTTAATAAAAGACGTTGATGCCATTGTCCATGTGGTAAGAGCCTTTTACGATGAATCCGTTATTCACCCGATGGCAAGCATAAACCCGGTCAGGGATATCGAGACGGTTGAACTCGAACTGGTCTTTGGTGATCTTGAATTGATTGAAAAACGTCTTGAACGTATGGAAGAAGGGAAAAAACGCGGAAAGAAACCTGACGAAACAGAGAAAAAACTGCTTCTGAAATGCAGGGATTTCCTCATGAAAGAAACGGCGCTGAGAAACGTGGAATTCACCAAAGAGGAGATGAAGGCGATGAGGCCGTTACAGTTTCTGTCAAACATTCCAAAAGTTATTGTCCTTAATACCGGAGAAAGCGATGATGATTCAGAGTATGCAAAGACGCTTGAATCTTCGCTGCTGAATCGTTATCCATCAATGAGTGTTTTAACCCTCTGCGGTAAAATAGAAATGGAGATTTCCCAGCTTCCTGAAGATGAAAAGGAACCTTTCTTTCACGAACTCGGTATTGAAGAGCCTGCTTCAAACAGACTCATACGCACATGCTATCAGATCCTCGGGCTCATATCATTTGTTACGGTAGGAGAGGATGAGGTGCGGGCTTGGACTATCAGGAGCAACACAAATGCAGTGACTGCTGCAGGAAAGGTTCATTCTGATATCGAGAGAGGTTTTATCAGGGCGGAAGTCATTTCCTATAAAGACTTCATCTCATCCGGCAGTATGCAGACGGCGAGAGAAAAGGGTATCCTAAGGCTTGAAGGGAAGACATACAAAGTGAAGGACGGGGACATCATTAATTTCAGGTTTAATGTATAGATCGAAATTGCGAGCCGGCGCCCTGAATATTTGCTCTCTTCTGGTTTGCAACAACCACAAGCACATATTTTTCAGGGTCGAGATATTTCTGTGCAACCCTCAGGACATCGTCTTTTGTTACTGAATTTATATAGATAGAATATTTTTCTACATAATCAAGGCCGAGGTTATAAAACTCAACAGAGGCGAGGAAGTCGGCAATTTTTCTGTTAGTATCAAGCCTCCTTGGAAAACTACCTGTAAGATACGACTTTGCATCAGATATTTCCTGGTCTGAAACATTTTCTTTTCTTATTCTGTTAACCTGTTTGAGTATCTCATCAATAGCCGTATTTGCAGACTCATTTTTAGTCTGGACACCTATTTGAAAAATCCCCTCTTCTTTGCTGGCTGTGAAAAAACTGTGCACATCATATGCGAGGCCCATCTCATCTCTTATGGACTGCATGAGTCTTGACGAGAAACCTCCCCCACCCAGGATATAATTCATAACAGACACAGCATAATAATCAGGGTTGTCCCTGCAGATACCAAGGTTCCCAAGTATGATATTTGCTTGTGTCAGGTCTTTGTCTATTTTTACAATTCTTTTGGTCTTTTTTTCATAAGAAAATCCCCCCTCACCCTTACCCTCTCCCGCAAGGGTAGAGGGTAAATCCCCTCTTGAGAGGGGTGTAGGGGTGTGTTTCCCTCCCTTGACGTTCTTCCATTCACCAATGTATTGTTTAATCAAACCATCTAACTCGTCAGATGTGAGGTCTCCCACAACCGACAATATTGAGTTGTTGGGCAAAAAATAATCTGAATAAAACCTTACTAAGTCCTCTCTTTTTATATTATCAATGGTTTCAACAGAACCCTCTATGAGCCTTCCATACGGATGTTCCCCAAATACCTCCTTTTTAAAAGCACGGCTTGCAAGGAAAGAAGGTTCTTCCTCTCGCTGCCTCAGAAAACCCTTAATAAGCTCCCCTTTCCTATCAATCTCGGCCTGTGGAAATGTAGGATTAAGCAGGATATCAGAAAACAGCTCAAACCCTTTATTAATATCTTTTTTCAAAACTGATAGGGTAACTGTTGAATAATCATTGTCAGCCGAGACATCAAGAGACGCACCTATAAATTCTATCTCTTCACTTATATCGGTAGATTTACGGTTCTTCGTGCCTTCGGTAAGGAGCTCAGCAGTGAGATTGGCAAGTCCTGCTTTATCTTTAGGTTCATTGAGCTGACTTGCCTTCACAAGTAGTGTAACCATAACAATAGGAAGATTATGTTTTTCTGAATGAAGGACTATAAGGCCATTTGGCAGAACAGTCCTCTTTACATCGAGAGCAAAAACATCAGTAGATAGTGAACAGTGAATAGTAGATAGTAATAAGAATAAAAATACCAGATATTTTTTAAAATGATTTTTAAACTGTTGACTATTCACTGCTCACTCTTTACTTCTTTTGTTGGTATCAAAATTCCAACCGTTCTGTTATCTTCTTTTAAATACTTCTTTGCCACCTTCACCACATCCTCCGGCGTTACCTTTCTTATCCCCTCAAGGTATCTATCAATAAGCTTCCAGCCTCCAAGCATCTCAAACATCCCGTATTTCATAGCCTGCATATAAATCGAGTCCTGTTCCATTATAAATGATGATTCAATCTGGTTTTTTGCCTTCTGAATCTCCCGTTCAGATGGTGGCTCTGTTTTAATTTTCTCAATCTCCGTATAAAGAGACTCCTCGACATCTTTAATGCTCCTTCCAGGAGAGGCTGTAGCTGAAAAGAAAAATAGATACGGATCATTGTTAAAGCCGCTGTAATCAGCAGATGCACTAATTGAAATCTTTTTTTCATAGACCAGTGATTGATAGAGCCTTGAGCTCTTTCCTCCTGAAAGTATCAGGCTAAGGACATCAAGGGCATAGCTGTCTTCATTTGGGAAACTGGGTGTATGATAGGCTATGAGTATACATGGTAGTTCTGCTTCTTTTTTAAGGAGCACTCTTTTTTCTCCTCTCTGCTCAGGCTCTGTAGAACTAAAATTTTTTCTGGAAGATTCAGGCGGTATATCTCCAAAAGAGTGACTGACCTTCTCTATAATCTCATCTGCATTTACATCCCCTACGATAACGATTACAGCATCATCCGGTGAATAGTAAGTTTTATAATAGCTATATAAATCATCTCTTTCTATTGACTTAATATCAGACATCCATCCTATTACAGGCCTTTGATAAGGTTGCACCTTAAATGCTGCTGCAACAACTTCCTCGAATAAAGAACTCTGTGGATCATCCTCATGTCTCAGCCTTCGCTCTTCCATAACAACACTTCTTTCTGAAATCATTTCTTTTGGATCTATTGTCAGATTCTGCATCCTGTCAGCCTCAAGGTTAATCGAAAGGTTTATCCTGTCTGAGGAAAAAAGCTCAAAATAAACAGTATAGTCCTTTGTTGTGTATGCATTATCTGTACCACCATTTTTCTGAATAATCTTTGACAACATTGACGGTCCATACTTGGATGTTCCCTTGAACATCATATGCTCAAGTAGGTGGCTCAGCCCGGATTTACCTGAGGGCTCAGCCCTCGAACCTACGCGATACCACACCTGGAATGTAGCCACAGGGGCCTTGTGCTCTTCGATAATCAGTACCTTTAGCCCGTTGCCCAATCTGTATTCTTTTACCCCGTTAGAAAAAAAATTTCTAACGGGGTTTACCTCTAAGGCATTAGTAGTAATCGGTATTAATAAAAGAATAAATGCGAGAAAAATCCTGATATATTTCATAGATAGAATATACCAGAAATCATAGAAATAATTAAAATAAGGCGTACACGATATAATACCTTGACAGTTTCGATCATCTTCGTTATTTTCTATGTAAAGCAAAATTATTAAAAAGGAGAACTATCTATGGTAAGAAAAACTCTTATATCAAATAAAGCCTTTGGTTTCTTGTTTTTGTTTATATTTCTGTTATTGCCTTCTTTTATATCAGCACAGACGCAGGAATATAAAGATTACACAGTTGAAAAAGGAGATACACTCTGGGACATCTCTCAAAAAGAATTGAACGACTATTTCCTGTGGCCAAAGATATGGAAAGAAAATCCTGAGATTAAAAACCCGGATAGAATTTATCCTAAGCAAAAAATCAGGATCCCACTATACCTTTTGCAGAAAGAAATTCCTGAAACCAAACCAAAACCTGAATTAGAAACAAAACCCGAAATAGTAAAAGAAAAACCCGTAGAAAAAATAATTGAACCTGTAAAAAAAGAATATCTTGTAAACAAAGATATTTTAATTGCAATCGGCTATATTGCTGATTCAGTACATAGTGTTGGTAAAATAACTGACTCTCCTGTTGACAGAACCATACTTGGTAAAGATGATTATGCTTATATCAAAACAGACAATCCAGTAAAAATAGGTGAAAAGTTTTATATTATCCGTTCAGTAGAAAAGGTGATTCATCCAGAATCTGGCCGCAAACTTGGCTATCTAATTGAGATACTCGGGATTGCAGAAGTTGTAAACCAAGAAAATGATGATGTGAAAACAATAATTACAGATTCTTATGACGAAATACCAACAGGAAGTCTTCTCGATAACTTTTATGAGATAGAACCTCCTCTTGCTTTTGAAAATCCAAGAAAGCCTGACATCAATGGTTATATTGTTGCTACGAGACAGCTACATATTATTAATGGGACATGGGATATTGTTTATATTGACAAGGGTAAAAAAGATGGGTTACAAGTCGGAGACATACTTGCACCAACACTTCAAAGTAAACACAAGATAATAAATGGTCTAATTCAGCTTATAAATCTCAGGGAATCCACCTCAACTGCTATCGTAAGAAAATGCAACAACTCAATTACAAAAGGAGACGGGATAACATCAGTTAAGTAGGAGTCGTCGTTAATTTTTTAAGGGCTTTAAGCCTGCTTGGATGTTTAAGCTTCCTTAATGCCTTTGCTTCTATCTGTCTAACCCTTTCTCGTGTTATAGAAAGATGTCTTCCAACCTCTTTAAGGGTATGATCTCTATCCGCACCAATACCGAACCTCATACTTATAACCTTTTCTTCTTTAGGCGTCAAGGTCTTCAGCACCATTTGTATTTGCTCAGAGGTTTCGATCTTTTCTGCATCAGAATAAGGTGATGGGCTATTTTTGTCCCCTATAAAATCCTCAAGCTCAGTATCCTCATCGCCTACAGGTGTCTGGAGTGCTATAGGATCTTGTATTGCCCTGAAGACCTCTCCAACCTTCCTTGTTGGAACAATAAGTTTCTGGGCAATTTCCTCATTGGTTGGTTCTCTTCCAAGTTGTTGTGTCAGCTCTCTTGACGCCTTGCTAACTCTATTATAGAATTCCATCATATGGACAGGAACCCTGATGGTCTTTGTCTGGTCTATTAAAGCCCTTGTTATTGCCTGCCTGATCCACCATGTTGCATATGTGCTGAACTTAAAGCCCTTTTCGTATTTGAATTTATCAACAGCCTTCATAAGGCCTATATTGCCTTCCTGTATGAGATCCAAAAGAGGAAGCCCTCTTCCAATATAATTTTTTGCAATATTAACCACAAGTCTAAGGTTACGGGTTATCAGTTCATTTTTAGCCGTCGAGATAAGTGTCTTTGCCTTTACAATACGAGTCCATATCGCCTTAAGGTCATTGATCTTAACCCCGACTTCAGATTTAACCCTCTTATATGCCTTCTCTACTTCTTTTGCTAATATCTCAAGCTTTGTGGTATTAATATTCTTCTTCTTTTTCTCCTTGATAGTGTTTTCTAGCTCTTTAAATGATTCGTACCTCGCAATCTTCTTGTCCATAGTTTCAACTTCTTTCATAAGATTATCAAGGACTTCCACACTCTTTACAAGGGCTTCGTCGGTTCTTTCCTCATCAGGATTTAACTCCTCTTCTTCTCCATTCATACTGGCTTCGAGTTTTTTGTAAAGAGGTAGGGCAGTAACTATCTCTTTTATGATTTCTTTCCCAGCCTCGAGCCGTTTTGCAAGCTCCGTCTCTTCATCCCTTTTCAGGATAGAAATATCTCCCATTGAGTAGAAATATGCCTGTACGAGGTCTTCTGTCTTTTCATGCTCTTCTAATTCCTCTTCCACTTCTTCTTCAGGTAGAATCGCCTCCTCATGATCTACAACCTTAACTCCCATATCCTGAAGAATATCCATAAGATCTTCTATTTCATCAGGCGAAAAGAACTCAGAAGGAAGCGCATCATTTATTTCATCATAGGTAAGGATTCCTCGTCTCTTACCTATGTCAATTATCTCTTCAAATATGTCTCTTTCTCTCATCTTTACTCCTCAAAACATATAAAAAGGGCCTTATCTCAAGGCCCTGACTCTTCTTTGACAACAGGAGGAAAAATATAAGGGTCAAGTCACACGGTCTATTAGTACTGGTCAGCTCAATGCATTACTGCACTTACACCTCCAGCCTATCAACGTGGTAGTCTACCACAGACCTTCAGGTCCCGATTTTCATCGGGACGGGAGACCTAATCTTGGGGTGGGCTTCATGCTTAGATGCCTTCAGCGTTTATCCCTTCCAGACATAGCTACCCGGCATTGCCACTGGCGTGACAACCGGAACACCAGAGGTCTGTCCATCCCGGTCCTCTCGTACTAAGGACAGCTCCCCTCAAGTCTCCTCCGCCTGCAACAGATAGGGACCGAACTGTCTCACGACGTTCTGAACCCAACTCTCGTACCGCTTTAATGGGCGAACAGCCCAACCCTTGGAACCTGCTTCAGCTCCAGGATGCGATGAGTCGACATCGAGGTGCCAAACCGGGTCGTCGATGTGAACTCTTGGACCCGATAAGCCTGTTATCCCCGGCGTACCTTTTATCCGTTGAGCGATGGCCCTTCCACTCAGTGCCACCGGATCACTAAGCCCTGGTTTCCCACCTGCTCGGCCTGTCAGCCTCACAGTTAAGCCTCCTTATGCCTTTGCACTCAACAGCTGGTTTCCGTCCAGCCTGAGGAGACCTTTGGACGCCTCCGTTACTTTTTGGGAGGCGACCGCCCCAGTCAAACTACCCGCCAGACAGTGTCTCCCGCCCAGATAATGGGCGTGGATTAGAGCCCCGGTAAGGTAAGGGTGGTATTTCAAGGTCGGCTCCATGAAAACTAACGTCTCCACTTCATCGCCTCCCACCTATCCTACACATACATCACCAAAGCTCACTGCCAAGCTATAGTAAAGGTGCACGGGGTCTTTCCGTCTAGTTGCAGGTAACCGGCGTCTTCACCGGTATCTCAAGTTCGCCGAGCCCCTCGCCGAGACAGCGCCCAGATCGTTACGCCATTCATGCGGGTCGGAACTTACCCGACAAGGAATTTCGCTACCTTAGGACCGTTATAGTTACGGCCGCCGTTTACCGGGGCTTCAGTTCAAGGCTTCTCTCCTTGCGGAAATGACCTCTCCCATTAACCTTCCGGCACCGGGCAGGCGTCAGTGTCTATACCTCCTCTTGCGAGTTTGCAGACACCTGTGTTTTTGCTAAACAGTCGCCTGGGCCTCTTTACTGCGACCGCCTTGCGGCGGTACCCCTTCTCCCAAAGTTACGGGGTTATTTTGCCTAGTTCCTTAGCGAGGGTTAACTCGTACGCCTTAGTATCTTCTACTCACCTACCTGTGTCGGTTTGCGGTACGGTCATCCCATGTGCTCCCTGCGAGGTTTTTCTCGTCAGTGTGGAATCGCCTGAGTTCAGTCTTACGACCTTCCCCATTACACCTCAGCCTTAATGGTGTGCGGATTTCCCTGCACACCAGCCTAAGTGCTTGGACCTGAACCATCACCAGGCTCAAACTATCCTCCTGCGTCACCCCTTCGGTCAAACGCACACAAGACGGTACTGGAATATTAACCAGTCCCCCATCGGCTACGCCTCACGGCCTTGCCTTAGGCCCGACTAACCCTGGGCGGATTTCCCTTCCCCAGGAAACCTTAGGTTTACGGCGTCCTGACTTTTCATCAGAATTTACGCTACTTATGCCGGCATAATCTCTTCTGCCCCCTCCAGTCCCGATCACTCGAGGCCTTCACAGGTCCGCAGAATGCTCCCCTACCA
>Ga0100391_1004911_pt1 | contig 12621 bp, 9 predicted proteins | sample CryGeymeta201515_FD_81541 | JGI IMG/M metagenome (GOLD analysis project Ga0100391, IMG submission 81541) | Groundwater microbial communities from Crystal Geyser aquifers in Utah, USA - Crystal Geyser metaG 2015-15 | ecosystem: Environmental > Aquatic > Deep subsurface > Groundwater | place: USA...
CAACCGAACCTTCGATGGTCTTTGCCTCGGATACCTTGGTGACTTCAACGGCGGCGATGATGGCCGCAGGCACATCTTCAAAGCTGATGCCTGAGCGATCATTGCCTGAACTCACCGTTGAGACACCATTGATTTCCACGCGGTTGGCATTCGTGCCGCGGATTTGCACGCCGGTGCCGATGCCTGCGCTGCGGGTGATCTGCACGCCGGTGATGTTTTCCAGCACTTCGGCCAGGTTCTGATCGGGCAGCTTGCCGATATCTTCTGACTTGATGACTTCAACGATGTTGTCTGACTGGCGCTTTTCGACAAGTGCATCGGCCAAAGAGGCCCGGATGCCCGAGACGAGAATGACATTATCGTCCGAAATTGCCGGTGTTGTCTGCTCGCCAGCGCCTTGCGCAAGAGCTGGTGCTGCCGTCACTGCCATCAGCGCGACCGCTGTGGCGGACACGGAAGTCTTCAAAAGCATATCGAATTTCATGTGCAAATCCTCTCTCTCTTCGCTTATCTTTGACACCGGTTACCAACGCCAGACGCAAAAGACAAGAATGAGCGGTTTATTGATCAAAAATGATTGATAAGTGTTGCCTTCGGGCAATAGCTCCCGGAAATCACCGGGCATTGCCGAGGTGCGCGCAACTTCGAACAATGACGCCTCTTCGGCCAGATTTTGACCATGCATTGGTCAACGGGCGATTCCCTTGTCGCCATGCAGGAAATATCTCACTTTGTGGAATGCATGTTCATATTGTCCTTTTGCTTGATGCTGAGCGCTCTGAGTGCAAGAAGCGTGTGCATGTCATGAACTTGCGACAAGCAGGGGCAAAAAGAAGGACAGGCCATGCACGCAGCCGAACGCGAAAAGATCATTCTTGGTGAGCTGAGAAATAAGGGGTTCACGACTTGCCGGCACCTCGAAACGAAGGTTGACGCTTCGCCAGCGACCATCCGGCGTGATCTGGCGCGGTTGGTCAAGCTGGGAAAGATCGCCCGGTTGCATGGCGGGGCCAAGGCCGCTGATCCCGCCGATGGAGCCAGCCAGGCGCTAAGGAGCCTGGAGGGCACCCCGTTCGCGAAGTCGCTCCAGATCAATATCGATGCCAAGCGCGCGATAGCCAAGGCAGCCGCAGCATTATGCCGTGACGGCGAAGGTATCATTATCGATGGCGGCACCACGACCTATCAGATGTGCGAATTTCTGGGCGATGTCGAACTTCAGGTCCTGACCAATTCGCTGCACATCGTGACCGCGCTGATGCTACAGGAAACGACGCAATTGCTGGTGCCCTCGGGGCCGATTTTCCGGGAACAGAACATTATCCTTGCCCCCGCTGGCGAAAGCACCATGCCCAATTTCCATGCCAGCAAGCTGTTCATGGGGGCAACTGCACTAAGTCGGCGGGGAATTTTTCAGGCAGATGCTCTGCTGGTTGCCAGCCAGCGGCGTTTCCTTGAACGGGCAGATGAGGTTATTCTCATGGTTGACAGCAGCAAGCTGGAGACTTCGTCCGGAACAATTGTCTGCAAGCTTGATCAGATCGATCACATGATCACAGACGACAAAGCCGATCCGGCATTGATCCGGCAACTTAGAGACGCCGGCCTCAAGCGCATCGATATTGTGCAAGTTCTGGCAAGCTAAAGCTGCCCGGCCTTGACCAGCATTTCTGATGAAATCTGGTCAATTGCGGTTGCGCCGGTCAAGGCCATGCCCACCCGCATCTCCGCCTCGATCAATTGCAGCATATGGGCAATGCCTGCTTCTCCGTCGCCGGCCAGGGCATAGGCCCACAAGCGGCCAAGCAGGACACCTTTTGCACCCAGCGCGAGCATTCTGATCACATCAAGGCCGGTGCGAATGCCGCCATCGGCAAGCACGGTCAGCTCGCTGCCAACCGCATCGGCAATGGCGGGCAGGGCGCGCGCTGTTGATGGGACGCCGTCAAGCTGTCTTCCGCCGTGATTGGAAACGATGATCCCGTCTGCGCCCAAATTCGCCGCCTCTTTTGCGTCGTCCCGGTCAAGAATGCCCTTGATGATCAATGGCCCCTTCCACTCAGCGCGAATGAAGTCGAGATCGGCCCAGGTGACGGTGGGATCAAAATTGTCGCGCATCCAGGCAAAGAAATCCTCGATACCGGATTTCTCGCCAAGCACCGGAGCGACATTGCCAAGGCCATGGGGCTTGCCCATGATACCCACATCCCAGGCCCAATGCGGGCGCATGGCACCTTGCCATGCGCGGCGCATCGCCCCCAAAAATCCTGGCGCACCGGCGAGGCCGCTGCGGTAATCGCGATAGCGGCTGCCGGGGACGGGCATATCAACCGTGAACACCAGCGCAGTGCAGCCTGCTGCATGGGCGCGGGCCATCAGCTCGCGCATGAAGGCGCGATCGCGGATCATGTAGAGCTGGAACCAGAACGGATCGCTAGCAGCAGCGCTGACTTCCTCGATATCGCACGCCGATACGGTCGACAGGGTGAAGGGTATGCCAGCCTTGTTTGCCGCGCGCACCGCCTGACATTCTCCGCGCCGGGCGTTCATTCCGGCAAGGCCAATCGGCGCAAGCGCGCACGGCAGCGCCATCTGCTGCCCAAAAAGCTGGGTCGAAAGATCAATGTGCGAGACATCATTGAGCACGCGTTGCCGCAGAGCGATGCCCTGCAGGTCGGCCACATTGCGGCGCAGCGTTTCCTCTGCATAAGAACCGCCATCGATATATTCGAACAGGAAATGCGGCAGCCGTCGGCGGGCGAGCTCGCGATAATCTGTGCTGCTGGCCGGTTTCATGACTGTGCCATCTGCTCGTCCAGCCAGGCCTTCGCGTATGCGGTCAGATCATGTTCGAGCGGCGCAATCTCGCGCAAGGTGCCCGATGGCCGAAGCGACGGATTGATCAGCCGCAGCGCACCAAAGCTCACATCATTGTGAGCATTGGCAATGTAAACCTTTGTCCCCGGGCGAAGACTGGCGAGGGCGCGCACGAACACTTCGGCTTCGGCAAACCGCCCTTCTACCAGCAAGCGCTCCTTTGAACCCAGCAGGTCGAGCGACTGGCTTGTGACCAGAGCTGCATAAAGGCAGGCAGCGGCCCTGCGTTCGAACCAATCCTCTGGGCGATGAAGCCAGCCACCCTTGGCGTTAGGGAAGGGGCCATTCCCCGGCGAAAGAGTGGGCAAGACCATCGCTTTTTGTTGCAGCACAGCGGGCACTGCAGCCAGCAGCTTTGGCTGGTCAGGCTTGATGTCCACCTGCCTTGTATCGATCCCGATCAGTGTTTCGATTTCGCGACCGCCCATGAACCGGGCCGATGGCACCGCATGGCCAAACGGATCGACATTGGCAAAGCAATCCCGCGCTTCGGGCATTGCAGCAAGGTTCAGCGGCTCGCGCGTCAAACGCATTCCGATAAACCATGTGCCAGTCGACAGAACGGTCGCTTCATTGTTCTCGATTTGCGCAAAGCCGCGCGCTGCGAGCAGGGCCGCATTGGAATCGTGCAGTCCGGCAAGTACCTTGACCCCTGGCGAAAGGCCGGTGCGCCTGACAAGCGCAGGGCGAAGCGTGCCGATCACGTCCTGCGCGCGGCGGATTGGGGCGAATTTCTCCGCCCAGCCGCGATTTTGGGCAAGCGTTGAAAAATTGCCATGGGCGACATTCCACAGGTCCGAATGGCAACCCAGGCTGCTCACTTCGCTGCTGGCCTCGCCCGTGAGATACCAGGTCCAGTATTGCGCCCATGGCACCAGAGTTGATTCGCGAAATTCGTCGCCATAAACAGCCTCGGCCCATAACAGCTGGATCCCGCAATTGAGACCGGCAGGAAGGCAGGGCGAGCCGGTTTCGGAAAACGGCGCGCGCATTTCGCGATAGGCGCTGATGATTTCCGCAGGTGGCTGCGCTTCATAATCAAAAGGTGGATAAGCCAGTTCGCCATGCTTGATGGCCGCTATGCCTGCGCCATGCGCGACGGGCACGATATATTCCACCCGATGGTCCGAAAAGCATGCCAATGATTCGTCAATCAGACCTGCAATTCCGGCCACATCAAGGCATGAGATACCCTGTTCAACATAGGGCGAATTGGCCCGGGAATGCTTCTCCAGCATTTCCCCGTCGCGCGACCACAGCGTTACCTTGCTGCGGGTTTTTCCAATATCAACAACAACTGCAAAGCCTTGCTTCACTAAGCCCTCCGATCCGACCTTGTAAACCTGCCGATCATGATTGCTGATTAGCGAAACTGATTGCTTTTGCAAAGCGCGGATGATAAAACTTGCCACATGAACATTGCTACTCCTCTGGCCGGCTGCGCCATCCCTTTCGCTATCCCCGTAAACCGCTGGGATGAGCAAGAAGCTTCCACCATGAATGAGGCGGAACTGCTGCTCTATCGCTCCAATTTGCTTGGCGCAGATTTGACTGTCACCAATTTTGGTGGCGGCAACACGTCAGCCAAGGTGACACAGGCCGATCCGCTTACTGGTGAGCAGGTCGAAGTGCTGTGGGTCAAGGGTTCGGGCGGTGATATCGGCTCGATGGGCCTCGATGGTTTTGCAACGCTTTATCAGGAAAAGTTGCTGGCGCTGGAAAATCATTACTCCGGCGATGAAGATGACGACAAGATGGTCGGTTTCCTGCCGCATTGCACTTTCAATCTCAACACCCGTGCCGCCAGCATTGACACGCCGCTGCATTCCTTGCTGCCTTATAATCATATCGACCATGTGCATCCCGATGCCATCATCGCGCTGGCCGCATCGAGCGGCGGCGAAGCGGCGACGAAAGAGCTTTGGGGCGGCGAGATTGGCTGGCTGCCATGGAAGCGCCCCGGTTTCACGCTCGGCGTGCAAATCCGCGACTTTGCGCGCGCCAATCCGCAGGCCAAGGGGGCCATGCTGGCGGGCCACGGCATCATCTGCTGGGCCGATACGGCCAGGGAGTGTTATGATCAGAGTGTCCGTCTGATCGCGCAAGCGGCGGATTATCTGAATGAACGGCTCGCCAAAGGGCCGGCTTTTGGTGGCCAGGAATTCGCACCGCGTGATGACCGCCGTGCAATTGCGGCCGATCTGATGCCGCGGCTGCGCGCGCTCATGATCGGTGATCGCCGCAAGGTGGGTCATTTCTGTGATGACGAGGCGACGCTGGAGTTCGTCGGCAGCAAGGAATTTGCCCGGCTGGCGGCGCTTGGCACATCCTGCCCCGATCATTTCCTGCGCACGAAGATCGCACCGCTGACGCTCGATCCCGACAAGCTCGGCGATGATGCCTATCTTGAACAATCCATTGCGGATTACCGGGCGATGTATGCCGCCTATTATGATCGCTGCAAGCGCGGCAATTCGCCTGCCATGCGCGATGCCAATCCGGTCGTTGTGCTGGTGCCCGGTGTGGGCAGGATGACCTTTGCCAAGGACAAGGCCACTGCCCGCATTGCCGGTGAGTTCTATCTCAATGCCATTAATGTCATGCGCGGGGCCGAAGCGATTGGCGACTATATCGCGCTTGATGAGCAGGAAGCCTTCGACATTGAATACTGGCTGCTCGAAGAAGCCAAGCTGCAACGTATGCCTGCGCCCAAGGAGATGGTCGGCAAGGTGGCGCTGGTGACCGGCGGTGCTGGCGGCATTGGCGCTGCAACAGCGGCGCGTTTGTTGAAGCAGGGCGCTTGCGTGATGCTTGCCGATCTCAATGCGGAGGCGGTTGAAGAGGTCCGCGAAGGATTTGCCAGGCAATTTGGCGCCGATGTGGTGCGCGCGGTTGCCTGCGATGTGACCAGGGAAGAGCAGGTTGCCGCTGCAACCGCGGCCTGCGCGCTCGAATTTGGCGGGCTTGATATCCTCGTCGCGAATGCAGGGATCGCGTCTTCCGCGCCGATTGGCGAGACCACGCTCGCGCTTTGGAACAAGAATTTCGATGTTCTGGCGCAGGGCTATTTTCTCACGGCAAGGCACGCCTGGCCGATGCTCCAAAGCATGGCCGCGCAAGGCGGCAGCAGCGTGATCTTTGTCGGCTCCAAGAACGCGGTTGCCGCAGCCAAGAATGCCAGCGCCTATGCCAGCGCCAAGGCTGCGGCCAATCATCTGGGCCGGTGTCTGGCGCTGGAAGGTGCCGACCATGGGATCCGCGTCAATATCGTCAATCCTGATGCTGTCATCAAAGGCAGCCGCATCTGGGATGGTGACTGGCGGCAGGAGCGTGCCGGGGCACATGGCATTGATTCAGGCAAGGAACTGGAAGAGCATTATCGCCAGCGCTCCATGCTCAAGCGCGACGTTTTGCCCGAAGACATTGCCGAAGCGGTGTTCTGGCTGGCAAGCGATGCATCGTCGAAGTCGACCGGCAACATGATCAATGTGGATGCCGGCAACGCGCAGGCATTCACGCGCTAAAGCGCTACTGGGGCATTCACGCGCTAAAGCGCCTTTGAGGCATTCACGCGCTAAAGCGCGGCTGGAGAGGATTATGACAGAGTATCTGATTTCCACCGATCTGGTGGATGAGTTGAACCACGCCGCCTTGCCTGCGGTTGAGGAAGATTATGCCGCGCTGGCCCGCAAGATGGATCGCGCTGGCATTTCTGCCGATGCCATCAAGGAGCGGGTAAAGGACTTCAGTGTTGCCGTTCCGAGCTGGGGCGCCGGGCGCGGGGGCACGCGCTTTGCCAAGTTCCCGATCGCCGGCGAGCCGACCAATATCCATGAAAAGCTCGAAGATTGCGCTGTCATCAACCAGCTTGGCCGCACCACGCCGCGCGTCAGCCCGCATTTCCCCTGGGATTGTGTGGCAGATTATGGCGCGCTGCGGGCACAAGCGAGTGATCTGGGTCTGGGCTTTGATGCGGTGAATTCCAACACCTTTCAGGATCAGCCAGCTCAGGCGCATAGCTATGCCCACGGCTCATTGGCTTCAACGCTTGCAGATGCGCGCAAGCAAGCGGTGGCGCACAATGTCGATTGTATCGAAATCGGCCGCCAGCTGGGCTCGACCGCGCTGACCGTGTGGGTCGGCGATGGCACCAATTTTCCCGGGCAACAGGATCTCGGCCGCTCGTTTGACCGTTATGTCGAGGCGGCGTCGCAAATCTATGCCGAATTGCCTTCGGACTGGACGATGATGCTCGAACACAAGATGTTCGAACCGGCCTTCTATTCGAGCGTGATCTCTGACTGGGGCAGCTCGCTGATGGCAGCGCAGGAACTTGGCGAGCAGTGCAAATGCCTGATCGACCTTGGCCACCATGCGCCCAATGTGAATATTGAACAGATCGTCGCGCGTCTGAACCGGGCCGGCAAGCTCGGCGGGTTCCACTTCAACGATAGCAAATATGGCGACGATGACCTCGATAGCGGCAGCATCAATCCGCACCAGCTGTTCCTGGTCTTCAACGAACTTGTCGAAGCCGAGCAGAACAGCAGCGCTCCCTTCAATCCATCCTACATGATCGATCAGTCGCATAATGTGACCGATCCGATTGAAAGCATGTTGTCTTCGGCAGAAACGATTGCCGGATGCTTTGCCCGCGCGTGCATGGTCGACCGCGATGCTCTCCACGCAGCACAGGACAGCAATGACGTGATGCTCGCCTTCCGCACCTTGCGCGCTGCCTATTCCACCGATGTGGGCCCGCTCCTGGCGATGGCGCGGTATGAAATGGGCGGTGCCATCGATTGGCTTGGTGCCTATCGCAGCAGCCAATACCGGGCTCGCAAGGCACAGGAACGCAAGCCCGTTGGCCTTGGCGCCGGTATCGTTTAAGCCAACGAAGGCAGAAAGCCATGCGGACAGAATGCAAGGGTTGCCGGATATACCGGCGCTCTTGTGCCGATCGGTTCTGACGTGTTTCCCACTGCCTAAGCCCACCAAAGGGTATGGAGGTTGAATGTCGCAGAAGGCTATGAAAAATCGTCGATCGCCCCTTTGTCGCCTGGCGTGCGGGATCGCGGTTTTTCTGGCGCCGCTGGGCCTGCTCGCGCAGCCTGCTCTGGCGCAGAGCAGTGACAGGCTGGATGAGAGCAAACGCCATATTGCCAGCGAGGCAGAGGCGATAGATCTGGTCTGGTCCGGGCAGCGCGTGAATGCCCAGATGATCCAGCGCGGTGAGCACCAGTTCGTCGCCTATTTTGATGCCAGCAGACAGATGAGCGTGGCCCATCGATCAAGCAGCCGGAGTCCATGGCGCTTCCATAAGGTCGGCAGTTTTGTGGGCTGGGACAGCCACAATTATGTGACGGTGGACGTTGATGAAGATGGCTATATCCACCTTCTTGGGAACATGCACGCTGATCGGCTGGTCTATTTCCGTTCGCGCTACCCATGGGATGTGCGCTCGCTCGAACAGATCGATTATATGGTCGATGCCGAGCGCGAAACGCGGGTAACCTATCCGCGTTTTCTGCGTGATCGCGACGGCCAGCTGATTGCCATTTTCCGCATTGGCAGCAGTGGCAATGGCAAATATTATTATCACAAATACGATACCGGCACCCGGACCTGGGCGCTGATGCATGACAAGCAGTTCTTCGATGGCGAGGGAGAGCGCGGCGCCTATTACATCGATCCGGTTCAAGGGCCCGATGGCAAGTTTCACACCGTCTGGGTCTGGCGTGAGACGCCGTCAGCTGCGACCAACAACAATCTGTCTTATGTTCGCTCGGCCGATCTCATCAACTGGGAGGATTCCAATGGCCGCCCGGTCGCCTTGCCGATCATTCGCTCGACTGGCGAAATTGTCGATCCGATCCCCATTTTTTCGGGGCTCCTGAATGGCCAGACAAGGCTCGGCTTTGATCCCGAGGGGCTGCCGATGATCAGCTATTACAAGCATGACGCCAATGGCGACACGCAGATCATGCTGGCCCGCAAGGCAGGGACCGGCTGGTCCATTCACCAGATCAGCGACTGGACCAATTCCCGGCAATCTCTCGATCGCGGCGGCAGCCTCAATGTCTCGATCCTCGTGCCGGCCGCGCCCTATATGGCCGATGATGGCACAATCAGGGTGCGGGCTGTGCGGGACGGCAAGTTTATCGAGTTTGTTGTCGACGAGGCGACCAATGGCCTCTTGTCCACCGGGAGCTTCTTGCCCCATCCGCCGCAAATCGCTGATTTCCATACGAACAAGGATTTGACGCAGTATATCCTCCCTGCCGATGGCGTGCCCGATGACAGTGAATACCGCTACTTCATCAGCTGGGAAGCCAAGCCGCCCAATCAGGATCTGGCGCGGTCCGATATTCCCGCGCCATCGATCTTGAGGGTGCACAAAATAGCGCGATAAGCCACCAGCAGCGGGTCTTTGAAGATGCTCAAGTAAAGCCCGGCACTGCGGTCCGGCTGGCGATTGGCAGGCTGGTAACTGGCAGGCTGGTAACTGGCAGGCTGGTGAGCAATTGGGGCTTTGCTATTGGCTTTGATCAAGCCGCGAAAGTTCGCCTTGCAGGATGGCATCAAAGCTGGCGCGATCCTTCACACCAGAACTGCCGCGTTCCCATTCGGCCAGGAAGCCATAATCAAATTGCGGGCCGCCAAAAGTAACATAATGCGTCTGGTTGGCAAGGCCGCCATAGCTGGCCTGATCCGCGCGATAGAACAGCGCGATGCCTAGTCCATCCTGGTTTTCGCTCTGCGCGCCATAGGTGGCGATATAGCGCCATGAGGTGCTGTTTGACGCCCGCGATTGCCAGAATTCCGCGCCGTCATGCATGACGATGCCTGTGGCAAGCGGCAGGTCGCCCTGAGCGGTAACACTGACGAGCGTCATGGGGCCTTCCGCGGCAATGGAAAAATTCGCAGTAAAGCCGCCGGTCCCACCAGCAGGCGTGACGATCCCTTTAGCGGCAACCGTAAAGCGGCCCATCGCGCCGCCGCTTTCCTCAACGGCGGCGGACAATTCCGGAATGCTGCCAAATTGCACCGGCTCTCCACCGCGCATGATGCCGATGCCACCAATGCCCAGGCTCGGCCCGACCTTGAGGACATCCATGCCCCATGCTGCCAGCTCATGATAGCTGCCAACTTCGCCGATTTGGGCAAGCACAGGTTCGGCCACCTGCTTGCCAAAGATGTCGCTGGCAAAGCGGCCATCGAGATAGAGGCGATAACCGATCTGGCCATTTTCCCAGCCGATGCCTTCGTAGGGGAATATCCCGTCGCCAATCTCGTGACTGGCAGGGACAGTGAATTGATCGACTGAGAGATAAGGCGCAGCGGCATTTTCACGCACCCGCAGATCCACAATCACAGGCGCTGGTTGTGCGCCTGCATAATTGGCCAGCGCTGCTTCACTGCCTGACGTTGTGCAGGCGGCCAGCATGGCGGCAGATGCAAGAATTGCTCCTAGATGCGCTGTTTTCATATCAATTGCCTTTCCCGATGTCCTTGCGTTGACTGTTTATGCATCGCCCTTTGCATTTTCCCGCATGACCAGAATGATGGCAAAGATGAAGTAAGCGAGTGATGGCCAGATTAGCATGGACTGGAAAGAGACCAGTTCGCCGGTGGTCAACACCCAGACGCCCATGCCCGCAGCAACCAGCAAGGAAACGGCGGCCCCGCCAAGCAGAAGACCATTGCCCTTGCCTGCGCTTTTGATGGCAGGCGGATTGCGCAGGAATTCCTGCTCGGCCGCTCTGCGGCGGGCGTCGCTTGCTTCGCCTTCTTCAAGCCTGGCTGTGTCCACCGCCTTTGCCCCGCTGACAGATGCGATCACCGGATAGAGAATGAGCGCCGCTCCCCAGGCCGGGATAAACAGGAAGAAGATTTCCACGCCCAGACCAAATCCGAAAATTGCCGCAATTGCCACGCTGGCGAGCCAGGTGATCAGAGCCGGAACATTGATCGCAGTCCCTGTCACCGAATGCCAGTAACGCGGCAAACCCAATTTCCTGAACACGAAATGCTCGGAGAAGATAATCCCGCCGATTGGCGCCATAACCAGCGCCATCAGGCCCAGGAAGCCCAGCAATTGCGTGAACACAAAGGGGAAGCAGGCAATAACCGTGGTGATGACACCGACCACCAGTGTCACGCGTTCTCGCGACCATTTCGGGTTGAGCGACTGGAATGCGAGGCCCGAGCGATAGATGGTCGGGTTTGATGTCGTCCACCCGGCCACGATGACCGCCAGAATACCCATCGCGCCCAGCGCCTGAAACGCGACTTCGCCAGCATCGAGCTGGGTCAGCGGCTGTTGCAGGATCATCGCCGCACCAGCGCCCATGATCCCGGCGGCGAGCCATGCGGCAAAATGGCCGATGAACATGCCAAGCGAGGAAAACCAGGCATAAGACGATTTGCGCGCAAAGCGCAGGATCGACATATCACCAAGGCCGCCATGGAAGGCCAGATTGGCGCCCCAGGCGAAGGCGGCAACGTGCCAGAAGCCCAGGGTCCCGTCCTGATCGATCCAGATGCTGGTCTCGGCAAGGGTGAGAAAATCGCCATAGGAATTGATCGCCGCGACCGACGGCGTGCCCGCAAGGATAACCGGCAGGAGCGCCGCCGCGCCAACGAAGAACATCAGGATCATCCACGGCGCAGCAACTTCGGAAAACCGCGCAACAAAGCTGAAACCGCGCATCGCGGCAAAGGAAACGACGGACCCCACACCAAGCGCGATAAGCACGAAAGTGGTGCTGGTGGGATACCATTCGACTTGCGGCGGTATGCCAAACAAAATGCGCACCGCGCTGGCCGAAACGGTAATCATGGCGCCTGCCAGAACGCAAAAAAGGATGCCGTTGATCACGCTGTAGATCTTGATGAAGCCAGGCCCGGCAATCTTCTCCAGATAGGCATAAAGGGTAAGGCGGGTGTCCGTTGCGATCGGAGCACAGATCAGCACCCAGCTCAAAACGGCCAGGAGGTTGCCGAGCAACAAGCCCGAGATGACCTCGCCAGCGCCCACGCCCCAGGATACGAACAGCGCCCCGATAACGAATTCGGTGCCGGCGACGTGCTCGCCTGCATAGGAGGCCGCAAAGTAACGCCCGGGTTTAAGCGATGCTGGCGCAACTGGCTTGCGTTCAAATTCTTCCATGCAGATCCCTCTCCGGTATTTTTTGCCAGATTAGACTGCTTTTCAAGACGTGCAAGAAATTGATTGAAGATGATCAAAAAAGATCACTGCGCTGCTCGCCCTTGCTGCGCGATTATTCCATCATCCCGAATGCGCGCGGCAAGGCTTCTGACAGCGCGGGGAATATCGTCGTCAAAGCGAGCACCACGATCAATGCCAGATACAGCGGCATCAGCGGCTTGATCATCGCTGCAACCTTGGTCTGGCTAACCGCGGCACCCACAAACAGGACGGTTCCCACAGGCGGGGTCAGGAGCCCGATTGACAGGTTGAACACCATGATCATCCCGAAATGTACCGGCGAGATCCCCAGCGCCACCGCGACAGGAAGCAGGATCGGCGTGAAGATCAGGATCGCGGGAGTAATGTCCAGGAATGCGCCAACGACCAGCAATATGATATTGATCACCAGCAGCAAAAGCAGCGGGTTTTCTGCAATGGTCAGCAAGCTTGTCGCAATCGCTCCGGGCAGGCCGGAATAGGCGAGCATCCACGCCATCCCGGTCGACACCGCGATAAGAAACAGCACAATG
>Ga0100391_1004912_pt1 | contig 12621 bp, 12 predicted proteins | sample CryGeymeta201515_FD_81541 | JGI IMG/M metagenome (GOLD analysis project Ga0100391, IMG submission 81541) | Groundwater microbial communities from Crystal Geyser aquifers in Utah, USA - Crystal Geyser metaG 2015-15 | ecosystem: Environmental > Aquatic > Deep subsurface > Groundwater | place: USA...
ACACCAGGATAGCCCAATTGCCTGCTATGGTTGTCCCGGCCGATAAGAACTGCGCTCCCCAGTGCCAAGAACAGCCCAACATAGGATTCCAGAGAACCAAACATATTGCTTTGAATTGACAAAAACAGGAACGGATACACAAAACTAAGAGCAACAATACTCCACAACTTAGGGCGACGACGGTAACGTACGAACACATAGCTTGTAAGCAAGCCTAGAAGAAAAAACAGCCCAAAACTACCAAGCCCCCCAAAATCAGCATACATACCGCCAAGCAGTGTGTAGGTATTAGATCCCCCCCCTATTGGCACCCAGATTGTCTCCTGGAATAGTCTTATGTATTGAGGATTCGTGTCAAGTAGACCGAGACCGTATAAGATTTTAGCGGCTGGAAAGAAAGTATTGATCCCCCAAGTCAATGGTAACTGTCTGGCCACAAGAGCGTCCAGCAAGTACCAAGTTTGAGAAATATTGCTTGAGTAATCTTGGATAAGACGCGGAATGTTCTCGAACGTAATATCCCGACCTCTGGCCCGTGTGATATAGGCAAAAGGTATCCCGACGATGATCAATAACCCGATGATCATTCCAATATTTTTGGAGTTGATTTTCCACAGGCCAGTCTTGCTTGATGCCCGTGACGCAACATAACCAGTGATGAAAATACCCATCGTCGTAATGATGTGCGCTCTTCCGAAAGAGAATAGATCAACCAGTACCGCACCCAAGAGAGGCATATAGGTCAGATAAGATAAAAAAGCTCTTCGGTTGTTAGCCGCTGCGATGCCTCCGAGTGCAGCAGATGCAAAAATACACCCGTTGAAGAAATAAGTCACTGTCCCCATAGAGAACTCTCCCGCCGTAATAGTATGTCGAAAGTTTATTGAATCAGTTAACAGCGTTCCCCATCCCACTCTCCCTACCACAATGACTGCGAAGCGAATACCCCCCAGCAAGGCCAAGATACTAAGAATCCGTAACATCTTGAAATAACCTTCGGTGAGAACTAACGATGATCGTTCTTTTGTACCGCTGATATTTTTGTTTAGTCCCACTAACAATGCTCCAAACAAAAAGGCAAGCCAGGCGCCCAGGATAACAAGCCACGTTGACTCCATTAACGGAAATCTCGATAGTGTCATGATGCATAACAATAGAAAGCTCACTCCCCACGTCAAGCCCAGCATGCCAAGCGGCGACAGATAGCTGTGAAACAGCCACTTCGAAACAAAAATCGTAACCACAACGCAGAAAAGGATAATCACTACCACGGTCTAGTCCTTTCTCGCATTCCTGGGACGACACTTAAAAACGTAGTAGAAAATACTCACCCTGAATACCGCCGACAGGAAGACGATTCTGAGTCCTAACCAACCCGCCTTCCACAGCCCCCGGTAGAGCTGTCTGGCAATATGAAGCGGAAACTCCACCAACGCCTTCAACAAGGGATTACGTCGGTAGTCTTCCAAATGCTGCACCAATTCCCGCTTATCCTTAACACCGTAACACGGAATCTCATCTGGCCCTTTCCACACCCATTGTGCCAGCAGTTTTGTCCATGGTAAGCCCTTGTCGTGCAGCAGGCGCCAGGTGTAGTTGTCATACAACGGCCTATGTTCTATGACGAGAGGAACGTACTTGATCGCGCCATAGGTTTGGATAACCTCCTCAGGCATGCCATAGAAGTACATTTTCGTACGGCGAGCCAGGCATCTCCGATAGGGATGTTCAATGTTGCGTATCACGCGTTTGCCATCTGTATAGGGCCACAAAAAAGCGTAGAGGTCAACATGGCTATCCTCGACTAGATCGCGAAGACACGCTCGCAATTCCGGTGAAAGCATTTCGTCGGCATCCAGGTGCAGGATCCAGTCACCTGTCGCCTGCTCAAAGCAGAACGGCCGATGGGGGTCAGCCACACCGATCCTCGAACGCACGAAAACCTTCTCGGTATAATTCCTGCAGATGTCCAATGTCTGATCCGTACAATCCCCGTCATGCACCACGATAATCTCGTCAACTACACCTTTCAGGCTGTCGAGGCAGCGTTGAATGACTCGTTCTTCATTGTACACAACCAGGCATGCAGTAATCATCTGGCTCATCATCGCCTCAGTGGCTGTCAACACGCGGCTGCCTTTCGGTCCATGTGAACACCTGCTTTGCCAGATCAATGTCAGTTCCGTCGAGAAAGCCAACAAAGAGGAGCACATACCCATAGACAACAGCCCCCAAGACCACCAGCAAAATCAAGGGAAGGTTGGCTCCGAGCAACAGAACCAAGCCCATCAAAGCGCACGCGAGTCCAACTCGACCGAGATCAGAAAGCCAGCGCCGGTCAAAGCAGATACCACTCCGGCGCGCCTGCCAGAGCAGAAAACACAGGGCGAAAACTTCAGTCGCAACCGTTGTGCTGGCTGCCCCAACAGCTCCATAGAAGCGGATGATCAGCATATTGAGCGCCACATTCAAGATAGCTGCCAGAGCAGTCCCCTGGACCAACGCCCATCTGCGGTTCTGTGCCAATAGAACGGCGTTGGTCGCAAAGCTCAGGAAAATCAGCGCCTCGGACCAGATGAGAACCTGCAAAGGTAGGATCGAGGTAGAAAACCCGGATCCGTAGAAAAACAGAATTATCTTGTTTGCTAACAGTGTCGTTCCCATGGCTATACCACAGCCCAGGGCCAGCAGGTACTTCATGGTTTTGTGATAGGCCTCATCTAGCCTGTTCCTGTCGTTGGCCTGCAATCGCACAAAGAACGGGAAAACGGAAGACGACAAAGCTGTGCCAATGATGTTAAGCGCAGTAACCAGAGCGTATGCCGCCCGATAATACCCTATGACCTCTGAGCTGAACATGAGGGACAGCATTACCGAATCAGCATAAAGATATATGAGTATCATAAAGCCCTGTAGGCCCAAAGGCAGTGCTTGTCTAAGTACTCCCCACATGTATGCCGGAGACGATAGCCGGTAACTCATCTCGATACGAATGTAGTAGAGCAACCCCGCAAAGATCGCGGACAAAAGGCAGACCAACAAGTACAGCCACGCAATCTGAGGCAGATCCAGGTTTCTCTTCACGATGGCGGCCGCAGAACCGATCAATAATAGCGACTCAATCCACATCCCCACCGCCACCAGTTGAGAACGACTTACTGCCTTGAAGGCCGAAAAATAAATCTGCCTCACCTGCAAAACAAGGACGCCGAGTCCAACGACCGCAATGACTCGGAAGACGTTCGGAGGATACTTGAACACGAAGGCCAGAGCGACAAGACAAAGGAGGCTCAGCGGAAGCAGAAGAAGCACCAAGCTTACCCCTGCCCCAACTAGAAAAGGCGAGGGTTCCTTATTTTCCGATAGGTTTCGATAAAGAATCTGAGAGACCCCAGGGTCGGCCACAACGGCGACAAGGCCGGCCAGAACCAGGGCAATCGAGAAAACCCCAAAAGACTCGGCTCCAATCTGGCGAGCCACGAGGGTTGAGAACAGGATCGAGGCTATTTTGTGCACAACATCGCCTAGCATCAGGAATAATACATTCCTAGAAACCACTTTTGAGACTGACATCGCATTTCTCTTGTACTTGAGGCCTGCGCACGGTTGTGAGCAAACAGACAGCGCACATGCTATGACGGATGGGCTTGGGCCATCTTCTCGATGGTCTCTGCGGCGAACTTGCCACATTCTCCAATGTTGCTGAATCCCCACTGGTCTCCAGAAAACACATGGATGCCACGGAGTCGTTCAAGATACTCCCAGAACGGAACGCGGCGGACTCTCTTGAGAACAAGCATTAGCTTCGAGCGCATCTTCTGCCTTTGCGCCACATCTTGAAGCCAACTTGGCTGACCTGATAGGTACACTTCAAGCGTTCGCCAATCCTGGCTGACGTCAGCGCCGTTACTTTCATGAACTACGAGATCATTTACAATATCGCAAATAAGATTTCTTTGATTAACTGAAAAGAGCAGGGTTGGATAGAACCCTCGCATCGTCTCCAGAGTCTGAGCAATGATAACTGCAGGAACATGAATATCGAGACCGATCACTCCGGTCACATCGCTTCTTTCCCTAAATTCCGCAATGAAATCCTGCGATGCCTTGCCACCACTGAACCGTTGTGAAGCACCTATACTTTGTGGGAAGACACCATTTATGTATAGCGGCCAATCCATGAAAACATAATCTTCGGTCTGCTGAAGTAGACCTATCGCCCCCGCGTAATCAGGAGCTGGTGGTAAGAAGAAACGGCCTTGAACCTGAGTTGCTTTTTCCACCAACACTCGGTGGATCATACAATTAAGCATTCTTGGTATCCTATTCGCGGGGCCCAGGTCAAAAAGAGTCCTCAAAGAGTCAGAGCTACGTACAAGATATGACTCATAACTGCTGTTCGAAATGTACAGGCAATTCCTTCTTTCTGGTTCCAACCAGTCCCACGCGAAATACGTACATAGACCCCAGGCGACCATTTTCTTTCCTGAGTCTTCCGATTTCGCCACTGCACTATAAATAGCATCTGGTAGCAGATACGAATCGTCGGTAAGAAATGTAATAAAATCACCACTGGCATTGTGCAAGGCAAACTCCCAACTATCTGGCATAGACAGTGGTCTGTCTGTTCGCACATACCGGATCTTCGTAGTTTGAAACGAATCAACAACTTCCCGGGTTTGAAAACCAGAATAGTTATCACTGACCACAATTTCAACATCCTCGAATGTTTGATCGAGCGCGCTAGCAAGCGCGAATCTCAACAAATGAGGTCGTTCGCGAGTTGGCATAACAATCGAAACCTTGGGCATAGCTTCACCTACCGAGTACAACGCCTATCATATTCCAGCTTCTCAGGGCCGGTCGTAAATTGTTGCAGGAAGAATGCATTCCAGCCGAAGCCGGGATCAGCTAATTGTCCCTGCTCCGCAACGCGAAAAGCGCGGGGCAAATCACAAAGTTGGGAATACACTCGCGCCAGAGCATAGTATGGTTCACCGCTTCGCGGATTTAGTTGGGAGGCCCGTTCATAATGATTAATTGCATCCTCCCAACGAAATTGTAGACGATACATGTGCCCAAGTAACATTTCGCATGCAAAAGATTGACAGTTCATGGTCAACACCCTTGAATAGGCTGCAATAGCTTGATCAATGCGCCCCTGAGCCTCTGCATAACGGCCAACATCCCGAATGACTTCGACGTCTGATGGACTAACGGAAAGAGCAATATTCGCGAATGAAAGCGCGCATGGATCATTTTGGACGGCACATGCCCATGCCTGAGCTATCCACAGGCGCTCCGCACCGGTCCCCTGCCAAAAGCTCCTGGCTGAGACCCTGTCGCCATGCCGCCACGCAGCAATCCCTAGCAAATAGCGGACAAAAGCATCGTTTCTGTTGTATTCAGATGTCTGTAAGAGTACGTTCTCGGCTAATGTGTACTTGGCTTGAGCAATCAACATTATCCCGGCAATACGGCTCGGGCGAACTGATAGGGTGAGGTACCCAAGACTGCCGTTGCAGGCGTTGTCCATTGAGAGCTTGTCCAGATAGGTGTCTGATTCAAGTGCCACATCTTGTCTGTTTAACAGTTCAGGTCTGCAACCCGGATCCTTCACAAGCATCTGCATCACTTGCAGCGCCAGCGTATTGCGGTTAGAAGCCCAGACTAGCCTGTCCATCAAACCGCCACCCAGGACGACAAAGATCAGAACCACTGTCAAAATTCGTCCGGGTATCATTGGCAGCTTCAGCATCACCGGACGCAATACGACACGCATCTGTAGCAATGAATCATATGAATCATGGCAGTAACTTTCGCAGCCATCCACCCGGCCAATGAGAAACATTCTCACTGAGTTCACTCTCGTTGAAGGGCCAGGCCGGTTGCTCCAGAATAAATTGTGGATGGTGCTGGACAAACTGCTCAGCGGCAGCCATAGGATTATTCCAAGACCATTCCGGTTGGCCACGTGGCACATCGGAAACGTCTCTCATAATTCCATCAGTTGCAACAATATAAGAGTTTGGCGTCACCAAGTCTTTGTATGCTTCCAATTCCGCCAGTACATGCTGCTTGGTATGGCAAGAATCCAAGATTACCATTACGGACTCTCCTGATCTAACCAGAGACTTAACGTGGGATATCACCTCTAGTGCGATGGAGCTACCTTCCACGAGGGTGATTAGGGGAAAAAGTTCATGGTTTTCAATCGCCTCACGGTTATGCGGACGTATTTCGATATCAACACCAATGATACGACCCTTCCCTATCGCCTTACATAAGCTGGCATAGAATATTAAAGATCCACCGTGTGCTATTCCGGTTTCGATGATTACGTCTGGCTTAACCCTGTAGATCACTTCTTGCACTCGGATCATGTCTTCCGGCAGTTGAATGATCGGGCGTCCCAGCCAGGTGAAAGAATATGGATATTTTTCATTCCAGCCGACCTTTAGCCAAAACTGAGATATTATCTCAAACGCCCGTTTTGAATAGAGATCAATTTGAGTGCGGTGACCTTCATTTTCTTGAATCAGCGACCTAGTTTCAGTGTCAATCAGGATTTTCATTGTATCACTCGCCAATTTATCGGATCGATCAACGTCACCTCCAACTGAGCCTCATGCAGCAATGCTAGGTTTTCAGCAGCATAGTTTGGATTCATTTGAATCGCGCTTTTCACCTGGAACAATGGCAAATCCAGATAGTTGACGATGGGGTGACCCGTTCCGGGTAGAAAGCCTCCTTGCTTCTGGGGATTAAGATCCACCACACAAGCCACAAGTTCTCTTTCCGGATCAACCAGGTTCGCCAAAGTTACTCCTTTTGCCCCCCCCCACAGGGCGACAGGACCGGACTCTGTCAGTTCCCTCAAATTGGCCCGCCACTGGATGACAAGATCACTCTCCATCGTTCCGAAATTCTGACACAACACGGCAACCTCGCTCGCGCGCGTTGGTTTTCCACCAGGCGTATTGGTCCCGATAGTCGCTTCAAGCCATAGATACTGATCTCCGAAAACATGCTGCACATTCTGGACTTGGAAACCGGCCTGTTGCATTGCCACACTTAACGAATCCGCCGAGAAATAGGAGCAATGCTCATAGAAAAAATCCCATACGACCTGGTTCCTCAAAATCCACTCGACACACGGTGTTTCAAAGAACACCTTGGGCGCAGCAGCATGAGCCAGAGCCTGCCGAATGGAACGCAACAATGGAATAGGGCGGGGAACGTGCTCAATCACATGCCGGCAAATTACTACATCCGCTGGAATGCTTGCGCTCGCAGAATCATAAAAGCGTTTTTCAAAATGCAACCGTCCTCCACAGTCCACTTCTGGACCAACGTAGCTGGGGTCGAAACCATATCCCGTGTTGTTCGCTTTCTCGTCCTCAACCAACTTGCGCAAAAAGTAGCCCTTTCCGCATCCCACTTCGACAATAGTGCTATCGTGCAGACCTTTCTCAGTCAACAGATACGTTACGAGAGCATCCACATAGTTCTCAAAAAAGGGAGAACAAACCTGAGTATTGTCATAGTCAGGGCCATAACGCACTTTGGCCGGCTCAAAGGCAGTGTTAAACACAAAGCCACATTCACTGCATACGGCCAACTCCAGATTGCCCCTCTCGATAGTGACAGCCGCACGTTGTTCTCGGAACACCATATTTTGGTGAACTGGCACCCGCGCGCGGCGCAAGAAAAGGGAGAGTTCGGTAGAATTGCAAACCGGACAATTCACTTGCCTACATCTCCTTTCCGGCTGCGCGCCTCCCACCACTGAATCGTCTGCAATAGCCCCTGGTCGAGTGTGTAAGCCGGTTTCCACCTCAACTCTTTCAGCCGTCGATTATCACCGCAAATGAACATTGGCTCCCAATCCCGATAAGGTTGAGCGCCAAACTGAATTAGATCAGCGTGCTTCATTAAGTTGCCGATAGTTTCCAGCAATTGCCGAATGGTGACTGGTACGCCCGATGAGATATTGAACACTCCATTCGCCTGTTTTTCGGCGAGAGTGCAGAACGCCTCGGCGACATCTTCAACATAAATGTAATCGCGGACTTGTTCTCCGAGGGTAGCAGGGAAAATCTCGTCTCTTTGCAAAGTCCTGATCGCCGCTGGCACTACGCGCCGCTCGTCTTCTTGTGGGCCATAGGGATAAAAAACCCGCCCCCAAGCAAAGTCGATTTTCGCCGATGCCGCGATCCGCTGACCCAATAGGCAGCAAGAAAGTTTAGCCGCTGCATAAAGTGTGGTTGGGCGTGTTGGGATATCTTCGCGCAAGTAGCCCACATCTGTGTCGTATTCAGCGCATGTCCCAGCCATTACCACTTGCTGGCATCCTACCTGAATCAATTCGCGGAGTAGAGAAAGGCTGCCTGTCAGAGAAACAATGTTCTCTTCCGAGTCCAGATATTTGCCTGGTTCGGCATACCAAGCCAGATGAATGCACGCATCGGGCTTGAACTCGTTCAGTGCCGAGCGCAAGGCGTCAACATCTCCTAACAATCCAGTGACAACAGCAAATTGACCGCTTACATCCTTCAGTCGCCACATTGGGTCATCTGGCATCACCAAGGTCATTACAGAATGTCCCCTAGCTAGCAGGGCGCGCACAACGTGCGCTCCGATGAAACCAGAAGCCCCAGTGAGGAAGACTCTCACTGCCCCGTCCCCCAAAATGGATACGCGTTGTCCTTTTCCGCTATCACATTCACTGGCAGGGGCCAGTTAACGTCAAATGTTGGATCATTCCAGCGGACACCCTGCGTGCACTCAGGATGATAGAACTCGGACATCTGGTAAAACACTTCGGTATTGTCTACCATCGTCTGGAAGCCGTGCGCTATACCTTCTGGTACATACAGCATTTTACGGTTCTCGGCGGTCAACTCTATCGCCACCCACTGCTTGAAGGTAAGCGAATCGGGACGCATGTCAATGATCACGTCGTAAATCGCCCCCATAGTGCAACGCACCAGTTTGGCTTCTTCGTAGGGGGCAACCTGGTAGTGCATACCACGCAAGGTGCCTTTTTTCTTGTTATAAGAGATACTGCATTGAACTAAGCGCGGGTTCAGGCCATGCGCTTCGAATTCTCGCTGACACCACGTCCGCGCGAAAAAGCCGCGCCCGTCTTCCAATCGTTCTGGCTCAATCAGGAACACACCAGGTAACTTAGTCTCGGCAAAGATCATGCGGTTTACACCACGCGTAGTTCGGGGATGGGGATGATGAATCGTCCGCCCTGTCGCCGGTATTCCGCTTGCTGTTGCAGAACCTCGTCCGCGAAATTCCAGGCGAGCAGCAGCACATAATCCGGCTGGGTCTCCAGCAGTCGCTCCGGCGCGTAGATGGGCAGATGCGTGCCGGGTGTAAAGCGTCCCTGCTTGACCGTGCTGCGGTCCACCACATAGTCCAGCGTTTCCGCGCCGATGCCGTAGTAGTTGAGCAGCGTCGTGCTCTTGGCAGACGCGCCGTAAACGACAATCCGCTTGCCTTCCGCTTTCAATCGCCGCAACAACGCAAGCAAATCGCGGCGCAGCCGTTCGACCTTCGTGCCAAAATGCTGATAGAACGCAAACTCACCGACACCCCACGCGGTCTCTTCAGCCAACAACCGCTGCACCCGTTCCGCCCCACCCTGCTTTTCGAGCGAACGCGGTCCGTCGTTGCGCTGGAAAAACACGCGTAACGATCCGCCGTGGATAGGAATCCGCTCGACATCTACCAGCGTCAGTCCATGCTGGCGGAACAATCGCTCAAACGAAGTTACCGAGTAATAGCACAGGTGTTCATGGTAAATCGAGTCGAACTCCACATGGTCAATCAAGTCTTTGACGTAGTGGTTCTCGATGACAGCCACACTATCCGGTTTGAGCAGAGTCTGAATTCCCGCTACGACCCCGTGCAAATCAGCCACATGTGCCAGGACGTTGTTGGCGTGAATGACATCCGCCGCCTGACCACGCTCAAGCAGTTGGCGAGCCAGCACCTCGCCAAAGAATTCGCTCAGTGTAGGAATGCCACGCTCTTCTGCAACACGCGCAATATTGCGCGCCGGCTCAATCCCAAGCACCGGAATTCCATGCTGACGATAGTTCTGAAGCAAGTACCCATCGTTGCTGGCAATCTCTACGACGAGACTCCCAGCCCCTAGCGCGCGCGTTACACGCAAGCGTTCGACGATTTCGCGGGCATTTTGCAGCACCGTTTCAGCAAAGGAGGAGAAATAAAGATACTCGCGGAACAGTTGCTCGGGTGGCACGGTCTCGGTGATCTGGACGAGTGTACAAGCCGGGCAAAAGACCTGGTCAAGCGGATACGTTTGCTCGGGCTGACTGAGTTGCTCCGCCGTGAGCAGGGCATTGGCAAGCGGTGTGCAACCGAGCGAGAGAATCGGGAGCAGGTTGGTTTGGCCGCAGGAGCGGCAGCGAGATATAGTCATGCCATTCAACAGCCTCCATCAGTCCAGCGTAGCGATTGATCCAAACGGTTCGAGTCAAGCAGGTGCTTTAACTGATTCAACCGAATGAATTTCCGACCTTGAAAATCTGCCAACGTCAAACCAACACGCTGAAACGCTTCATAGAGTTCACTCGCCCCTGCGCGCGCTGTCCACTTTGGCTTGAAATTAGGCAGTAAATGAGCCAACTTGGCAAAACTAACACGATAGTTCCGAGGGTCTGGACCGCCCTGCCCCGCATATTCCACCTGGCAACCCGGCACGGTCTCTTGGACAATATTAGCCAAATCGCGAACCTGGTAGTTCTCGCTTTCCACGCCAATGTTAATTGCTTGATTGTGAATCGCCTCCCGCGGAGCGACCAGTGCCTCGGCAAAAGCCCTCGAGATATCCTGGACATGCACGATTGGGCGCCATGGCGTGCCGTCGCTCATGATCCTTACTTTGCCCGTCGTAAAAGCCCAGCAGGTCAAGTTGTTCAATACCACGTCGGCACGCAGTCTGGGCGAAACCCCATACGCTGTGGCATTTCTCATAAAGACCGGCGAAAAGCCGCTGTCCGCAAGTTTGGCAACATCCTCCTCCGTCCGAACTTTGGAAATGGCATAAGGTGTCAAGGGATTTAGCGGAGCATCCTCTGTCAGAGCTGTGTCAGTGGCAGTTGCGCCATACATACTGCAAGAAGATGCATAGAGAAAGCGTTGGACGCCTGCTTCCTTTGCCGATTTTGCGAGATTAACCGATGCCAGATGATTGATGTCAAAAGTCCATGCCGGGTTCAGATCGCCGAGAGGGTCGTTGCATAGTGCCGCCAAGTGAATGACTGCCTCAAAACCTTGCAGATCCTTTGAGGTGACACCCCGAATATCTCTCCTCAACACGGGAATGCCAGGTGATTGCTCCTCTCCCAGTGTGCAATCTTCAAAATAGTACGTATCCAAACCAACGACTTCATGTCCAGCCGCCTGCAACACCGGCACCATAACGGAACCAATATAGCCATTGTGACCTGTGACCAAGACGCGCATCCTAAGCCTCCCACACCTTCCATGGAACCTGCCGCCCTGTTTGCCATAGACTCTCCAGCAAGCGCTTGTCACGCAGTGTATCCATGCACTGCCAGAATCCTTCGTGCCGATAAGCCGCCAGTTGACGGTCCGCTGCGAGTCGCTCCAGGGCATGCGCTTCTAGGATGCTGTGATCCCCTTCCAGGTAATCAAACACTGCAGGCTCAAAGACCATAAACCCCCCGTTTATCCATCCTTCGCCAATCTGCGGCTTTTCGGTGAACTCGGCAACCAAGTCACCATCAAAAACCAACCCGCCAAATCGGGCAGGCGGACGAACAGCGGTCACCGTGGCAATGCGACCATGCGCCCTATGGAAACGCAACAAGTCAGCCAAGTTCACATCACTTACGCCATCTCCATAGGTTAGCATAAAGGAACTATCTCTAAGCCACGGTTCCAAGCGTTTGACTCGCCCCCCAGTCAGCGTCTCCTGTCCGGTTTCCATCAGATGCACAATCCAGTCCTCGCATGCCTTGTCGCGCGACTGTATCTGACCGCTCGAAAAATCAATAGTCATACTGCCGTTCAGGTTGTAATAGTCCAAGAAATATTGCTTGATCAAATCGCCCTTGTAACCCAGGGCAACCCAGAACTCTTTGAATCCATAGTGGGCATAGTGCTTCATGATATGCCACAGGATAGGACGTCCGCCGATTTCCACCATCGGCTTCGGCTTGATTTCGGTTTCTTCGGCAAGGCGAGTACCCAAACCGCCAGCGAGAATAGCCACTTTCATTGCTTATATTCCTCTTTTCATTGAGCAGAGTCGTTGCAAGTCTCTATGTGAGAAGAAATGCTTGGTCATCACAATATTGTAACTCTCATCGGCTTTGGTGCATGAATCAGTGAAGGAAAGGCGTGAAACGAGTGAACTTAGTTTATGCCGAAACCGAAAAAGGATACTCGCTCAATCACTTCGTAGCCCTTGCCTAGCAAGAACTCAGCCGGATAAGAACCATCCTGGCCGTTGACGCCCAAAATCAGAGCTTTCGTCACAAACCTCTCCGGCGCTCGTTAGTCTTTTTCACCTGTGCCTCCACCCAGGGATAGGTTTGTGCAATTCCATCCTTGAGA
>Ga0100391_1004915_pt1 | contig 12612 bp, 6 predicted proteins | sample CryGeymeta201515_FD_81541 | JGI IMG/M metagenome (GOLD analysis project Ga0100391, IMG submission 81541) | Groundwater microbial communities from Crystal Geyser aquifers in Utah, USA - Crystal Geyser metaG 2015-15 | ecosystem: Environmental > Aquatic > Deep subsurface > Groundwater | place: USA...
GGTAGATATGCGACATATTTTCAATTCCTGGGAGACAAGAACTCACCCTCTTGAATTCAAGTAGACTCGGTCTAGAGACGAAGTAAATGCAACATAGTACCAGGCAGCCAAGGGTAGCCAGTAGCTTTACTCACTTCTTTTCATAACCGTCCACTGGGGGAAACACTTTTGGAGCATCCGGATTCTTGCTCCATTCGTTCCAACTCCCGTCGTAAATTAAGGTCTGCCCTTTGCGACCGAGTTCCTCCAGAGCTAAATAAATATGACACACACTGACACCAGATCCACAAGAGCACACAACAGGTATGTCACTATGAATTTCAATTCCAACCTTCTGAAATTCTTTCTTCAGATTGGCAGGAGATTTGAGTTTCAGTTGGTTATCGGGATCAACCAGACTGCTGTAGGGCAAATGAATCGCACCGGGTATGTGTCCTTTTTTAGCAAAACTCGACCCTCGGGGATCCACAATTATGGCAGCATCCTCGCCTTTTTCGACAATGCCTAGCATGTACTTCATGTCTACAACATTGACGGGATCACGTGCTTTGTAGGTTGTAGGTTGGGTGACATCTACATCGTTGGCCGACAAGACCACGGTGCTATCTTCATCTATCGGTCCACCCGCATCTACCCAGTCTTCCAAGCTTCCCTGCATTAGCTGCACCTTTTCGTGGCCCATGGTACGAAAGAGAAACCACGTTCGAGGTGTAAAAATACTGCCTCGTCTGGCGTAGACAATGACGCGATCCGAATTTCCAATCTCGAAGGCGTCCATCATGGCTGCGAACAGTTCCTACCAAGAGAAACAGAGAACAGGTCACTATCAGAGCACACACAAAAAACGATAACCTCCTCTTTCAGTCTTATATTACGCAATGGAAATTACCTTAGGTGGTAACATTGCCCATAAGCCTTTGGGATTTAATTCCGGATAAAGTTCTTTCGACGTGCTAATGTCCAGCATATCTACATATCTAGCACCAGGTATCCTCGGTCCAGCTTCGAATCTGCACATAAAGTGGCGATTTCAAAAGAAAGGTAGTCAGTAGAATGCTCTTGAGACGCAGACAAAAATGTTCCTCTTGTAAAATCCCGCAGTTTCCTTACTCGGCACGTCCATTTCTTTCGCCCTTGTGATAAAATGATCCGTCAACAAACACAATATTTTCATCTGGCTGCTGCGACTGCTGGTGGAAGGCTAGGAGGCTATCTTCGACCGAAATGAGATTGTCTGTTGCGGTACCTGTAAATGACGATGCACTAGAATATAAAGCGAATCGTTCGGATGAATAGGGTAACGAGTATTTTCGGACCGAACGTTGCAGGGGGGCGGTCCTGGCTGCAGTCGGCGCCCAAGCTTGACAGCATCTTCCAGTAGCTCCCCCCAAAAGTACAATCATCATCAATATTATGCTCGTCCTTCGACAACGAGAATAATACCTATTGTACTCGTGAGGCATCCTCTTTTGGTTTTGTGATTAGGAATGGTTAATTAGCTCAGGGAATGTAGAATGTAGAGGATCGTTAAGACGAGAGCAACAACAACAAAAATCAATGTTGCATGCATAATAGATAATAATGCAGAAAACGACAAGTCTTCATGCCGTGAAACGTAAGTGTGCGTCATATCTTTAATGAAGTTCAGTCGTGCTCTAACAAACGCCCCAGCAAAAGCATCTCACAAAATACCAAACAGTTCCGTCAGTTGAAACAACAATTTTTGTCAATGAACTCTCTCTTTGGATCTTGTAGAGCCAATGACTTCTACTTTTGTACCAGTTCGATTAATTAAAAGCATATTTGTTGCTTATTGAGAGCATCGCACCTTTGCATTACATCGTCTTTAATACACAAGTGAATGGCCCAGAAATTCATTCGGAAGAGCCTGCAGAAACACTCGAGCACCTCACATCTCGAACATACCTGCATTTGGAAAATGGCTAGTGGCAACAAACGACCTTTGAGTCTCGCAATGAGTAACCCGTGTCCTTCTGTTTCCTCTTCGTTCTCTTGCAGCGATGAAGCTATTAGTTGTAGCAAAGCACAGCGGCGCATTAAGATTCAGCCCATTATTTTGAAACGATCGGAGATTTACAATAATTGTGCTCCGGTGTTCATGTTTCCCAGAACACCTCCAAACACTCCCTCTGCCGACAATAACAGCAACAACATTTTCTCAAACAATACTTTCAACAGCAACAACAGTAGCAATCTACAGTCTTGCCTCCGGCCACCTTCACATGCACTTGGAAGGGTAGCCCTGTCACATGGACAGTATTCCAATGGAAACAACCAGGAAACGTCCGTGCAATTCCGTCCCAGCGTTACCGTCCGACGAATACCCTCGCGTCATTCCTATTCCCCCGTGACTAAGCGAGAACTTTGGGCAAGTTTGGATGAGATTCGACAGAATGCCTTGCGAAACGAAGCCGAATTTATCTTTGATGGTGGTGATTGGCGAAACGTCTCGGAAGAGGATGCCATGTTCTACGACCAACGCAGTGGAACTTTGATACATCCGGCTCACATTGATGCCAATGCCTACATGTTCGATGGACACGATTGGAAACCCATTGCCCTGGAGTCCAAGAATCAAATATTGTCCACAAGAGTAGCAACACCAGCAGCAACACCAGCAGCGAAATCCAGTGTTGATTAACATTGGATAACATCCACACATAAAAAAAACAGGTCGCTGCAAAAAATACCGCCTGCTACGACTCACCCCGCAGATATAGATAAGTCGCTTTCCTTTACTGTAACTACATACACACAATTCTTTTTTTCGATTTGATGAACTATGTTTTTAGCTAAATTACATTCATTTTGTACCTTAACATGAAAATCGTGAAAAAGAATACCTGGCAGAATTTCGCTCGCTCACATGGCCACCACCTTCCCTATAAGAAGCGAGCACAGTTGGCGTCAATAGTCGATGGCTCGAACACGAAAAAGTCTCCCTTGGCGGCATTGGTAGTCCACTTATCTTCGTGAAAGGAAACCTTGAATTTGTCTTGATGTCGTGAAGATAGCAAGTTCTGCAACTGTATTTTCTTGTTGCCCTCTAGAAAGTTGTAAACAATCTTGGCCAATTCATAGTCGCTGCTACCATTATCGGATGTAAAGTCTTTTCGGTGCCAGCAAAAAATGTTGGAGAGATGTAGTAGTTCCTTCTTTTCGTTAACGTGGACGTTGGTGTCATTTTCGCAAAACGCAAACGCCATCCAGTTGAGTTCCTCGTCAATGTTTTCAGATGTAAAGTGATCCACGACAGAAGCTTGACTCCAAAAGAAATGAGTGGCAAAATAAAGTCGATAGTCGGCAATAGAAATACCTTCTTGCTTCGTCGAAGTCCTCTTCGTCTTTCTCTTGTAGTCCGGGCTGCTTTTCAATGACGTTCTCGCCGTGCGGACGTTCGAGCTGTGCTCACTGGAAAAGCTTTCCGATGTGTCCGAATCGACTGAGATGTGAGGATTAGGATTGAGCATGGGTCGCTTGGGAACTAGGAGAGACTTGCGTTGGCTGCCTTGGAGATCTGGTTCCTCGCCGATATTACCGCCAGAAATGGCTCCTAACCATTGGTTAAAGCTGTAGACGGTCCCCCCAATGTTAAACTCCACGCCTTCGAGAAACGCCTCCTGATGAGATCCTAGAAGGGGAAAACCAATCTTGAAGAAGGCAAACTGGATCATAATCATATATACATTCAACCCAAAAGCCTGGACGCATTGTCGAGATGGAGTTCAAAGCGTGAGAAGTAATACGTGCTGTTGGTAAAGGAATCAATTGTTTTTCATACAGAAAGTACTTACGAGAAGCGTCTTTGGTTCCATCTGGTCAATGAAGACTGATTGGAGATGGCAGATATCTTCTTGTATTTTCTGAAAGAGGGCGTGCTTGGACCCTTGTTTGTAGCATATGCCACCATTCTTTGCGTCCACTTGGAGGCAGCTGCGCGTGACCATTTCCAGCATTCTCGCGATTCGCAGTACCAGAGCTTCAGCTTTCTCGGTGTCGTGACCAAATTCAGCTTCTTCACCAGTCAGGTACAATGAATTGAGAATATGCGGTGTCTGATGAGTCTGTAAGCGATAGTAGAACTTGCGAGTATTGGAAAAGTCGTGACCATAAGTGACATGATGCAACAAGCCCAAGTTGAGCAACTCTTGACCAATGGCCACGGCTTGCTCAGAAGTGCATTGAAAGTGTCCTGCTAGGGCAGCTGTGGCTTGATCACCCCTCACACTATTCTTGTACGTTACCAAATGGAAATGCAAGTTGGACAGAGGAAAAATGTCGATGAGCAGCTCGGTGAGTTCCCAGATTGTGAATATCTTGGGTCCCGCCGGTAGATCCAACGACACCGTCTTGCTTTCGTTCTGGGTCGATGTCACGTAGAAATTTTCTGACTGGCCAATCTCGACAGTACCGCCCTCTTTTTCTTCTTCGTCGGCTTCTGGAAGCATCAGATGAGTATTTTTAGGATCGGGAAATCCCTCAATTTGTTTTTGATACTTCTCCAGAGCATTGGCATAGTGTTTGTCCTTATCCCAGTGTTTAAGTTCTTTCAGGGTGGCATCGTACCCACCCACGTATCGAGTGTTGAAGAAGGCCTGAGGTGTGGTGCGAGAAAGTGTCAAGACGTGCATGTCTTCTCGTCTCGAAGGGTACCGCGTGATATTAATCTCATTGTAGGGCAAGTTGCGAGACTCCAACTCGTGCTTGAGTCGCAGACTGAACATGCATCGTTCCTTTGTGAACAATGTAATTCTTCCCATAATAACACAATGCAGTGATAATAATATATATTTTAGTGATATACCTTTTGGTTTCCCTTTAGGTAGGAAAGTAAAAAGTTGGCGAAAATTATACCTGTGATTTGGTCTATGTGATTTTGTGAGAAGTTGAAAATGAAAAATGAACAGTTTCCATCACTACCAGTACTGGTAGACTACTAACATCTTCGAATAACTTTATTGTTGTATGGTAATAAACGCTACGACTACTTCCGGCAACTAAAATGTCATTACTATGGGGCTTCATTATGGTTCGTAAGACTGTTTTGTCTTCTCAGTTGATGCTTGAGCAGGATTAAAGATTCTAGGAGGATAGCTAATAATACCGTACCAGGTACCCCAGGTACGTTATACTACTGGTGCTAATACGTTATTTTTGTGCATTCTGGAAGACTCTTTTATTATTGATCAGTCTTGATCCTTCTTCTTTACCATGTACCTGGTATTGTGAAATTGGCATGGAGGTAATAATTCCTTCTGTACGAGCGAGTACTAGTAGGTACAGTAGTAACGGTACACGGCAAATAACTAGTAGTAGAAGTAGAGACTGAAAAAACTACCTGGTATGTTAGGAGTGTTATTTATTTCGACTTTTGTGAACAATGTCTGCATTTCCTCAATGTCCAACAGTAGTGGTACCAGGTATCATTTGCCTTTTTTAAACATGGGTACCTGGTACCAGGTACGGTACCAGGTACTGGTACCACTGTACCACTCCTTAGGAAAATCGCCATAAAGCCTTAAAATGTGCACTGTTCTGCGCGGCAGTCTCATCCATGTACCTGGGTAGTAGTAGCTAGACTACTGGTACTACTATGGTACCTGGTACTACCAGGAGTGGCAGTAGCTCCCAGTCTACACCAATGTGCAACACCTTCTATCCCTTCATCGGAGGAGGGGCATATGGATGCACCCCTAAAGTTACTAATATTATATTGTCATGCACAAGGTTAACACAGGAAGGCACTAACATGAATACAGTAGTTCTTTTCCAGCCTCCTCCTGGTGGAATACGGAACTAACCATTGAAAACAAAAATGCTTGTATCTGTGGTACCATTACTACTCCTCTCTACTAGCTAGTAGTGGTACTACTGGTTCTCTACTCTACTACTCTAATGGCTACTAGAGTAGACTACTAGTACTATTAGTAGACAGTACATCCTTACTACTCAGTAGCTAGTAATCATCTTCGAATCTTTTACAACAATAGAGAGGTCCACTCCGCCTCCTACTACAGTAGCTAGTAGTACTCGCGAGTACTAGCTAGTAGTACTAGCCTCCTCCTCCTCCGTTGCTAGTACACTAGCAGTACTACAACTGCCCTACCAGGTAGCTACAACTATCTCGAGTATTGGAACAATAGCTAGTTGAGCTTCTACAACTAGATAATAGTCACTCTCCTAGTAGTAGCGTATTGGAGCAGTAGCTATACTTTTACTTACTCACGAGCATAGTGTTTATAGATATTAGTTTGATCATGATGATGCGACAGCTACTTTCAACTATAATATTAGTGGCGTTATCGCTAGTGCAAGCAGAACAACAGCAGCAGCAGCAGCAGGATGAGGTGGAGCAGTCCAGCGGACAGCAGCAACAGCAAAACAATCAGGTGCAAGGACGTGTGTACGAAAACATCGACAATTTCATGTCGCATCCCGTGACCACATTGCAAATCTTTGCAGATTTCTTGTCGTTGGGTGGGTTTCCTAATAATCTTGGTGCCGAAGATCAAGATTTGGCTATCAAATACCTGTACAGTATTACGGGTTCGAACGAGGAGGAGGTGGATGACAACGGTATGCGTCCTTTTTACGGATTAGAAAATGGATTGCTGTTGGGATACTGGCACTCCGATTTGAACAAAGTTCCTGTATTGGTTTACCGAGAACCGGGAAATAGTGGATACGATCCCGTGACAAGTCCACTGAGTATCTATGCAGACACTTGTGTTCATGCTGAGACAGGAGAGGAGCAACGTTGTCAATTAGAAACGGGCGATCCCTACATATCCTGTGGTAATGATGATGATAAGTGTTCGTTGGTTCCTTGTGATTCTCTCGACAACCTTACCGATCCTACTACCCACGATTGCTCCCAGTTAACCGATACAGAAGAACAGAATGATTGTATCAATTCGAGCAACAACAGCAACATTATTTGGTGTCAGAATTACACCATCGAGTATACCACAAGCGATGAGACGCTGGGGTATGTTCCCATGACCTTGTCTTGTATAAATGACCAAGGCGACTTTTCGCAAACTCCCGGACAAGTTCTCATCGAAACACCGGAAGGAATAGTAGAAAATGGGACCTGTACCTACGACGAGTCGGGTGTTTTGGTGAACAGGACTTTAACCGGTCCCTTTGCGTCCTGTGCCAACGAACCGGACGGAATTTGCAACACGACCTTTGTGGGAGGTTATGATAGTCGTCAGTACGATCCTCGCTGGAGAGAATGGTATACTGAGTCCCGAAAATATCAGAGACCATTATTTTCGGATCCCTACGTGTTTATCACTCCCTTGAACATTGGAATTACGTACACGTATCCCATCCATCAAAGCGATGACCAAGGACGAACCGTATTTGCGGGTGTCTTGGCTGTGGATATGGTATTGGATGATATAGGCAATTTTTTGACCGAAGAATACAACAACACCGGATACTACGTTGCGGTGTACGAGGATCGGGAACCATATTTCATGATTGGAGTGTCAACTGGTAGGAGCGTGGTTGGATATGTCCGCACAGATGGTTCGAACCAGTCCTGCTCCCAGGAACAAATTGATAGTGAAGACGGGCTCTGTATGGTGGTACAGCAAACAATTTACAATTTTACTCAAGAATACCATATCCTGACAAAAGTACACGAGGCATTTGAGGACATTGGAAACGATTTTGAACAGATCGTTGCTGTCCATGAAGACGATGAAGATTTGGACTCCACTGTGGTTTTAGGCACAGCGTTAGTGTATGAACAACCAGATGCCAATTTGAAATGGAGGATTGTGGTCGTTGCTCCAATCGGGAATCCAGATGCTTCCGTTACCAAAGACGACGGTCTTTTTTTCGTGATCTTGGTTTTTAGTATTCTCGGATTTTCCGTTTGCTTTGGACTCTTTGTCGCATTTTTCCGACGCCGAAAGGAGCAAGCAGTGCAATTTGCGGACGTTCAATTTACCTCGGCGTTCATTTTGGGCAATGCTTTATTAAATCTAAGCACGTTGACATTTTTGGGGCCAAACACGGATCAGCTTTGTTTGCTCAGGATGTGGTCTTCTTCTTTGCTCTTTTCCATGAGTCTGTCACCTCTCTTCGTGAAAGCCTTCCGAATCTGGAAATTGCTTGGGACGTCTGTGAATATGGCAAAAAAAACCGATTGACCAATTACCACGCCTGGTTTCTAACGCTGCCGATTCCGATTTGCCAGACCATTATTCTGCTTGCCTTTACCTTTGCTGATCCCCCGGTCGCGACGGAAGAAATAGATCTCGACGCAAGGATACCAACCCAGAGTGTGAATTGCGAGTACAACTCCGATGCCTTCTACATAACGGAAGGAGCCTTTCATTTTCTGCTGCTTTCGATTGGCTGTCTCTTAGCGTACCTGACGAGAAACATCGACCCTCAGTTTGGGGATGCCAGAGCGTTGTTGTTCGCGATGTACAATATCTTCTTCACCTTCATCATGGTTGCTATTATTTTTGCAGTTGTTGACATCAGTGAATCGGGACGCCACATGTTGCAAATGATTGGTGTGTTCTGGGCCACAGTCTTCAGCTCGGCAGGCTTCGCCTTGCCACGATTGGCAGCTGCGAAAGAGGACCGCAAACAAGCAAAGGTTAAAATGTCCAGAATGCGCAGAATGATGACACAGAATATGAAAAGAAAGTCATCCATGGACCTCGATCATACTTTTATTCATGGCACGGACGATTCGATAAAGATTCTCGTATGCACTGCAAACATTGGGAATGCACCGCCGTCACTGGATTCCATGAAAGCCTGGATTCCGGAGAAAGGATCCTGTGACCGTGTCAATCCTTTAGAAGGGGAACAAATAAAGGGACCACAATTTGACTTAATTGTGATAGGAATGCAAGAAGCAACATGGTCGGCTCAGAAGAAGAAAAAAGAGAATGTAAAGTCTGGTGAATCTAGCGTCGAGCAGAGAAATATCAGTGAATTTATTGAGAATTCCAAGGGCGCGAATCGCAATGAAAGCGAGGATGACGTCGATTCTTCCGAAGGAGCTCAGCAACGAGAAGCCCAAAAGGAACATTATCTTTCGGCAGTCGAAGGAGAAGATACGGTAGTACTTCGAAAAATGCTTGGTGCTGTCCTTGGTGAAGAATACGCTCCTGTGGCACAAGAAGTCCGAGGGCAGATGAGGCTTTATATCTATGCATTGAAAAATGTGGTTCCTTTTATTGAGGACCTTAAAGTAAGCGGCGCTAACACGGGGATCGGCAACGTTTTGGCCAACAAGGGTGCGATCGTCATCTCTTTCATTCATAAGAGTACTAGATTTACCTTTCTCTCGGCGCATCTAGCCGCCCATGAAGGTGAATCTTATTACAAAGCCCGTTGCGAGAACGTTTATGACATCTTGAAGGCGTCCAAGACGTTTGAGTTGAGTCAAAGGATCGATTTATCCCTTGCAAGCCACCATATGTTTGTCCTGGGAGATCTTAATTTTCGAACGAAATTTGATAGTGTTAATAAAGATCACAAAGAAAATGTCAGTCGAGCTTTGGAAATGATAGAAGCCAAAGATTGGAAGTCGCTTTACAATTTCGACGAGCTCCACAGAGCAGTCGAGTCGGGGGATCTCCTGGTTGGTTTTAAGACCCTGCCTTGCAATTTCAATCCTACCTTTAAATTGAAACGAGAGGATGGTTTTGTCTACAACGAGCAGCGAACACCAAGCTACACAGACCGGATCCTGTTCCGATCATCCCCCGGCCTTGAGGGAAGCTTAAAGCCGATTTCCTATGAACCCTGTGTAGGTTTCACTACGTCAGACCACAAACCGATACGAGGAGCCTTTTCGCTTGCGCCAAACGATATGTTCGAACCGCGCACTATCTCTGGAAGAATTCGCTTGGTCTTCAGTGATATTGAGTGCTCCAATCTCCTAGCGGGCGATCTAAATGGGCTCTCTGACCCTTACGTCAAATTCGTTTGGGATCACATCGATATGACACACGCCGGTAATCGGCGGTTGGCGTGTTGGGGCAGATCAGACTGGCCCAGAACAAGTCATAGAACCAGAACTCTAAACCCAAAATGGACAGGAAAAGAAATATCAATGGACATAATTGGGCAAATTAATGCCGAGTCTATGCTCTACGTCATCGTTTATGACTATGACTTTATGGGTGAAGACGATGTTCTTGGCACGCTTCCTCTAGGGATTCAGAACCTTGTTGAGATGAAAGATGGCCAAGAGCAGAAGGAGCTTGTTTTCGATCGGCCTTTGGAACGGTTCGGAAAGTTTGGGGGGCGAATCATGTTCAAACTCGAAGTGTCTAATATTGTAGGGTAAAAAAAAAAGCTGTCCCATCGACATTGGGACAGGAACAGGAGTAGGCCGTTGTCCTCACTGGGAGGTTGCATTTTCCCGACGGCAAAATGGATGGAAATGTTGAAATTCGGTACTCTTTAGGCGAAGACGCTGACAACGTAAATCACACAAAGACTTGTTGCAAAGCAAACTACATTGAGCGTTGGTCGAAAAGAGACGGACTCGGAAAAAATGAAAAGTAACCAAGAGCTAAGTTCACCTCCCTTGACATTCGTAAAGGGTTGAAAATTCCATCTACAGCCGATTACGATGCCGTTAGAATGACAGCTGAGATGGTTTGAAATTCTCACCGCATATGGTGGCAGGCAAGTCCAGGCTAAAACAAACACTTGGAACTCTTTTTTTATGAAGTTTCTGTAACAATGAAATTGTTTATTCTCCACAATGAAAGAATATAGAATATAGATGGTTAATGCGATGTCGTCTTCGAGAGTGAAAATTTGTTTCGGCCTTATCAAGCTAAGTTGAGACGGAACTTTCACCTCTAATGAACGCATTTAAAATCCCAGCGACGCGAAAGGGTCATTTTTTACTGTCGTTTGAGTATTGCTGTTGCTTCTGCTGGCTTTCGTTCCACCATTCATATTGTTCATACTGCCAGGAGCTCCCATAACACCTCCTCCTCCTCCCATGGGCATACTTCCCATCATATTATAGTTACCTCCTACGGCTCCACCCATTGGCATGCCGCCCACCATAAAATTGTTACCTCCTCCTCCCATGGGCGTAGCTCCCATCATATTGTTATTGTTTGGCATACCTCCCATCATGTTCATACCCATATTGGTATTAAAAGTGTTATTGATGTTGCTCGTGGTGTTATTATTATTATTCATTTGCATCATTTGCATTTGTTGTTGCATCATGGCCATCATTTGTGGATTCATTTGCATATTCATCATACTATTATTCTGATGATTGCCGCCCATCCTGTTCAACATTTGTGGATGCATTCCAGCAGCACCAGCACCAGCACCAGTAGTTTGCGATGGTGGCATCATCATCATTCCCCGTGGGTTAGATGTAGCAGCAGGTGTTCCCATCATCAAACTGGAAATGGCCGAAGCATTGTTGCCACTAGGTCCTCCCATGATGGGTTTTTTGGGTACGGATGCTGGTGCAGCAGCAGCAGCAGCAGCAGCGGGGACGCTGGAGGAAGATTGTGGGGTTTCACTGGAAGAAAAAGCTCCAAATGATGCAAATGGATCGTTGGTAGCAGCAGCTGAAGCAGACGCTGGAGGAGCACTGTTGTTGTTGTTAAAAGCTCCAAAATCTGCACTAAACATGTCTGTTACTGCCGGAGCAGGAGCGGATGATTGGTTCGATCCAAAGGCATCAAAGGTCGTGGTGGTGGTGGTGGTGGTGGTGGTAGCCGCAGTCGCAGTGGGTACTGGTACTGCAGTATTCAACGCACAAAAATTAGCAGCAAACATATCTGTACCACCACCACCACCACCACCACCACCACCACCACCACCATTACCATTTGAACCATAAGCTGCATTGGTTACGGGAGCAGTAGCGGGTGTTGGAGCACCAAAATCCAACAAATCTACCACAGGAGCAGCAGCAGCAGCAGCAGCAGCAGCTGGAGGAGGTGGTGCAGGAGTTGATGTTGCCGGGACACGAAGTTGTCGGTGTGATTGTTTGCTGGAAATTCTACCAGTAGCAGCTGTAGAGGAAACAGACCGTTGTGGTTGTCCTGTTGCTGCTGGTGCTAGCGCTGTTCTAGTTGCAGTAGTAGTAGTAGTAGTAGTAGTAGTATTACTGGGATACGTTGCTTCGCTTTCTCCGTAATATCGTTTTTCTTCGTAGGCTTGGACTATAAATCGTTTGTACACGTTAATGTCCATTCCTGGAGCTGGTCGTCCGCCTTGTCCTTCTGGTGGTGCATTCTTCAGCCAGGTTCGTCGTGCCATTTCATTTCCACCTTGTGACGCCAATGCGTCTACTTCGTCATTGGACCAGCTTGACATGGTCAACGATTTGCACCGATGACTGATGGCCTGGTGACTCGATTTGCATTCGTTGCAAACAAAGGTTAAAAATTTAATACACACCGTACCGAATCCAAATTTCTTTTCCAATCCACAGTTGGGACACTTGGTATTGGATTTCATTCGAGCAAGTTGCTTGACGCGGTCCTCTGCGAGAGATGGCATTGTGCTTACAATATGATGTAGTGTAGTGTAGTGTAGTGTAGTGTAGTGTAGTGTAGTGTA
>Ga0100391_1004922_pt1 | contig 12605 bp, 7 predicted proteins | sample CryGeymeta201515_FD_81541 | JGI IMG/M metagenome (GOLD analysis project Ga0100391, IMG submission 81541) | Groundwater microbial communities from Crystal Geyser aquifers in Utah, USA - Crystal Geyser metaG 2015-15 | ecosystem: Environmental > Aquatic > Deep subsurface > Groundwater | place: USA...
TCCTGCCTCATAAATTACATTTAGCAGACTTTTAATACCCATCTCCTGCAGTCTGTAGCAGTGTGTTTATGCATTTGTGCTTTTCAGCCCACTCAGTGCTTTTCAAGTACTAAGTTAAGAGAGGAGGACGCGTCTACTATCTATCTGATCTAGTCTACTGCCAGGTAGTCTAGTTCAACAGGAAGCGATTTATTTTCTCCAAGAGCGGTGAGGTGTGAGCTACTAGTCTAGTACCGGTACACTACTACATCATCCGAATAGTAGCTTCTGCTTCGGCTGGCCTAAAGAAGAGCAACAGACCTGATCACCATAAGTTCAAGTCTAACTTTTTACCAGATCTTAAGCCTCATCACGAGGAACGCTCCATCGATGTGTGCAGAATGATTTTAATATTTTAAGCAATTCGCAGACCGGAGTAGACGTACGATGAAAATCCATTCGGATCAGCTGGGTGCATTTGTAGATGCAAAAGTAAATTCAATAATGCTATACATAAGTTTCAGACTAATAGCTAGCTAGAACTTCTCCATGGTAATTCCAGACATCAAAGCATTGCTGTACGTGCCTGTAGAGAAAGTGTCTGCCAACATTATATTCCTGATTCTGCTCATGTTCTCCTCCAATGTCTCCAAAGAAGTCTCAATATAAGCTGACCTTTGAGTAGTTCGAAAAATACTGGGAGCAGCCATAAAATCTGCGTATTTTTCGTTTTCATGGTCCAAATCGACAGCAATGAGATGAATATCGCCTTTGCGTTTTGCAGTAGCCTCTTCAATTCTCAATTTCAAGGCTGTGATGCTCTTGGAATCATAATTTCGTTTAAATGAGTCCGTAATGTGCAACAAGTACGTGTCGTTGTGAGCGCAGACATCCGATTCGAGAACGGTGTCAAGCGCTAACGGCAGTACCTTGCACGGCCGTGTGCCATTCTTGATCATGGTGAGAAGATCAATTCTGGAGCCTGTCGATGAGAGAGGATTGATCGATGATATGGCTCTATTGAAAGATGACAAAGGGTTGATTTCCATGGCTTGAACGGCCGAGCGAATCCTCTTCTTATGGACCTCTACCATCTGACGGCTTGGTTCGATGCTCATCTGCATTCCCCTTGGGGTCGCCAGGCCAAAGTAATCAGCATCATCACAAACAGAGTCGTAGAGCTTCACAAGTTGAATTTTCACGGTGTCGGTAGAAAAACTTTTCTCGTCGCAGAGATCCAAACAGAAAACAATGCATTTCTTGTTTTTATTAGAGGATCGCTGCCTGCAGGATTTCAGCATCCGCTGGATATCATTTTCGGCGGAAGTCTGCGAGAGGCTGGGCACTGATCGGGACAATAACGAGGAGCGCGTAGTAGTATCCTGCGAATTAAATTTATGCAATGGTTGGCTGCCATCCGTCTGTTGAAGTACTGCAGCTGCTGCATTTTGAAAAGCTTTCTCGTTGACGTATTCATCTTCTACTAGCATTCGAAATGCTATTCTCGCCGCTTCGTCTTTGTCTCTTTGAAAGTGCAGCTGAATCAAAACCCCTTCCAGCTGCTGCAAACGCCCTATCGGAGAGTATTCTTCAAACATGGTTGTCTGAGGGTCTTCCCAAGCATTTGTGAGTAAACGATAGCAGTCGTCTGCTAGAGACGAGAAATCCCAAATATTCTGGTCAATTCCATTTTCTAGTAGTGCACAAAGTCCGTTCAGACGACGGAGAATGCGCTCAAAAAGAGTGCTTGCTTTGGCTGGGAGAAGGTCGTGAGCAATCCAATAATCGTAAACATCTTGATCCAAAGCTCTCGTCTTCCTTAAATCCTGTAGACCCAACTCCTCAAAATCTTCCTTGGCACAAGGATCGCTACTACAAAGCAAAAAATACAGTCCTCGGTTGAAAAGTCGGTCTGCCAGTTGTTCCGACAATTCAATTTGGCTCGGCAAGTCCACTGCTTGGCTCAAGACATCCTTGGCACTTTCAACAGCCGTCTCAAGATGTATGGCAGCCTCATCCACGCAACACATCCCATCTAATTTAAGGCACAAACACCGCGCTTCCTTGATTCTGCCGCAGTTCATGGCAAACAGTGTGCTTCCTAAATTCGACGACGCAATGGCAATGGCTTTCCTGTCGTTGATCTTAGAAAACAACTTCAAGGCATCGCGAGTCAGATGGCGAGCGAGACTTAGATTCTTTGAGAAGAAGGCGCTGTTGGAGACACGGACGATTTTATAAAGCTTTGCAAACGAAGTGTAAACCTGGTTTACTTCGCGGGAACCACCAAGAAGCGGCGGTATGCCATCGTCAAACAATCCATCATTAATATTCCGGACAACACTCAAAAGGATAATAACTGGCCGGGTCACCGACAAGGCGAGCTGTAGAGAGAGAAAAATAATGTGAGTGACGTTTCCTTGCGCTTACTTATAATAGAAACGACAAAACCATTAAGGTCTTACCCAGCATGTAATCAGTGTAGCGACAAGCGAGACGAGAGCAATCATGGTCATGTATATGACAACATCTCGCTGCAGACGCTGTCCAGCATCTCGCTGGAAGTCTTCAAATGCTTTCTCGAGTGACGCTTCACTTCGAACAATCCCAATGGAGTAGACTAATGGTTTCGAGACGGTAAGTCCCCGAGAAAAATTGTCTGTCTGCACAGAACCCAAGGCTCGAATGTGAATTGGATCGTAGACCATGCGCAAGGCTTCCTCTGTCTCCAAAATGTTACCGTGATCGTCCTCTTGGTGCACCGTTCTTGTGAAGCTGGGAACGTGGTCAACACTACGCCCCTGGCCCGAAAAACAGGGATGACCCAGCTTCATGTGGTGCAGGACATTCCTTTCGAACTCACGACGATTAGTAGAGTCGGACCTGTCATACTGAAGAATTCGGCGGCCGATGGAGTTTCTGTCGTCCAAATGGGGGGCATCTTCTTTGAGATCTGGACCAATAACGGTGTCCCCCCCGGCAACGTCCAGAGACGGCGTAATGACGACATGAAAGCGATCATCGGATTTTCCTAAGGAGAGTCGATTCATATCAAATTGGAGAAAATCAACGAGAGCCTGGCCAAAATGTTCACCTGTTTTTGGGTCTACGAGAGCCTGGGTCGCGCTGCTAGCTTGTACATCTCCTCTGGCTAAATAGTAGGGTGCGGTAACAAATAACGATGTGTTTCGTCCACCGTCGACCGCTGCCTCCTTTCCCGCCGCATACCATTCACGACATCGTGAATCATATCCATAACTTCCCAGAGGACACAGATCCGGTCGTAATTTATCAGCAAAATTACTCACAGTTGATCTCCAATGTGGATATCGAGGTGTTGGTTGGCTACAGCCTGTCCAGCCAGCAAGCATTCCATCCGCCTCAAACCCAATGTTGACGCCCATAAACCTGTGGTCTTCACTGTGGACGAGAAAAGTCCTGTAATTGTAAATGGGAAAAATGATCGTAGAAAGAGCCGACATAACCTTCACCCGATCAAATGTTGTTTTATGGCCTGCCGCCCTGCTGCCCTTGGACGCTCCTGGCATCTCCAAGATATTCTGCCACCAAGATGTATTCCTTGCAGATGCATCCACAAGAGGAAAACTGCTTCGCTCACGATCACCTGTTTGTGGATCAGCATCACTCCGCTTCGCAGCAAAAAAGAGTCTTTGCATTCGACGTGTATCTGAATCTCCTTCATATGCAACGCATTCTTTGGGTTGCGGTTTCTCCCACGAACAATCGCAAGGAGCATTGTTAACTTTGTCGTCAAAATATGGGCACTCTCCAACAGTATCGTACATTTTACATTCCTCGGCACCGGATCGCATCGACACAAACGCATTTTCCTCGCGGCTGATAGCGCCTGTAAACATCCATTCTGCAACTTGATTAATTAAAAAGAGATCTCGGACAGGTGTTGCCATGAAAGCTTCGGCATTCTTAGAGGCGAATTTTGATGCGATTGTCATGTCCTCGAGTTGGATGTCATAAGATGTTTCCTCTACACTCCCTAACCACACAGGCAACACCATAAGTACTCGAAGTGAAACTGCGGCTGCAATAATAGCGTTCGTGACAACCATTGGGACCACAATGAGCAAAAAAATCCAACGGAAGAGCGATGACTTGATTGCATTGCAGTCGCCCACCATAGGATCATTGTGACTGTGCATTGGAGGGGGGCTGATATTTCTCCCTCGGTTCCGCCACTCTGAGTCGCACTCACTTTTAGAAGCTGACAAAGACGCCGCGAGCGGTTCCTTTTTCCTGGTTGTTGTGAAGGTAGTTCCATTGGCGGTTGCTTGTGGCTTTTCATCCGCAGTTCCAACTACAGTGACATTATTAGGCGGCCCTGTCACAGATCGAAAGAGACATGATTCCATCTCAGCATTCTCCTGTACTACATCTGTTTGGAGAGAAACACTGTCATAACTCTGCTTCTCGCAGCTCCCGTCGTCGCCAGATGCATTGGTACTACTACTACTACTACTACAAGTAGTAGATGATGATTGCAATTTGTTGTGAGTGATAGTATCTGTGGCATTGCGCCCATCGGAATCAATGCACACATTAGAATCAACGTTGAATTGTTTCCTTTTTTCGTCGCATACGTTGTACCAAGCCAATGTATTGTGCACTTCGTGGCCGACTGGCATAGCCACTGTGGATGCTTCTCGTTTCCCGCTGAAGCCTTGAATCATTTCCTTGAATTCTCTAACAAGATCAGTAATTTCAGTTTTTGGATTGCATCGCAAGGCACGAGGCTGACATTTGCTATCCGGGCCAGAACCAAGTGTCTCGTAGAAATCCAATACCTTGGAGGATTGGCGCTCTAAATCTAAGTTTCTGTGGTTCACAATGGTCCATGCAACTTGCTGCACCCAGATCAGCGGTTGCGTCAAAGACATAGAACCCAAATAGAGAACGATCAACAGTAGGCAAATGCTGGCCCCTCCAATGGAGATGGCTATTATGGTCGAGTAAAAACGTCTTCCTGGATTTCCTGCTCGACAACATCAATAATATCAAAGATATTTTCATTCACTGCTTGGATGTAAAGAAATTCTGATCCAGCAATCACCGAGGCAGACAGAACTCGGCCGGTGGTGCATTCAACAATCACGGGAAGGACCAAGGGTGCATTCCCTGCATCTGCGGTTTCTCTCTGCTCTTTTCGATTCATTTCCTGAGAAAGATCATTTAAGCCTTCTCTCAGCTCGTCGTACAACGATGCAGTCGGAACCACCCCTGTTTCCGTCGCATGAACAGTGCTATGAGAGTTATAGAGATGCCATCCTCCACCAGCCACTACGATACCATCGTTCGCGCGTACCACGATTGCTTCGCTGTGATTTTGAACTTGCAACGAATCAATAATCAGCTCCGTCCATCTGTTTGTTAGAACATCAAGGGCAATGCAACCGATGAACTCGCCCGTGTAACGATCAAAGATTGCTCGACCTGCACGCACTACCCAAACATGGATATCTTCTCCCTGATCCGCCTCTAATCCTCCCGAGCGAAAGAACTCATCCTGGAAAGGGCCATAGAACCGCGTTTCGTCAGGATGGAGTGCCTGGTCCCTGCACCAATCAGTTTCGAGAGGATTGGCTTCGCGCCTCGGTACCGAGGTCCCATTGGGTTTACACTTGGCGGTCTGGGCTTCTGTGAGAAAGGGGCGGCCTGTGCGTGGATTCTTGTTCTCGTAGAGCCAATCACAACCGATCGATTCGTAGGCGTTGTCACTGTTCTGGTGAACAAAGGATGGAAAGTGGACCATCGACCCAGCCCCTTCGTTTACAAAATGAACAGATACCTGCAGGATGTCGTTCCGTGACTCCCAGATAGGTTTGAGAAAGACTCCAATATCAGCTGCTCGTTGCTCTAGGCCGGAACTTGTTGGTGTTGGCCACACAACACCGCCTGTTGTGCCATTATTGTTGGCTCCGGTACAGTTGGGATAGTAGGTTGGATCCGTTTCAGCAGCCGAGGGGTCGCACGTTCCCTGAAAGCTGTACACAGCAGAAGCCGTGCTAAGCCGAGGCAGCGCATGTTCTGCAAAGGATGCGCCGGCGTGGTGTTCATGTTGTTGTTGGTGCAACAGAACAAAAAGCTCTAACGCATGCTCTTCATAATTGGAAGAATTTACATTCAATGGGACATTCCAATCTCTGGGCAGTAGAGGGGACTTGAGAGGGTACTGATTTTCCTGTTGGTTGCCTTGCACTCCGGTGACTTCGTTGGGGTAGGTAGGAAAGGGAACAAACAGATCCTCGTCCCACCCAGACTGTGGATAACCTGCTATGCGGTCACGAACTATCTCTGCAATCAAAGCAACGGTTCCTCGTAGGTGGTCCAGTTCTTGCGATAAGGTATCTGCGGCGCGGAGGGAGGAGTTGGAAATACTGTCGATGACTTCCTGCCGCATAAATTTCTGTGCTTCCTCTCGTACCAGGTTGCCAGCTGATATAGCACAAGCACACGCAAGTGCCACCACCAAAGAGGTCGTTAAAATGCCAGTGGCGCCAAAACTGAAGAAAAGCTGCCTCCTCAGGGAATAGGTTGGCTGCAGGCAGGTCGAGTGCAAGAAACATCCCCAGGAAGACCCCCCCATTCTGCTCGTCTTTGATTTTGGAATAGATGCCTTGATAACACCGAAGGGATTTGTATTTGACTTTTACTTCTTCTCCTGTTTTATATGTTATTATTTTTTGTTCTCTTTGCGTTAGTTACTCGCATAGTAAGCTCCCTTTGCCGCTCTCTGTCGCTTTTCTCCTGGCTGTCGCTCCTGTCTGAGATTTGATTATTTTGATTTATCAACCGTGCACTACTACCGCCAGGCCAGGTACAGTAGTAGTACTACTACTAGCTAATTATAATACTTTAGGTACCAGTGGTACTCTGCAGTCCAGGAAATCCTCAGCATCAAGAAGCTGCTACAGTAGTACTTACTAGTACCAGGCAACTGGTACTAGTACCTGGTACCTGGTACCTGGTACCATAGAGTAGTACCCTGGTAGAACACTGAGACTTTCGATTTAACGATTACCGGGTACGTATGGTACAGTACTGCATTAATTCGGCTGTAGAAGCAATGGGTTCTCATGTTGACGATAGCAAATGTGGCTACCGTACGTACGAAGTTCCTACCGTACCAGTTGTGGTACTACTAGCTGCTACTAGTGATAGTAGTAAACTTTTCTTGACAACCACAGACTCTTATACCACTCCTACCTGCCCTAGTTAGTAGTACCGTATTACAGTACACTACTACCAGGTACTAGTGTAGCTACTAGTAGTGCACGACTTCTTTATTTATTTTTACGAGATTTTTAATTTCCACTTTTATCAGGAGTGCCTGAGATTACGTAAGCGTACTACGGTACCTGGCAATATGACTGGTAACTTCAGATGAGAGAATTATAAGACTACTTTTACTAGTTGGCTGCAGAACTGAAAAAATACCATTATTTCTTCGTGAACACAGAAAACAGTACCACGTACCTGGTACCATACCGTACCTGACGACGAGGGTCGGCGTACTACTACTACCGGTACTACTACTACTACTACTACTACTACTACTACTACTACTACTACTACTAGACTAGCTACTGTAGTAGTATGCACTGTTTCTGCCCGAGGGAAGTACCTGGTACCACCCGGTCAGTTGCAATTACGGTACTGGAGTACCAGGTAACTTGCAAGGTAACTTCAGGATGAAGGATGGAACCCATTCCGATGCGCATTTTCAAATTACGCAAATTTAACAATAATATTACTCTATGATGTATTCATATTTTTCCACAACAATCGCCTTGCCTACGATCCCTGCTTTTTCCACAACTCGTGGTACAAACCCTGCTTTTCCAAAAGTGAAAGGTGAGAATCAAGCTCCAAGACTCCGCCGTTTCCAAGGACCGCAATCTGATCGCAGTTCTTCACGGTACTCAACCTATGCGCCACAACAAGAGTGGTTCGAGGGTGACTCTTTTGCAGATTGTCCAGAGCAGCCTGTACTATCTTTTCGGGTTCGTTGTCAAGAGCTGAAGTAGCCTCGTCGAGCACCAACAACTTAACATCGGGCTTGACGATTGCTCGGACAATGGTAATCCGCTGCGCCTGACCACCACTCAACAGAGATCCCACCGCTACCAATATCCGAATCATATCCATTAGCCTGTTGCATGATAAAGTCGTGCGCGTTCGCCGCCTTTGCCGCGGCTACTATTTCACCCTCCGTAGCAGCGGGATGGCCGGGAAGTATATTTTCGCGGATAGTCCCGTGAAACAACGTAGGGTTTTGGCCAACGTATCCAATTTGGCTTCGTAACCAGGAAATGTTGATATCTTCCAATTTGTTACCGTCCAGCAACACTTCGCCAGTGGATACATTGTAAAAGCGAAGAAGGATCTGCAAGGCCGTCGATTTTCTGAGGAATAATAGATTGAAATATTAGATACTACATGACACGCTTGGCTGGTAAAGAAATAATAGAAACGAGACGATAAAACACAAGCAAACGTACCCACAACCACTTTTCCCGACAAAAGCCAATGCTTGCTTTTGATCAAAAGAAAGAGAAAATCCAGTTTCATCGTTTTCTTTTGATGGATAGTAGATGATTTTGTTGGGCCTTGTGGGGTCCGCAAATGTGCAATTTTTGAAGGTGTCAAATCCCTCCAGAGAGTCAGGCTTTGAGCCGTTAGAATTGAAGGGGTCCATTTCGTTAAGAGGCCCATCAATGATTTTCAATATCCTGTTTGCTGCCTTCAAACCGTCTTCTCGTGCATTAAAACCTGCATTCATCTCGGAAATTCCAAGAGCGCCGAGCATCACCGCGAGGACTGGAGTGAAAAACTCAACAAAGTTAACGAGCCAGCCTCAATTGTCAGGTTAAAGTTCGCAAAAATAACCCGCTTCAAATTTGACGGGCAGGCAGAAAAGATCTTCTTGAAGTCAATCTTTCCTTGGAGACTGTCCATTTCTATTCCAAAATCCGACTCTGCGTCAATTTCTGGCGTTTGATTATTGGTGGCAAAAATTTACGCCGCAGCCTGTCGACTTAAATTAACACTTTGCAGTCCCAGTGCCGTTAACCAAAAAAATGTGGCACACAAGATAACGCCATAGATGCAGCACATCACATCAGCTCCAGAGACCCGGCAATTAGGGTCATCATTAGCAATAGAAGTGGGCAATTCTTCCCTGTTATTGACATCGAACCACTCGGCATCTTGGCGCAAAGCCGACTGGACAAAACTTTTCTTGATACGGATTGCTTGTTCGTCTCCGGTGTAGGTCCAAGAAGAAACGTAGGCAAAACCGACTACCAGACTGCACGCTCCCAAACCTCCAAACGCAATGCACAGCTCTTCCAGTGTACTACGGAGTTCGTCATAGGCTTCATCGCCGGCTCCGGCCCCGATCAATTTGGCAATTGCGCTAAAGCTGTCTAAGGATCGGGCAAGAAGAACCAACCAAGCAGGCAAACAAAAGCCGGCAAGCGTCGCAAAAATAAGGCCAACGGTCATGTAAACACGCGTTCATTAAAGGTACTGTAGCTTAGCAAAGTCAACCAGCTAACGCGGGGTGGTTCTGGAGAGTGATTAACCTCGTCTTTTAGCGACTTGTCGTAACCAAAACGGGATTGTACCATCCTCACAAATTCGTCCGTGTGGTTGCGACCGAAAAGTGGCACGGCACCGCTAACCCAGGATTACTACTAGCTACTAGTAGTAGTACTACCGTACCAGGTAGTCTACTAGCTTAGTACTAGTAGTAGTCTAGTAGTAGTAGTACTACTACTCGACGAGCGAGTAGTAGTCTACTACAGTATGTACTAGCTAGTAGAGCTAGTAGTAGCTAGTAGCTACTACTAGTAGTAGGTACGACAACATTAAAAAAAAATTCAAACTTTTATTGTTTGTGGAATTTCGAAAACTAATTAACTTTAACATGAACGACGTCAACAGCAGTACCAATAACTTTGATCCTAACACAGTCATAACGGCGGCAGATGCTCGGTTGGCTCAAGGCGATTTCGAAGGTGGTCAATTGGTGTACCAATCGGCGCTGTTGGATTGGGTGGATCACGCCCGTGAAACGGCTGCAACTACTACTACTTCTACAACGACGGATGCCGCTGATGTTATTGTTGTGGATCCCGCCATAAAAGATGCCATTACTACCTTATGGTTAAGCTACGCATTGTTTTTGCGAAAATCAAAACAGAACAAGAGTGCCATGGATGCCTACGAACAGGCAACAGCTTGTCCTATTGCGGGCGATGCTGCTCGGATTTGGTTGGACTACGCTCGCTTTGCGGAAGAACGAGGTAAGAAACGGACTGCCCAGCAGATCTACCTTCAAGCCTTGGTAGGAACTGATGGTCAAGAAGGAGGTAAAGTAACAGACGATCAAGACAGACAATTGTTGTGGCAAGAGTTTCTTAGGTTTATGCAAACCTCAAATCCCCAATTGACCATGACGAGCCTGCAAACAGCGGTTGAAAAAGAACATTTGGGAGGAGGAGAAGGGGGCAATACTTCAACTCTACCACTTCCAGGTAGTGTATCTCCCGTCCGATCCAATTCTCCTGGACCACCTCCTAGCAAAAAGTCAAGGTGGGGAACGGATATTGCGACAGGTGCAGGTGCAAAAGCGGAAGGATCCAAGACTCACGTAGTGACGGTTGAATCGGTCGAAGCCGAGGCCCAAGAACTCTTGCAAAAGATCGATCAACCTTCCTTGCCACCAGAAATTGCGGCGGCATGGATGGTTCGAGATGGGGATACACCGCCTCAACCACCGGAACCGCCCTTGTTTGGACCAACACCGCCCAAGTTGAGTGATCCGACGGGCAAGGATATTTTGGGAGAAGAATTAGCTCTCAGTCTCATGCAACGTCTCTTGAAACCTTCGGGAACGGCTGTTCTGAAAGTTTGTCGAGCCTTGTGGATGATGACAGCGTTGCAAGAACAACAAGCCACAAAAGCCATGGATCGTTTGGATCAGTCTATGACTGAGGAATACGAGAGTCTGGAAGCGACCTTGGAATCCCGTTTGGCTGTGGCGGGAGCTGCTCACAGTGCAGTCGTTCAAATGAACGAAAAGGACCGTCAGAACTTTGCCCAGCACTGTCAAGAGCAACGAACATCCACCTGGTCAGACGCAGCATGGCAATACCGACTACTCTTGTGCGTGCAGCAGACACTGCTGGCGCATCTGAAGGTTCCAGGATTTGACGGACCAACGGTCGATGCGGCGGCACTAGAACTGCAGGCTCGGATTTGCTCCTTTTTGCATTCGGCTTTTTATTTGCGAAATCGCATCGGAGAAGATCCTCACAAGGCCATGCTGAAATCGCAAGAAGAACGTCTCCAAAAGATGTTGCAAGATCCTAATCGAACCTTGTCGCCCGTGCCACCTTTTGGGGGCTCTTCAGTACCACCACCACATTCTGTAGGAGGATTCGGCCCGCCACCTCCTCCGCCTTCCATGGTAATGCCACCGCCACCACCTCCACACCAGCAGTATCCGGGGTATCCGGGACAGCAGCAACAGCCTCCAGGAGGTTATGGCCAAGTATTACCACCGCCGCCGCAGCAGCAGCAGCAGCAGCAGCAACACCAACCGTACTATTATCCGCAGAGATAGTTTTGAAATGTGAACTCTTTATTGGTGTTGCAGTTTGCCATCCAACAGAAGTCTTGTCTATTTCTAGCTACTGTAGAGAGTGCTCTCGTAAAGTAATTCTGTAGAAAAACTCTTCCTGCACAGGGAGACAGGGAATCCGCCATTGTTGGCTCGCTCTCGACCTCTGATTTTCAACTAAACTAGCTACTCCATAAGAATATATTTCTACCATTTTACGCATTCATAATTCTAATGGAATACCTTTTGGGGGGCTGAAGGTCGGAACCTTTAGCTGATAAGGTCACTGCGGTTACCTGTATGCATGTTTGATATAGATATGTAAGTGTTGTGTGCATTGGCGTGCTCGATTGGCTTGACTGTAACCCCTACTGCCCGCTGCCGCCAGTAAGAGGAAGCGCCCAGAGAAAAATCATTAACAATACTACTACTACCGAATCAAACAATTTATAGCAACGACGAAAACAACAAGATGGAGAAGTTCAAGCCAAGACAGCAACTGGCACGACGGCGGATTTTAGAAGCGTGGGAGAGCTGAGCGAGGGGCCCTGTCTGCATCTACAAAAAACTTAAACAGGATCTGGCACCTGCCAAGACTACTGGTGATGGTGTTCGCAATGGCTGCATTCGTTTGGGCTTTATCGCCATTCAGGGCCGCCTCCATGGATGCGATAGCCTCGGCGGAGAATCTGAAAGCAGGGAAAAAGTGGACTATTTTTGTGTGTTTTGGTTCCGTTGCCACAAATACGACGCACACTAGTCTTGATGTATCAGTACTACCGTACTACTGGCTGCTGTACGTAATAATAAGTTTAGTCAGCCAGGATTCTATTCGAAGCTCCGTGAAAAGCTAGTGTGGAGACTACATGAATATTAGAGTAAATATTGAATATTATGATAATAGTAGGAGTAAACTAGACTAGTGTGTGGATACAGAGCAGGCATAGGCACACGACCTAATAGA
>Ga0100391_1004923_pt1 | contig 12604 bp, 12 predicted proteins | sample CryGeymeta201515_FD_81541 | JGI IMG/M metagenome (GOLD analysis project Ga0100391, IMG submission 81541) | Groundwater microbial communities from Crystal Geyser aquifers in Utah, USA - Crystal Geyser metaG 2015-15 | ecosystem: Environmental > Aquatic > Deep subsurface > Groundwater | place: USA...
GATTCGACGGATGGGCATCGATGCGCAGATGACGATTCGGCGTGAGGAAATTCCGCAGTTCTGGATCGACTACCAGATCGACCCGGGCCAGCGCTCACCGTGGCGCCTCATCCTGCGCGCCTCTCCGGATGCCGTGAATTTCGAGATTCCGTGCTTCTGATCGAACCGCCACGGGCGCGGCGGGGAGTCAACCAGGGGCTCCCGATTGGGCCATGGTGGATTATCCGACCTATGGGGAATCGCTGAAAGCCGCCGCGTGGGTATCTGTTGCTGCTGTCGATCCTGATTTTGAAGGGGCGATAAGCGCCAGCGCATCCACTCTCCCTGGCGGGTCCTGATGGATATCGTGAACGCTGCGATCAAGGGGATTGATCGCCCGAGATCAAGCGACGCACATCCAGGCCAGCTGTAAAATGACAGGTCTACCAGGACGGACAAGCCCATGCCCAGTTTCGACATCGTCTCAGAAGTGGATCATCATGAAATCGCCAACGCGATCGACCAGGCCAATCGCGAGGTCACGACCCGGTTCGATTTCAAGGGGACGGATTCGAGCTATGAGCTCGATGAAAACCGGATCAAGCTCGCCACCGAGTCGGAATTCCAGCTGCAGCAGATGATCGATATCGTCTACGCCAAGCTGGCCAAGCGCGGTGTCGACCTCGATTGCGTGGAATCGGACGATCCGGTGCTGATGGCAAAGACCGCGACCCGGACCCTGACCATCCGCGAAGGCATCGAGGCCGACCTGGCGCGCCAGATCGTCAAGATCATCAAGGGTTCGAAGATCAAGGTGCAGGCCGCCGTGCAGGGCGACCAGGTGCGCGTGACCGGCAAGAAGCGCGACGACCTGCAGGGCGCGATCGCGCTGCTGAAGGAACAGAGCTTCGGCCAGCCGCTGCAATTCAAGAATTTTCGAGAGTAGTGCGATAGAAAGAGCAGTCGCCCGCCGGCACCCAGGCGGGCCGTGCGAGCGGGCCGGACAGCCGTTTACTCCGTAATCCTGATCTTCGGCATCCGGATCTGCGTATTTCTCGACTGCCGCGCCAGCCGGCCGGCGGTGTTGCGTGCGATCTGGCGGAAGCGCTGGGCGGCGGCGCTGTCGGGCGCGGCCGCGACGATCGGGGTACCGGCATCGGTGGCCTCGCCGATCGCAGCTTCCAGCGGCACCTCGCCGAGCAGGGCCAGACCGGTTTCGCGGGCCATCCGCGCACCGCCGCCGTGGCCGAACACCGAATCCTCGAAGCCGCAGCTCGAGCAGATGTGGGTGCTCATGTTCTCGACGATGCCGAGCACCGGCACCTTGACCTTGTTGAACATCGCCACGGCCCGGCGAACGTCGTCGAGGGCGATCTCCTGCGGGGTGGTCACGATCAGGCTGGCCGCAACCGGAATGCGCTGGGCCAGGGTCAGCTGGATGTCGCCGGTGCCCGGCGGCAGGTCGATGATCAGGTAATCCAGATCCTGCCATAGCGTCTCTGATGTCATCTGGCTGAGCGCCTGGCTGGCCATCGGGCCGCGCCAGATCATGGCCTGATCGACTGCCACCAGTACGCCGATGCTCATTGCCTGCAAGCCGTGCGCCTGAATCGGCAGGATGCGCCGCTCGGGCGTGGTCTCCGGTTGACCTGAAAGGCCCAGCAGGCGCGGCTGGCTGGGGCCATAGATATCGGCGTCGAGCACCCCGACCCGGGCTCCCTCGGCCTGCAGCGCAAGGGCCAGGTTGGCCGCAATCGTCGACTTGCCGACGCCGCCCTTGCCGGAGGCGACGGCGATGATGTTCTTGACCCCCGCAAGCGGCGCCAGCCCGCCCTGGACGGCATGCTCGGCAATGGTCCAGTCGATCTCGACCGTGACCGCGGCCAGCTCGAAGCCTTCCAGCCGTTGCCGGATCGTGGCTTCCAGATCGTCAAGCCAGCCTGCCGCCGGGTAGCCCAGCCGGATGTGGACTGCGGCCTTGTCGCCGGTGATCGCCACGGCATGCACCGCGTCGCCCAGCGGCGCGCCGGTGTGGGGGTCGTCGATGTCGCGTAGCAGCGCCTTGACGGCGTCGATGTCGATGTCGCTCATTCGGAGCCTGTCTCCTGGTTCGGGGGGGGTCGAGTCGAGGTTTCCTGCCCGCTGCGCTTGCTGCTGCGGCGTGACATCGTTGCGGTCAGGATCAGCCGCACCGATTCGTCGAACGGGAGGTCGACCGGCTCCAGCCATTCTCGCGGCACGAATACGGTAAAGCCGGCGATCTGGTAGCTCATCGGCAGGTAGACCGCGACCTCGCCGTCGCGGCCGAATGGCAGTTCGCTGAAGTCCTCTCGGGTGACGAAGCCGAGCATGCCGGCGCCCAGGTCGGGGTGGCGCACCATCACCGCACGGCCGAAGCGACCACCGTCGTCGCTGGAGAAATAGTCGACGAATTCCTTGGTCGCGCGGAACACCGACTTGACCAGCGGCATTCGGTCGAGAATGGCTTCGCCGAAATCGATCAGCCGGCGGAACAGCCAGACCTGGCTCATCAGGCCGATCGCGATCACCAGCGCGACGCCGCCGACCGCGCCCATGCCACGGACGTAGTACTGCTCGGGCAGCATCAGCCGAATCAGGTAGCCGACGCCGCTCTCGGCCAGACCGGCCAGCCACAGCACAATGACCAGCGTCAGCGCGATCGGGATGATCGTCACCAGGCCCTTGAGGAACAGGCGCACCAGGTGCTGGGCGCGCGGCGTGTGAGACTCGGCGGCGTTCATTCGATCTCGTCGAACTTGTGGCGCAGGCGATTGCTGTCATCGGTGACGATGCGCTCCAGTGTGCGCACCCGCTCCTCGAGGCGCTCGATCTCTGCGTCGCGTGTGCTGCTGTCGCCATTCTGTCGCGCGGCCCGGTGGCCGTCGACCCAATGCTGCGTGATCCTGACGATGGCCCAAAGGGCAAAGATCGCGACCATGGCGGAATAGAGGTTCATTGGCGGCTCCTGCTGCTACTCTCGACCAGACCAGTTTAGCGCGCTCGCCCGTCCGGACTGGCCCCTCTTGACGAGGGCTCGGGCAGCTCGGGGTGGTCGGGCTCATGGGCTGCGGAGCGCAGCACCCGCACCCGTTCCATCAGGTAGCCGAGACAGTCGAGGCGCACGGCCTCGGCATCCACCGTCAGCATGGCCGGCATTGCCGGGCGGCGCAGCAGCACTTCATTGCCGCGCTGCTCGAACCAGGCCGCGGAGCAGTCGCGTTCGCCAGTATCGCAGGCCAGCAGCCTGGTGTTCCGGGTCAGTGTCCGCGCAAAACAGGTGCCGGGCGCGACCTCGGTGAAGTTGAGCCGGTCGAGGTGGGCATCGAACTCCAGGTCGAAGCCTTCCGCGGCAGCACCAAAGGTGAATTTCTGTCCCGGCGGCACCTTGATCACGGCGGTCACCTGGTACAGATCGAAATCCTCCGGGTGCGGCCAGTCTGCCGCGAGAGTATCGGTGTTGAGGGCAGTCTCGAGAAAGGCCAGCGCATGGTCGGTGCCTGAGCGCTTGCCCGGCAGACCGCATTCCAGTGTCACGGCGGGGCAGAATTCACCAAAGGCCGCCGACTGCACGCCGCAGGGTTCGGTGAAATAAACTATCGTGCGCGAGAACCGGCTGGCCAGGCTCAGCGAAGCCGGATTGATATGATTGATCGCGGCGTAGTGCGGGTTCTCGCCGGTGTTGTTGTGGATGTCGATACTGGCGAAGGGCTTGAGCGCGCGCATGTGGAGGGTAATCTCGGCAAGCATCCGCTGCCACGGCGTTTCCGGCAGCGTCGAGCCGGGCCAGCAGCGATTCATGTCGACCTGGTGTTCGAGATGACGCCGGTTGGCCTCGGCGGCGTCGATGTTGCCGATGAACAGCGCCAGGCTCCTGGGCAATGGGTCGCGCTGGTAGCGTCCGGTCAGCAGACGCCGGATCGCGTCCCAGCCGGCCGGTTCGTTGCCGTGCTGCAGTACCGAGATGAACAGCGGGTCGGGTCGTCGGCCGGGCAGATGGATCAGGGTCGGACCATCCAGGTGCTTTGCCAGCGCGGTCGCCGGGTGACGCAGCAAGCGCTCGGGCAGATGATCAAGTATCGTGACGTGCATCGGGTTGGAATCGGATCCGGGATCGACAGTTGAACAGCAAGCATACGGCATCGATCCGCGCCGATTGGAACCAGCACGGCCCCGACGCGGTGCTTGAAAATCAGATCTTTCGTCCCCACGCTCGGCGCGGGATAGTTCGTTGCATCGGAGAGCAAGCAATGATCGAAGCGAACAAACTGACCCGGCGTTACGGCGATTTTACCGCCGTCGACCGGCTCAGCTTCACGGTCGAGCCCGGAACAGTGCTGGGCTTCCTCGGGCCCAACGGCGCCGGCAAGTCGACTACGATGAAGATGCTGACCGGCTTTCTGCCACCAAGCGCGGGGACGGCCAGCGTCCACGGCCACGACATCATCGGCGACTCGCTGGCCGCGCGCAGGCTGATTGGCTACCTCCCTGAGGGCGCGCCGTTATATGGCGAACTTGCGGTGCAGCGGTTCCTCGATTTCGTCGCCGGTACGCGCGGCTTCCGCGGCGCGGAAGCCGCGTGCCGGGTCGAACAGGCGATCGAGCGGCTGCAGCTCGAGGAAGTTCGCAACCAGACCATCGAGACCCTGTCGAAGGGCTTCAAGCGCCGCGTTGGCCTGGCCCAGGCGATCCTGTCCGACCCGCCGGTGCTGATTCTCGATGAGCCGACCGATGGCCTCGACCCGAACCAGAAACAGCAGGTCCGGCGCCTGATTCGCGAAATGTCGGAAGGCAAGATCATCATCATCTCGACCCACATTCTGGAAGAAGTCGATGCGCTTTGTACACGGGCAATGATTATCGCCCGTGGTCGTCTGCTGGCCGACGATACCCCGGCCAGCCTGCTGGCGCGCTCGCGTTATGCGCGCGCGGTCAGCCTGGCCTGTGACGATCTGCCGAGCGCGGCTTCGGCGCTGAGCGAGCTGGACGAAGCTGGAGAAGTGGAAATCCGGCGCGGTCTGGTCACGGCGTTTCCATCGGGGCAGGGCGACCTGTTCCAGGCGGTCTCGAAACTGGCGGACGAGCGCGGCTGGCGGGTCTCGAGGCTGCAACTCGAGGCCGGGCGGCTGGACGACGTATTCCGCCGCATTACCCGTGTAGATTCGACGGAGAAAGCGGCATGAACCTTCGATCGGGCAATCTCAACGTGGTCCTCAAGCGCGAGCTGGCGAGCTACTTCGCTACGCCCGTGGCCTACGTGTTCATCGTCATCTTCCTGGTCATGGCGGGCGCCTTCACGTTCTATCTCGGTGGCTTCTACGAACGCGAGATCGCCGACCTGCAGCCGTTCTTCCAGTTCCATCCATGGCTGTACCTGTTCCTGGTGCCGGCGATCGGCATGCGGCTGTGGGCCGAGGAGCGCAAGTCCGGTACGATTGAACTGCTGTTGACGCTGCCGGTGACCGCCGGCGAGGCGGTGATCGGCAAGTTCCTCGCCGCCTGGGCCTTCGTCGGCCTGGCGCTGCTGCTGACCTTTCCGATCTGGATTACGGTCAACGTGCTCGGCCAGCCCGACAACGGTGTGATTCTCTCCGGCTATATCGGCAGCTGGCTGATGGCCGGCGGTTTTCTCGCGATCAGCGCGTGCCTGTCGGCGGTCACCCGCAACCAGGTGGTGGCGTTCATCATTGCCGTGGTGGTGTGTTTCGGCTTTTTGCTGTCCGGTTTGCCGATGGTGCTCGACCTGTTCCGTGGCTGGTTGCCGCAGGCCGCGGTTGACGCGATCGCCAACCTGAGCTTTCTGAGCCACTTCAACTCGATCTCGCGCGGCGTTGTAGACCTGCGCGACCTGGTCTACTTCGGTCTGGTGATCGGCTTCTGGCTGCTCGCCAACCGCATCGTCATCGAAATCAAGAAGGCGCAGTGACCATGAACAAGTTCCATTCCACAGGTGCCCTGGCCATACTTGCCGTACTGTTTGTTGTGCTGACCATGCTGGCCTCGTTGCTGTTTCGTGGCGCTCGGCTCGACCTGACCGAGAATGGCCTGTATACGCTGGCGGACGGTACTCGCAACATCGTCTCCTCGCTGGCCGAGCCGGTCACCCTGAAACTGTATTTCAGCGATCAGGCCAGCGCTGACCTTCCACAGATTCGGCGCTACGCCGACCGGGTCTGGGAACTGATGCAGGAACTGGCCTCGCACTCCGGTGGCAGCATACGGCTTGAACGCATCGACCCGCTGCCGTTTTCCGAGGCCGAGGATGACGCGGCCCGCTATGGCCTCGAGGCGGTGCCGCTGAGCCAGGCCGGCGACCAGCTCTACCTCGGCCTGGTTGGCATCAATACCGTCGATGGGCTGGAGCGCGTGCCGTTCCTGTCACCGAATCGAGAGGCTTTTCTCGAGTACGACCTGGCGCGCATGGTTGCAAGCCTGGCGACGCCGGAGCGCCCCCAGGTTGGCCTGATCAGCGGCCTGCCGATGAGCGGCGGCTTCAACATGCAGACCGGTCAGCGCAACCCGGCCTGGTCGGTCTACGAGCAGTGGCAGGAACTGTTCGAGATCACCACCGTGCCGGCAACCGCGACCGAACTTCCGGCTGAACTCGACGCACTGGTGCTGGTGCACCCCAAGCAGCTGTCCGATGACCTGCTGCGTTCGATCGATCAGTTCGTGCTTGGCGGCGGCCGCCTGCTGGCTTTCGTCGATCCTTACGCCGAGGCTGATCCGGGCGAGGACCCGAACGACCCGGCCAGCCGTTTCCTGGCCGAACGTGCCTCGTCACTGGGACCGCTGCTGGAAAACTGGGGTGTGGACTTCGACAGCGACAGCTTCGTCGCCGATCTCGGCCGCGCGCTGCAGGTCACGATCCGCCAGGGTCAGCCGCCGGTACGCCACCCGGCCATCCTCGGGCTTGCCGCCGAAGATTTCAGCCAGAGCGACATTGTCACCGGCGAGTTGGGCCTGGTCAACGTCGCCAGCGTCGGTTCGCTGGTCGACCTGGAACGCGACGGCGTCGACTTCGAGCCACTGATCCTGTCCAGTGACCGTGCCGGCTTGCTGCCGGCCGAGCGCCTGCGCATGCTCAGCGACCCATCCGACCTGATCGCCGAGCTTGGCATTGACGAGGGTCGTCACGTGCTGGCGGTGCGTCTGACCGGTACCGTGGCCAGCGCCTTTGCCGACAGCCTGCCGGAAGGCGGCCTGGCCGAGGGTGCCTTGAATGCGATCGTCATCGCCGATACCGACCTGCTGACCGATAATCTCTGGGTACAGCGCCAGAATTTCCTCGGCCAGGTGCTGCTCAACCCGTTCGCCGACAACGGGGCACTGGCGGTCAACGCGGTCGAGAACCTGCTCGGCAACGCCGACCTGATCAGCATCCGCAGCCGCTCGACCTCGAACCGACCGTTCGACCTGGTCGACGACCTGCGGCGCGAGGCTGAAGCCCGGCTGCGTGCTACCGAGCAGCAGCTCGAGGCGGAGCTGGCCGAAACCGAGAACCGTCTGACCCAGCTGCAGCAGTCGCGCGGCGATGCCGATCTGAGCATCCTGACGCCCGAGCAGGAAGCCGAGATCGACCGGTTCATGGAGCAGCGCCTGGAGATTCGCCAGCAACTGCGCCAGGTCCGCCGCCAGCTCGATGAGGAAATCGAATCGCTGGGTGCACGGGTCAAGCTGATCAACATCGCACTGATGCCGCTGCTGGTCACCCTGGTTGCGCTGCTGGTGGCCTGGCGCCGGCGCAAGGCCCAACATGGAGCGAGCAAGCCATGAGCCACAATCGACCCCGCAATCAACTGATCCTGCTTGCGATCGTGACGGTACTGCTGACCGTCGTTGCCGCGCTGTTGAACCGTTCCGACCGCGCTCCGTCCGATGCTGCCGGTCAGGTCCTGCTGCCCGGCCTTGCCGAAGTGGTCAACGATCTCGACGCCATCGACGTGGTTGCACCCGGCGGCGAGGTGATCCAGTTGCGTCGTGACGAAACCCGCTGGCGGCTGCCCTCGCGCGAGGACTACGAGGCCGACTTCGCCCGCGTGCTGGAACTGCTGCGCAACCTGCGCGAGGCAAGGCTGGTGGCCGAAAAGACCAGCAACCCCGAGTGGTACGCACGTCTCGGGGTCAAGGACCCAGGCGACGCCGATGCCACCGGCCGGCGAATCGATTTCCCGGGCCGCGAACTGCCCTCGATCATCATCGGTCAGACCGATCCGACCGATGCCGGCAGCTACGTGCGCCGTGCCGAGGAGGCCCAGAGCTGGCTCCTCGACCGGGTGCTCGAAGTGCCTGCGGACCCGATCTCGTGGCTGGAGCGCAGCATCATGGACATTCCGGCCGAGGACATCGCCGAGGTCGTGATCCGTCACCCCGACGGCGAGACCATCCGCCTGCGCCGCGCCGGCGAGGAGGGCAGCGACTTTGTCCTGATGGGCGTGCCCGAAGACCGCAGCGCCGGCCCGGTCTGGCGCCGCACCACGCTGGCCAACGGCCTTCGAGCACTGCAGATGGACGACGTGCGCCGCTTCGCGCTACCCGTGCCCGACAATGCCGTCGGCCTGCTGTTTGTCACCACGGACGGCCTGAATTTCCTGGTGGACCTGTTCTCAGACCAGGACGGCCACTGGGCTCACTTTACCGTTTCGGCCGAGCCGGAACCGGAAGCAGCGCCCGAAGCGGATGAGCAGGGCGTCGCCCGAGACGGTGCGGATGCGACCGAGGATTCCGGGATCGAACTCGCCGATGCCGCCGTCCATGGTGTCGGGAAGGCTGGCGAGAGCAGCCAAGCAGCTGCCGACGCAGACGCCGCAATGGCCTCGACCGACGACCCGACCGCAGCGGTCGCCACCGATGCTGTCGAACCCGCGACCGACCCGGCGGCCGAACGCCTGGCTAACGCCGTTGCCGTCGACGCCCGCTTGTCGCCGTGGCTGTTCAAGATCCCCGAACGGCGCTACGAAGACTTGACCGTGCGGCTGGAAGCCCTGCTCGAGCCGGTCGGCGAAGACGATTGATTCGCTTGTGCCGTTCGCTCTTCGGCGCATGCGGAATTCTGGCGTAGCCCGGACAAGCAGCAGTCCACCGCCCTGTAACAAGGCTGAGGAAGGACCCCGGCATGGGCAGAAACAACGGCGCTGTCCCGGTTTGGATTTGAGCAGGATCGCTATACTGACCGCTCGATCAAACTCCGGGAGGAAACTTGTCGAAACAGATCCCGCTGATGGACGTGATGATGCTGCTGGCCGAAACGCAGACCAATCCGATTCATGTCTGCGGCCTGATGTTGTTCGACAAGCCCAGGGGTCGCCCCGGACTGGTGCGCGAAATCGTCGATGCGTATCGCGCGGCCCGTCCGACGCCGCCGTTCGACTGCGTGCCGGAACTTTCAAGTACGCACGCGCCGCGTTGGCTGCATGCGCCGAACTACGACGCGCGCTATCACGTCCAGCACATCGCATTGCCAGCCGGCGCACGCTACGAGGATCTGCTCTACCTGGCCGCTGATCTTCACGAGACCATGCTTGATCGCGGTCGTCCGCTGTTTCGGATCTGGATCATCGACCAGCTACCGGACGGGCGGTTTGCGCTGTTTGCAAAGATGCACCACGCCATCATCGACGGAGTCAGCGCAACCCGTCGGGTCAACGCAAGCCTGCGCACGACCCGGCACAAGGGCGTGCCCCAACCGTTGTTTGCGGTTGATGTGCCAGTGCGCAAACCACGCCCGCCCAGGGCACTGGTCCAGCGCCTGCTCGGCGCGAGCAGCAATGCGACCAGCCAGTCCATGGCGTTGCTCGGCAGCCTGCGAAAGGGTGTGTGGAACCGGCTTGGTCTTGCCGCTCAGGGCAGTGTGCCGTTTGCAGCGCATCGCGGACCGATGAACGAGACGGTGTTGAACGCCCGCACAATCGCGACGCTATCGCTGCCGCTGCAGGAAATGCGCCGGGTCGGAAAACAGTACGGCGCCACACTCAACGACGTCGCCATGGCCGTGATCGACGCCGGGGTACATCGCTATCTGGCCACGCAGGACCAGCCTTTCGAGCACCGCCTGGTGGCCATGTGCCCGGTCTCGCTGCGGGATCGCGATGACGCTTCCGGCGGCACCAAAGCCTCGGCGGTGTTCGTGCGCATGGGCACAGCCCGGGCGACCGTGGTGGAGCGCCTGATGCAGGTGACCGAATCGATGAATGAGGCCAAGCAGGATGTTCGCGCCATGTCCAGGGAGACCGCACTGGGCTATGCCACTGGACTGATGGGCATTGCTGGCCTGACGGCGATCACCCGCGCCGACCGGGTCACGCGCCCGTCGGCCAATCTGGTGATTTCCAACATTCCCGGCTGGGACCGCCAGCTCTACCTCAACGGCGCGCCGCTGAGGAACGTCTATCCTGTGTCCGCGATCGCGGCCGGGGTGGGCTTGAATGTCACCATCATCTCTTGTAATGGAAGCATGGAGTTCGGCTTCGTTGGCAACGGCGCCAGCCTGCGCAAGCTGCCGTCCCTGGCCGATCACGTCGAGCAGGCCTGGCAGGAACTGGCGCGGGCCACGCCTGATCGCTGAGCCTGGCTTTTCAGCGCGCTTGCTGCCGTGGCTGCGCGCTTGGGAAGCATCATCAACAAGGCAGCCTGCTTGGATTATGATCAACTGCTGATGAAAATCCTTGCATGCATACTCTGACGTGGTCAGCTGGCAGACAAGAACCGCCAACCTGCTCGGTCGCTTGACCATTCGCCAGGCGCTGAAGCGCGAACTGTCGGTCACCAACATGCGCAAGCAGATTCTGAGAATGGAGCGCTTCTTTCCCGATGTGGCCGATGACATCCATATCGACACCGAACTCAGGCTGACGCACTGCGATGCCGAATGGCTGACGCCGGCCTCGGGGCCCACCGAGCGCGTCATCCTGCACCTGCCTGGCGGGGCGTTCATGACCCGATTTCAGCGCGCCGAGCGCTTTTTTCTGGCGCGCCTGTGCCGTGCCGCCCATGCCCGTGGGCGACTGGTGTTTTATCGTCTTGCCCCCGAAGATCCCTACCCGGCTGGGCTGGATGACTGTCTGGAGGCTTACCAGCAGATTCTCGACAGCGGTGTCGCGCCCGAGCATCTTTTCATCAGCGGTATATCGGCAGGCGGCTGCCTGGCGCTTGCCCTGCTGCTGAAGCTGCGCGACCGTAGAATCCCGTTGCCGGCCGGTGCGCTGCTGATGTCACCGGCGGCAGATTTTACCGATGGACCGGAGGAGGGCTCCCGCGTCGACAATGCCAGACTCGATGCCGTGCTCAGCCTGGAAAATGGCGACCAGATTCGTCGCCTCTATCTGGGTGAGCGAACCGAGTTGATCACGCACCCCTATGTCTCGCCGGTGCTGGGTGACTATGCTGGCTTGCCGCCGATGTTTTTCCAGGTCAGTAACAGCGAGATTCTGCTCGATGACAGCCGGTGCTGCGTCGAACGTGCCCGGGCCGTCGGTGTCCCGGCTGAAATCGAGATCTGGGATCGGATGCCGCACGGCTGGCAGGCGCTGTCGTTCACACCGGAATCGGGTCGTGCCATCAACCGGCTGGCCGATTTCATCCGCGAGCATTGTCCATGACATCGAAAGCCGCCACCGGCAATCAGGCGTCGGCTGCCGCTTTCATGCAGCGGCTCAGGCACGATCATGCCGGCCTGTCGCGCATGCTGCGCGCCATCGACGGCATGGTCGACCGCCTGGCCACGCAGCCGGGGGCTCTGCAACCGGTCCTGGTCGAGGCATTCGCCTATCTGTTGCACTATCAGCATGGCTATCATCATCCGCGCGAAGATCGTTTGTTCGAGAGAATCAGAGGCAAACAGCCCGCATTGGCAGATATTCTGGCAAGGCTCGCAGAAGAGCATCGGGCCGGCCAGGGTGAGGCTGCCAGACTGGCCGAGGATCTCGCCGCGGCAACGCCCGACCAGCTTCGCGGCAAGAAGGGCGAGCGTGTTGTCACGCGAATTCAGCGCTATTTACGGCATGCTCGCCTGCACATGCGCAACGAGGAGGCGGTGTTCTACGCCCGCGCCGAGAAGATCCTGAATCGGGCGGACTGGGCCGAAATTGTCGACGATGACGGCTTTCAGGATCCGCTGGCCGACATGGATGCACTTGCCGAGGAATATCCTGAACTGGCGGCGCACTTCGACCTCCCGGCCCGCTACCTGGGGCAGAGCAGAAAACGCATTGGCGTCTCCCGCATGGCGCGCCACCAGATCCTGGAACTGACCGACCTCTACGGCGGATTGATGCACGAGGGTTTCGATCTGACGCGTCGTAACGCGAACCGGCTGCTTGCCGTGCGCGGACCACTCGACCTGCTGCGCGCGGCCACCTCGATCACTTCCGACAGTCTGCGTTTTGTCGGTCAGTGCGTTGCTCGTCCATCACGCTGGGCCATCAACACCGGCAGCGACTTGCTGCTTGCCCGGATCAAGCCGGCACAGCATGAGTAGCGCCTGTTTCCGCCATCGAGACACCGTCATGATGACGCGGCGGCTGCCGGCCTCTGGGGCGCAGATGCAGTCGAGCCCGGTGTGCCGTACACGATCAGGATGGCGCCAGGTGCATTGAACCCGGTTTATTCA
>Ga0100391_1004926_pt1 | contig 12601 bp, 9 predicted proteins | sample CryGeymeta201515_FD_81541 | JGI IMG/M metagenome (GOLD analysis project Ga0100391, IMG submission 81541) | Groundwater microbial communities from Crystal Geyser aquifers in Utah, USA - Crystal Geyser metaG 2015-15 | ecosystem: Environmental > Aquatic > Deep subsurface > Groundwater | place: USA...
TACAGGGTTGCCTTCTTTCCCTTGCCTGCGTGTTCGCCGACCAGTTGCTCGTAGCTGCGAAAATAGCCGCAAAGATTCGGGCGACCGAATTCGTTGTTGAAGGCTGCGGCACCGATCGGCCCTTCCAGCATGATATCCAGTGCCGAGGCGATGCGCCCGGGCTTGCCGAACTCACGCTCCCACGGCTGCTCGAAGCCGGGAATGCGCAGATTGGACACGGAAAAACCGCACAGACCAGCCTTCGGCTTGCTGCCGATGCCGGTGGCGCCCTCGTCGCGGATCTCGCCGCCGGAGCCGGTTGCGGCTCCCGGGAAAGGGGAAATGGCCGTCGGGTGGTTATGCGTCTCCACCTTCATCAGGATATGGGTCAGATCGTCATGCGCCGTGTAGGTCTTATCGGCATCGGGATAGAAACGCGCGGTTCTGCCGCCTTCGATCACCGATGAATTATCACTGTAGGCGACCAGCGTTCCGTCCGGGCTGCTCTTGTGTGTGTGCCGGATCATGGCGAACAGGCTGTGCGCCTGTTCTTCTCCATCAATGCACCACTCGGCATTGAATATCTTGTGACGGCAGTGCTCGGAATTGGCCTGCGCGAACATCATCAACTCGGCATCGGACGGGTTACGCTGCATGGCCAGAAAATGCTTCAACAGGTAATCGATCTCGTCCGCGGCCAGCGCAAGACCGAGGCTCCTGTTCGCCGCCACCAGAGCCTCGCGACCGCCTTGCAACACATCCACATGCGCCAGCGGTGCCGGCTGCTGATGCGAGAACAGATGTTCAAGTGAAGTACTATCGTTGAGCACGGACTCCGTCATACGGTCATGGATACATTCGGCGATCAGGGAGCGGCTGAGCTGTGCCGCTCCGGATATCCGGTAGACAATGCCCCGCTCAAGCCGGACAAGGCCCTGCAGACCGCAGTGTGCTGCAATATCCGTCGCCTTAGACGACCAAGGACTGATGGTGCCCACTCTGGGAGTGACGATGAACAAATCGTCGGAGGCTGCTGCTGAAAACGGGGTGTGCTGATGACCGAGGATGGCGGCCAGTCGCGCACTATCCTGTGCACCCCATCCGGATTCGACCTCGGCGATATGCAGATAGAATGCATCGGCTTGCAAGCCGTACAGATCTAGGGTTTTGAATTGTTGCAACAGCTTGTCGCGGCGGAAATCGGACAACGCGGGCTGTCCCTGCAGGATGACGAGTCGGGTGGTTGAGGTGGAAGCGGTCATGCGCTTCATGCTAGCCGCGAATTTTTCACTGACCAGTCCGCGACGACGTTTCCCTATCGACCCATGCGGCGTACGAGTTCTTTGGTGGAAACCACACGGTCGATGAACAGGATACCGTCGAGATGATCGATCTCATGCTGGATCACCCGCGCCTCGAAACCGGATGATTCGATCTCATGTCTCACCCCGGCCGCATCCTGGAAACGCACGCGTATTGTTTTCGGGCGCTGCACCATGCCCACCCAGTCGGGCACTGACAAACAACCCTCCCGACCCAGTGCCACGGCTCCGGAAGCCTCGACAACCACCGGATTGGCCATGCAGAGCAACCCGTGATTGCGGCTGGGATGACGACCCAGCGATGCATCTACCACGACCATGCGGCGATTGATGCCCAGTTGCGGCGCGGCGATGCCCACCCCGCCGGGACCGGCGCGCATCGCGGCATCAAGCACCGCAAAGCTCTGCTCAAGCGCAGCATCAAGGATATCAACCGGTTCAGCCACCCGGCGCAGGCGCTCATCGGGAAGCTTGAGGATGGTCGGGACTTGAATCTGCAAAAGATCTGCCCGGAACTAAAGCACGTCTCCGTCGAGTTCATGCACCTCGATATCCACATCGAGCTTGTCGGCCACCTTTGACAGACTCTCCTGCAGCTTCGGCAGGGCATCGCCGGCAGCCACTTCAAGCGCCATCATGTATTGCGTGTTACCGTCCTGATACTGGCGGCTGCGGGTGGACAGATCGACCACCGAGGCGTTCATCGCGGCCAGCGCATCGGTGACTGCATGCACGATACCCGGCTGGTCGGAACCGCTGACCGTGACCACACAATCCGGTTCCGGCGCATGCATGGAGAACTCGTTCTCGGACAACTCGACCGACTGCACATGCAGACCGGTCTTCTGCTCCAGATCGGCCATGGCCGCCTTCAGCTCCCCCAGTTTGGCCGTGCTGCCCAGCGATACGATCAGCATCATGGCAAAGCGTCCGCGCAGCGCGGTCATCGAGGAATCCTCGATATTGGTATCAAGCTCCAGCAGCGCCCCGGAAACATCGCGGACGATGCCCGGCCTGTCGTGCCCTGAAATGGATAACAGAACTGTTGTGCTCATAGCGTTTCCCCTGATAGCGAATGGCGGTCTCTTGCTTCCCGCCGCAGCAATGTAGCGCAGGGCGGGATGCAATCAAACCACCGATTCAATCCGCCTCGAGCACAAACAAACCGGCCGGCGCTATGAAAGCCGCCGGCCGTTGTGGTTGCTTGCCTAGAAGCGATTAATCGCGCTTCCTGGACTTGCTGTTGGACTTCTTACCGTCGTCCTTGCTGCCGGACCTGGACTCGGACTTCTTACCGTCGTCGCCCTTCTTCGCCTCTTCCTTTTCCTGCTTCACAGGGAAGGCATAAGCCGCTGCAGCTGCACCCACGTTGCCGGATGCATCGGTGGCCGAAACATTCAGGCTGAAGCTCAGGCCGCTGATCTGCAGCTTGCCGTGCTCCATCTCAACCTCGGCCTTCTTGCTCTTCTCCAGCTTCACGATCTGGCCGTTGCTCACTGTTGTACCGTTCAGCGTTGCAGTCTGCACAGGGTTCGGATCGGCAATATCCGTGGCGGTGAACACCACCTGGAAGCTTGCTTCATCTTCATCCGAGCCACTGACCTGCACCAGAGAGGCAGTCACAGCCGGAGCAGTTGTATCAACCACGGTCACGTTCTGTGTACCGGTCGAGGTCAGACCGCTGCTGTCCGTTGCCGTCCAGGTAACGACGGTCGTGCCCAGAGCGAACGTTGCAGGTGCATCGTTGGTCACAGTCGCACCGAAGATATCGGTCGCGGTCGCAACACCCAGATCAACCGTGCTCAGCACGCCATTGGCTTCAACACTCACATCGGCCGGAACATTCAGCACAGGCGCGGTGGTATCAGCCACGGTCACGTTCTGTGTACCGGTCGAGGTCAGGCCACTGCTGTCCGTTGCCGTCCAGGTAACGACGGTCGTGCCCAGAGCGAACGTTGCAGGTGCATCGTTGGTCACAGTCGCACCGAAGATATCGGTTGCGGTCGCAACACCCAGATCAACCGTGCTCAGCACGCCATTGGCTTCAACACTCACATCGGCCGGAACATTCAGCACAGGCGCGGTGGTGTCTTGCACCGTTACGGTCTGCGTGCCGGTGGAGACGTTACCGTTGGCATCCGTCGCCGTCCAATGCACGAGGGTGTCGCCGAGAACGAACAATACCGGTGCGTCGCTGGAAATGCTCACGGCGAAGATATCGCTTGCAGTGGCGGCGCCGATCCCTACCGGGCTGAGGATACCAGTCGCTTCGGCAACCACATTGGCAGGAAGGTTCAGTGCCGGAGCCGTGGTATCAACCACCGTCACGTTCATCGTGGCGCTGCCGTTATTGCCGGAGCAATCGGTGGCAGAAACGGTCACCGGCGTGGTGCCCAGCGGATAAACACCCGCTGGCGAAACACTGGTCGCGACAGAACAGCAGGTATCGGTAGCCGAAGACTGGGCGGCCACATCATAGGCAGCGCCGCTGGTGCTGGTGGCCTCAAGTGCCACGTCCGGACCGGCATTCACCGTCGGGGCCGTCGTATCCTGCACGGTTACCGAGGTATTCGATGTCACAACATGGCCGTTACCGTCATCCACGCTCAAGGTGACCTGCGTAGTCCCCAGCGGGAAGGAGGCCTGCACATTCACGCCGGATGCCTGCACGCTGCCGTTCCATGACCAGGTTAAGGTCAACGAATCATTATCCGGATCGGAGGCAGTACCGGCAAGCGTGGCATTGGCACTGGATGCGCCCGTGCACTCCACGGTCTGCGCCGCTCCCGCATCAGCCACCGGTGGCTTATTGGCCGGCACGCCCGGCGGGGTGGAGAACCCGCCCGGCTTGGAAATGCGCACAACACCCCAACCGCTACGGTAACCGCCATCATCATAACGCAGCGCATTGGTGGTGATATAGAATGCGCCATCCGGGCCTACCGAAGACAGGTCGCCATAGGCGCCATTTGCAGCCACGATCGTTTCGGTCGCCGAACCGGTGAAGTTCGGGCCGGAGAAATCATACCGTGAAATCGAGCCATCGGTGTTGGCGGAATAAATCGAGCCATCGGCATAGGCCATACCATCGGGCCTGCCGACACCCGTATAGCCGCGAACATTGGCCACATTCACATAGTTTCCGTTACTGTCCAGCACGCGCACCTGACTGGCATTCAAGGTCGCCAGAATCACATAACCGGTATCGGTTGTGGTCAGGTCATCGGTGAAGGTTCCGGTATTATGGAAAATACTTTGAACACCCGTGGCCGGGTTATAGACATAAATAGTGTTGCCGAAGTTGCCTTCGTTGACGATACGGCCATCCGGCAGGGTGCCAATGCCATAGTAATACCCATAGGGCCCGACCCTGGTCGCTGTCCAGCTAATCGGGTCGATACGATACAGGCCGTAGTAGTCATTCGCATAGATATAACCGTCCGTGCCGTTCGTAATGCCATATCCGGACGTGGAAAGCCCCGGGACAAAACGTGAAGCAGCAATGTTATAAACAGGCGTGCTATAAATCAGGCGGGACTGATCCACCGTGTATTCGTAGATGGTGTTTCCGCTTCTGCGCAGCATGTTGCCATTCGGCAACCAGGCCATGCCGAGGGCGTTGTTGTGCGCATTATCGACAACAATATCCTGACTCAATTCGGGATCAATCAGCTGGTACTGATTACTGGGAGAGGTGGTGGATTTAACAGCCGGCAGAAGGCACAGACCCATGCTTCCGGCCAGGCGCGCGACCTCGCAATCGGCCAGTGCGCGGTTGTAGATCTTCACCTCATCGATTCCGCCTGTGAAGAAAAGCTGCCCTGTGCCTGTCGGGGCGCCGCCACCGATGCGAACCGGTTGCGTGGTCGGCAAAATCGTGCCGCTGACTTGCCAGGCTCCGTCAGGCTTTCCATCCACAAACAACTTAAGCCATCCGCCATTGTAGGTCATGGCCACATGGTGTTGGGAACCCGGGGCGATAATAGACGCGCCGTCGAACACCCAGAAGCCGGTGGTCGTTCCCACATGAGCACGGAAACGCCCACCCGCGATATTGATCATGTACTGGCGTTCGGTAAGTTCGCCATCCTTGCTGACGATATCTCCGGTCGTCACGTCCGCCTGCACGAAGGCACTGATGGTCAGGCCCGTAGTTGGATTGAGCGAAGCAGAGTCGGGTATCACGACATTCTGACTGTTGCCGTTGAAATACAGACCGGTATTCACATGACCGGGACCGAAGTTTGCGCTACCGTTGATGGCGCCGGTGTTTCCGTTGCCGGACACGTCGTTGGCGACGATGCCGACGCCTTCATCGAAGGTCCAGTAACCAGCCAGACCGTCGCTCAGACCGGCATTTGCCGTGCCGGACATGACAAATGGCAGCAAGGCCGCCGTGAAGAATCCGAAAAGTTTGCGTTTGATATTCATATTACTTCCCCTCGCTTACAACTGAAATCGAAACCGGCTGGCCCGCGGAATCGGTGCCGCCACCATTGAGAACCATGTATCCAACAGGGGAAACGCCGCCGAGCTGGAAGCTGGCTGTGCCACCGGCGGCAATCGTTCCCACATTGACCGCCGCTGCGGCCGCATCCACACCCGCACCCACACCCGCACCCACAGGCTGCAGGCTCACGTTATAAAGCGCGTCCGCACCGTTGTTGCTAATGGTCACATCCACACCGCTTGCGCTGCTTGTGAACGTGGACGAAAGATCTGCAGCGGCCTGTGCCGAAAGCGGCGCAAGTGCCAGCATGGCCAGCAGCATGAATGATATAACTGAGAATTTGTTGATTTGCATGGTTTTCCTACCCCTTAATAATTACATCAAAACAAAACTTTCCGGTTTTGTGACACACATCATGGTTTTCCGAAACCCCCTGTCTTCCCCCATATGGGGTAGAGGCTATTGCAATAATGGGTATTGCCACCTATAAAGTCGCCATGGAATCAGGAACCAAGGTGTCGGACGAAAGAAAATCGTTCTTATATGACAAACTGTTACACAGCATTTACGCGCTTGTCGATAATGAAAGTGAACTGCCGGCCCTGCTCGGCCTGATGGACGAATTCTTTTCCCTGAAGCATAAAGACGGCCTCAACAGCAGTCATTCAGAGCATATGTCCGGCCTGCTGCCGCATGTGCAACGTGCCAACGAGCTACTGGAAAAAATCGCCGCCCTGCATCTGAAAAGCAATCACGCGGACACCGTGCTCGATCATATCCCCATGGGCATCGTATTGATCTCAACGCAGGCGAGCATCCTTTCCAAGAACACCCGTGCTGCGGACCTGCTTGAACACATCGGTGCCCGGCACGATACCGAGCTTCATTTCAACCATAGCGGGCGGCAGAAGCAATTTCTGGAAACCGTCAAACAGGTTACCTCGGGTGAAGCCCATGGCGCACCACTGCGCATGGGTGATCTGAGTCTGTGGATATCAAATTTCGGTGAGGGTGCGAATCGACAGTTGGCGATCTATCTGGGACATCACACCTACCGGCGCAACATCCGTATCGACCAGCTGATGACGCATTACAACCTGACGGAGAAGGAGGCCCAGCTCACCGCCCGACTGTGCGACGGCCATTCAAGCCTTAAAGAGGCCGCAGAACGCATGGGCATCAGCATCGCCACGGCCAGAAGCCATCTGAAACATATCTTCGCCAAGACAGGTGCTGAACGTCAGGCGGATCTGGTCAAGATGGTGTTCATCAATCCCATTCTGGCCCTGCAACAAAAGCCCCCGGCCTTGCAATCCGGCATATCGTCGAAAACAAGGGTTATGCGCCTTCCCTCAGGACGCACCATATCCTACGCTGAATATGGCGATCCGATAGGGATGCCTGTTCTGTTCTGCCACGCCATCACCGGTTGCAGGTTGATGCTGCCTGTTGAATCGATTTCCCGGGGGAAATGCGGCTTCCGCCTGATCGCCCCGGACAGGGCGGGCTACGGCCTTTCATCACCCGCACTGCAAGATCCGATGCAGCAATGGCTGGAGGATATGCGTCATTTCCTGCAGCAACTGGGCATTAGCGAATGTTGTGTCGCAGGCCACTCCGCCGGAGGTGTATATGCCATGGCTCTGGCTGTCGAATATCCGGATATCGTCAACCATCTCTGCCTGATTAGCAGCATCGCACCCTTGCGTAATCTTGCTGACGCGGCCCACCTGCTGCCGATCAACCGCATGGTGATTCATCTGGCGCGCAGCAACCCGGAAGCTGCCCGCGCCTTCCTCAAGCTATCCATGCAGGCTGCGCTGAAAGAACCGGATTCCTACCTAAAGCTGATCACTAACAGCAGCCCGGATATGGACAGGGAAGTGCTGGAGGATGCCGGACTCAAGCAGCACCTGCATGAAGCCTTCAGGGAAACCACCCGCCAGGGCATCGGGCACATAATCGACGAACTGATGTATATCTCCACCCGATGGCGAATCAGTGCCGGAGCGATTGCCTGTCCGGTGAGCATCTGGCATGGCAAGCAAGACAAGCATTCGCCCTTCACCCTGATCGATCGCTTCCGCAACAGACTCAAACAGGTCGTGCATACCAGCTGGATGGAGGGCGCAGGCCACTACATGCTGTTTCACCATTGGCCCGCTATTGAGAATCAACTTTGTCCCAAGAAAAAAGCAAAGCCGGACGCAGCAATACCCGCTGTGCTACTGGCATGGGTGGCATCACTTCCTTTGGGACAATGCCTGGAGTTCATGATCCCGACCCTGGATATCGCCTGACAGACTGATCCAATACCTCCGGGAGGACAGACAAACACCGATTCGGGGGAGCTCTAACAAACAGCACCAAACACAAACCAAACGGCCGGCGCTGTGAAAGCCGCCGGCCGGTTTATTCAGGGGTCCGAAGCCAGATCATCCTGCTAGTCTAGAGCCTTTCATATTATCCCCTGCCACCAAAACCAAATTATCAAATCTCCTGAACCGGGCACGAATACCCATTCAGAGCACTGAGGTTATTCCTGCTGGAAAATATTGGTAATCGTCCTAAAGGACGAGGGTAAAAATGCGGCCCACACAACTGAATGTTTTGCGGTGGCCGGATCCGCTGCGTCATTGCGCGAGCTTTTAAGGATCTGATTTCGTGGCGGACTGGCTATCCGCCCTGAAAAAGAGACTAAACGGTGAACGATACCCCGCAGCCGCATTCACCCTTTTTATTGGGATTGCGGAACACGAAGGCGGAAGACATCAGATCCTGCTCGAAATCAACGACCAGTCCGGTCAGGGCGCGGACATAGGATTCGGCATCAACAAACAGTGAAAAGCCGTCAAAGGGAAGTACATGATCGCCAGCTACAGGGGCATCGCAGAAATCAACCACATATTCCAGACCCGAACACCCGGCTTCGCGCAGGGATAGCCGGATACCGGCCACTCCCTTATCCTGTGCCTGCTGGCGCATGCGATTTACGGCAGCATCGGTCAGCTGGATATCGGGTGTCTGTATTGCTGTGTCCTGCATATCGTCTCCGTCAGTGTCGATCATATTACGCCGCGCCGGCCATGCCGCGCAGGCGCTTGCGGATGCGCACCAGTTCGCCGACCAGTGCAATCGCATCTTCCTGCGTGTTTCCCGGCCCGAAGCTGACACGGATACTGCTGCGCGCCTGCTCCTGTGTCGCCCCCATGGCCAGCAGCACATGCGAGGGCTCGCGCTTGCCCGACGAGCAGGCCGAGCCCGAAGCCACAGCGAAGCCGGCGAGATCAAGCTGCATCAACATGGTTTCGCCATCCAGCCCGGGGATGCAAAATATGCTGGTGTTCGGGGTGCGCTGTGCATCCCGTCCGAACACCGTCGCCGCAGGAACAGCTTCCAGCAGCGCTGACTCGAAAGCATCACGCATCGTTGCATAGGCATTGAAATCGATACCGCCGAGTGCGGCAGCAAAGCCTGCGATGCCCGGAACATTCTCGGTGCCCGAACGCCGCTTGCGCTCCTGCCCGCCGCCCGGAGCGATTTCCTGCAAGTTCATCCCGCGCCGCACAATCAACGCACCGACACCGCGCGGGCCGCCGATCTTGTGCGCGGAAAGTGACATGAAATCCGCCTGCCAGTCGCACATGGAAATCTTCGTCTTACCCAGCATCTGCACGGCATCCACCATGAAGGCAATGCCCTTCTCACGGCACAGTGCGCCGATCTCAGCAACCGGTTGCACAACACCGGTTTCGTTGTTCGCCGCCATCACGGCCACCAGCCGGGTGTCTTCACGCATCGCCGCCGCAACATCATCCGCACAAACCGCACCGCGCTTGTCAGGACGGACACGCGTGACCTGCCAACCGGCCTGTTCAAGTCGTTCGACGGGCTGCAGTACGGCCGGATGTTCGATGGCCGTGGTGATGATATGTCCCTGCTTGTGATTGGCGCAGAACCCGCTGATGGCGAGATTATTCGACTCGGTGCCGCCGGAGGTGAACACCACCGAGCCGCTCTCCACGCCGAGAAACCCTGCTAGCGCATCACGCGCATCATCGAGCACGCGGCGCGCATTGCGCCCGGCCCAGTGCAGACTGGAAGGGTTGCCGCAGGCCTGCCGTGCCGCTTGTGCCTGCGCATCCAGCGCAGACTCCAGCGGCGGACAGGTGGCATTGAAATCAAGATACCGCTGCAACCCGCTTGTCCATCATCTTGATCGGTTGCGGCATCGGTGTCGCCGCGTACTGCTCGACAGGCGCAAGATCAACGCCTTCAAGAGACACCTTCTTGTCGCAAACATCCTGTAGCGTCACCACATCGAGGAAACGATAGATGTGCATGCCGAGCGCATCCCACAGCTCATGCGTGTCGCAACGGTTGCCGCGATGGCAGCCGCGCAGTGCATTCACGCAACGAGTTGCCTTGATCTGCTCGTCGACAGCACGTATCACATCGGACACTGTGATCTCGACAGGCTCGCGGTTCAGCAGATAGCCACCCCCGGGACCGCGTACACTCTTCACCAAGCCGCCTTCGCGCAGCCTGCGGAACAACTGCTCCAGATAGGAAAGGGAAATAAACTGCCGGTCGGAAATAGCGGCCAGATTCACCGGTCCGTTATGCTGATTCTTGGTCAGGTCGATCATGGCCGATACCGCATAACGGCCCTTGCTGGTCAATCGCATTTGATACCTCCAGAGGGGGAATACCCCCATGCATGGGTGGGATATTATAATCCCGACCAATTCAGTCAAGTATCAAACAATTAAAAAAACTTAAGAAAACAAACAGGATACAGTGGAGAGTAGATTCTGACTCCGGGACCGCTTGAAGCATTACCGGAAAACTAGATTCCGCCGCCACCCAGAAAGCGCTCGATATCCTTGTGTTCCTTGCGCATATCCTTCTCGGTCTTCTTCATCTGCGGGGACTTCTGATGCCCGTCTTCCTTGATCTCCGGATGCAGCTCATCCACCCGGGCATTCACATCGTCCACCAGCTTCATCACATGGCGGATGGCTTCGGCCACCGGGTTGGGCATGGCATGATGATCGAGATTGATGCGCCCGCCCTGAATGATGGTCTCGGTCTTGCCGACGACGGTGCCGGGAATGCCGATCACCGTGGAATGTGCCGGCACATCGCGCAACACCACGGAATTCGCACCGATGCGGCTGTGCTCGCCGATCTCGATGGCGCCCAGCACCTTGGCGCCGGTGCCGACGATCACGCCGTCGTGCAGGGTCGGGTGACGTTTCTTCTTCTGCCAGGTCGTACCGCCCAGCGTCACTCCGTGGTACAGCGTCACATCATCGCCGATCTCGGTTGTTTCACCGATCACCACACCCATGCCGTGATCAATAAAGAAACGGCGGCCGATGGTGGCGCCGGGATGGATCTCGATACCGGTGAACCAGCGTGCCATATGCGAAACCATGCGTCCGAGCCAGAGCCATTGGTGCAGCCAGAGACAGTGCGCCAGACGATACATCCATACCGCATGCAGGCCGGGATAGGCCGTGACGACCTCCAGCGTGGAACGCGCCGCCGGATCGCGAACGAACGCGGTGGCGATGTCTTCCTTGATATGACTCCAGATATTCATGCGGGCGGACTGTATCCCCGTAAACTCAGCCCTGCAAATCCCGCGGCAGATCCGCAGGCAGAGACCCCAGCGATTCCTCAGGACCGCTGCATGTCCACAGCGCAGGAGTGGATAGCAAGCGTGCCGACCAGTCGCGCGCCTCATCCAGCGTCACCCGCCGGATCGCATCCACCCATGCATCCTGGGTCCGGATGGCGGGTTCATCGAGCCGGGTGCCCAGATGCATCATATTCGATTCGACCGAATCCATGCCCATGCGCAGCGACACCTCCAGCTGGCGCACGGCGCGCTGCAACTCGTCCTGATTCAGCGAAGCGGAAAAGTCCTGCATCACCTGCCTGACCACGCGCATGCATTCGCCCAGCCTGCCGCAATCCGTGCTGCCGCTGATGCTCCATGCGCCGGTGTCTGAAAGACCCGACAGATGCGAGGACACGCCGTAAGCCAGACCACGTTTTTCGCGCACCTCGCGGAACAGCCGCGAACTCATGCCGCCGCCGAGGATCTGATTCACCAGCCAGGCCACCGGACGCTCTTCCGATGCCACGGCAATGCCCGGCATGGAGATCACGAAATAACCCTGTTCGTCGTCGCGTTCCAGCAACTGTACGCCGCTGGCCATCTGCGCGCCGTTGCGGGCGAGCTGTGCCGTGCCCTGCGGCCAGTCACGCTGCCCGAGAAAGTTCGTCAGTTCGTCATGGGTGATACCGCCGGCTGCGGCGATCAGCATATGCGGCGGGCGATAATGCGCACCGAGGAAGGCGGCAAGATTTCCGGCATCGAAGCCGGCCAGCGACTCACGGCTGCCCAGCACCGGACGGCCAAGCGCCTGATCCGGATACAAAGCCTCGACATGCTGGTCGAACACCCAGTCCTCCGGCACATCTTCGGCCATCGCCATCTCGGAATAGATGACCTCGCGCTCGCGCTGCCATTCATCCTCGGGCAATGCCGGGTCGATGACCATATCGCACAGCGTGGACAACGCTTCCTGCCAGTCCTCGCGCAACACCCGCATATGGAAGCAGGTGCGTTCGCGCGCCGTGAAGGCATTGGCCGTACCGCCGAGCCTGTCCAGCAATTCGGCCAGTGCATCCACATCCAGCTTTTTCGTGCCCTTGAACAGCATGTGCTCCAGCGCATGCGCCATGCCGGCCTGTGCCGCTGTCTCATCACGGCTGCCGACATCGAGGAAGATGCCCAGCGACACGGTTTGCGCCGCCGGCATCGCATGGCTCAACA
>Ga0100391_1004931_pt1 | contig 12595 bp, 12 predicted proteins | sample CryGeymeta201515_FD_81541 | JGI IMG/M metagenome (GOLD analysis project Ga0100391, IMG submission 81541) | Groundwater microbial communities from Crystal Geyser aquifers in Utah, USA - Crystal Geyser metaG 2015-15 | ecosystem: Environmental > Aquatic > Deep subsurface > Groundwater | place: USA...
ACTTCTATTTTACGTCCAACACCCATTTTGTCAAAAAGAAACACTTTGAGTTTTAAAAAGTCTCTTGAATCGCCTGTGTAAATAAAATTTCCGTTGGCAGATAATAATGTGGTGAAACGTTGCTGAGAATCTACAGCCTCAGAAGGAGCATCAAAAATTTTCTCAATGTTATATACATTTTTGATTTTTAAAAGCTTCATTGGAAACTCTTCATCACTCATGTGCTGAATAATTTGCACTGAACAATTAGTAACTGGTTTAAAAGTGTATTCGCCAGAAGAACCTGTTCTTGCCCACATTCTGTTATCAGATTCAAAAATGTTGTATTTATAGACATCATTTCGAACATCATCCCACGTTTTTGTGATGTTGTCAGGCAAGGTATATTCAGCATCTGAAGAATTGTAATTGATGTGATTCGCTGCTTTGTTTTTGGCATTTTCTTCCGCTTCAATTTTTGCCTGAGCTTGTTTTACCCATTCTTTAATTTTGGTAATACTGATGTTGCTTTCTTTGGCCAACCAAGGCATGTAAATAACCAACATAGATTCATCTGTGATTTTGGCAATCATTTCGCAAATGACATAGGCTGCTTTGCTTTTTTCAACAGCATCACCTTTTAGTTTTTCTTCAAGAATGTTTTTAAAACCGTCTACTTTTTCGCCATGAGCAGCCACTACTTTTTGCAATGAATATCTTTCAGGAGTTGTTTTTGTTGATTTGATAAAATCAACATCATCCTCAGAAAGTTCCAAAGTTTTTGCCAATTCAATCAACTCTTCCTTTTCCAAATCACTTTCTTTGATTTGAGTGAACGCATTTTTGTGAAGCGTAATTTCGTCTTTGAATTTGCGGACAAAATCATCAGGATCAACGCCACCAGTTTTTTGAATATAGACTCTAAATCCTTTTGCTAAAAATTCAGGAATGTATTTTAGCATCGCTTTTTTTCCTGGAGCATCATCATCAAACGTAAAATTGATGCGCTTGCAATATTTAGAAAGAACTGAAATTTGCGTTTCAGTAATGGCAGTTCCACAGCTTGCAATGGTATTGATAAATCCGTTTTCGTGCCAAGCAATCACATCATTATACCCTTCCACAATGTTTGCTTCGCCAGTTTCTATGATGCTCCTAACAGCTCTATTGAGCGCAAACCATGTTTTGTCTTTGTGGTATAATGGATTGTCTGAAGGATTGATCCATTTGGCAGCGTTTTCTTTTCCTGAAACATCACGTCCAGCAAAACCAATTAAAAGACCTTTGAAATCGTGAATTGGATAAATAACACGTTCCCAATATTTGTCCGATTTTTCGCCAATGATTCCTAGTTCTTGACCTTCTTTCAATAAGTTTTTTTCTTTGATAAGGTCAAACAAAAAGCGTTCTCCAGGAGCGTATCCTAATTGCCAATCAATGACAATATCATTGTTGTACTGTCTCCTACCAAAAACTTCTTGTTTTGCTGGATGCGTTTCATCCAAAGAAACAAGCGCTTTCTGATATTTTAAAAGGGAAGCTTCAATAACTGGACGCAATTTGTTTTTCTCGGCAATCTTTTTTTCGTAGGCTTTTGCTTGCTCTTTATTTTCGTATTCAACAGGAATACCATATTTTTTTGCCAAGGTTTCTAACGCTTCTGGATAGGACATTTTTTCATGCTCCATCAAAAAACTAATAACGTTGCCTGATTTTCCTGAAGAATAACAATTAAAACGCTGTTTCACTTTATTGACACAAAAGGAAGGAGAACTCTCTTTTTGAAAAGGAGAAAGCCCAAAAAAGTGCGCCCCTTTTTTCTTGAGTTCTGTGTAGTCAGAAATTACGTCTAAAATATCTACTTTGTCAAGCAGTGATTCTGCAAAGTCTCTTTTTATGAATGGCATCTGAATTAGTTGGTTTTAATTTTTTTTAACTTTATATTAACACTTTTTTTTTGTGTTTATTAATTGATTTACAGTTAATTGACTTTTAGTTGCGTATATCTGCTAGTTGTAAGTAATTTTGACAGAGGGCGGGACTCGAACCTGCACACTATTTAAACTATTGCCTATTTCAGTCACCTCTGCCAAAAAAACTACTTACAACAATGTATATAAAAAATAGAGGTTGCACAGCTAACACAAGCTCGATTGCCGTTCTTTAACGTCTTGGCACTAAAAAAGATTTCTGTTATTCTTATACCCCTACTTTTCATATACTTTACGTTAGTCAATCACAGTTTGCACTGTGTAATTGTGTTCGTTTAATAATTTTTGCACATGATGGTCTGTTGTTTTTTCGGAAACGACAAACACTATTTGCTTTTTAGGGTTGCAACTGATGCCTTTTTGTTTCAGTTTTCTGTGCAAATAGTAGGCTTGTTTGCGATGGTGTTTGAACCACTGTTCGTGTTCTAAATCTTCCATGTATTTTTCGTAGGTATTCATACTTCTTCAAAATCTACTTCTAATTGATTTGTCAACTTTTCCAATTCTTGGTTGATGCTTTTGATAAGAGGCGTTTTTTCGCTCTCAGAATACAGTTTCGAGTTTTTCAATTGCTCCAGTCTTGCAAGAGCTGCATTGATGTTTGATTTTATTTCGTGTTGTGTTGGCATTATTTAAATGATTTATGAATTTGATTTCTGTTTTGATACCTTTCGATGATGGTATCTACATTTGATTTTTCTGTTAAAATGATTGTAGTTCTGTCATCCAATTTTAAAAATACTTTTGGTGGTTTCGGATTTCGTTTCAAGTCTGGAGGTCCCCAACTTCCTCTTTTTCGATAACTCTCTTTGATGCAGAATAAATCGAGCTTATTACGTTTGAGCTTCATGTATTTCAATTTGGTTTTGAAATTGGAAGATTTCCATGCAATTTCCTTTGGCCATTTCTTATTATAAATGACTGCCAAATCTTTATTGCCAATTCTTCTAAAATTATTTTTTAAAAAATCAACTTGTTCTTTTGTCCAAGAGGTTTTATGAATTCTTTTAAAACCTAGTGATTTTAGTTTTTTAAAAATTCTAGTAACTGAAATGCCTGTAATCTCTTGCAACTGATTGTAAGTCATGTGTAGATGATTTTCTACAATGAATTGCTCAGTTTCTTTTGGAAATATTTTTGTAGGCTTAGGCATTTTAATACACAGTTTTTACGTGATAAATAGTAAAGTGATTGAAATAGATGCCACTTAAAAAGATGTCACTATTTCTGCGTTCATCCCAATAAGGTTTTAGAGGTTTACATCGTGGATGTTTTTTACTTATGTCATCAATATTTTTAAGAAATTCTTCTTTAAATTTTGGCAAATCTGTCTCATGAACTAATGTTCTGTCTAACGTTTTTATATATTCAGAAACTTCTTTTTCTAATTTGTTTTTGGTCGAAAGTTGATAACCATTATAGGTCATGTAGTAGTTTGGGTTCATGAGTTTTAATATTTTAAGTTTGTCCAGTGAATAATTTTTCCTGTAAAATCTTCATTGAAATAGGTTAGAAAATGAGCAAGAGAATCAAAGCCATCATTTTTGGCAAGCAAAACAGCCGTTTCAAAATCAATTTCTTTGTTATCAATTTTGATGTAGGTTTGACCATGTTTGTATGAGATTTCTATTGATTGAATAGAAACACATGGAAATGTTGGCGCAAACTGAAAATAGTTTTTAGTTTTTACAACTAGTGCAGGTTGTATTTTTCTTCCTGGTTTCCATCTGTTGAATAAATCAAGTCTAATAGTGTGGTTTTTTATACGGTTAAAACCTATATTGAAATCAATTCCTTTCTCTTCGCATAAATCATAATATTTATCAAAATCTTTATGCATAAGCATTGTTTCTGAGGACATTATTTGTTGTACAAACAAAGTTTCCTTTCCAGATAAACTCCCTTTATCTTTTGAAAAATGAGTTGAGAATGGTAGGATCATCTGTGAACTGAATAAATTTTAACAGAACAAATCTCTTTGCTTATTAGAAATTCGCGAGGAGAAGTACCTAAAGCTTGTGTCTTTATTTTCTTAAAAATTGGCGCATTTAAAGGAATTTGAAATACTGAAATTTCAACTGAAGCTCTGCTTGGTAAAGGAATTATTTCAATAACCTTTGCTTGAAATTCCTTTTGTAATTCTTTTAATTGGTTGTATTGATCTAGTGTCATATATTTTGTTTGGTAAAAAAACCACACTCTAAAGAATTAACCCCCTAGAAAACCCAAAGAGTGTGGAAATTGCTATGAAAAAGAATCTGAATGATTTTGCATTGCCTCCAGTAGCAATCTAAGAACGTATGCGTTTTGAGTTCGCCAACTTGATTTTTTTAAAAACCTGCCACTGTTACATGACAGGAGTTAACAACAATTTGTGCTTATGCACAGAAAAAAAGAACGTATATCTAGCCATGGCTAAATGAGATTAAGCGATTTTGCAATTAGTGCAAGTTCTTGTTTGGTTTGCATATTTGGACCTAATTTTTTGTAAAGCGCTTGTTTGTATTTGTGAAAAGAACCAAAAGGAATGTGAAGTAAATCCGCAATTGTTTCGTTAGTAAGGTTTCCTGAAGTGTGAATCATTAACTGTATATCCATGGCTGTTAATGAAACTCCATTATATTTAGGAGCTTTGCAAAGAATGCCATTAAATTTGCAAGTAGCTCTTTTAGGGCAGTGAAAATAATCACCGTCTTTGAATTGATTATTTTCAAAATCAGCAGTATGATCTAAACCTCCATATCTGCATTGAAGAAACTGATATACACGTGCAAATTTAGAAGTTGGAAACCATTCGTGTAATGCTTCAGAAACCTCTGGATGTCTGTCAATTTCTTCATTAGCCAATTGAATGATTCCAAAAGGCAGTTTTGTGATGCATTTAATTTCAGCATCGGCAATGAATTTCATTTCGTTCTCGACAGCGAAAAATTCAACACCTTTGCAATTCATGCCAGGATAAAGAGTTGGTTGTTTTGTGTTTGTAAGTGTCATAATTTATTGATTTATTGAATTTGTTTCATAAGTAGTTTCAAAAGAGATTCTTTTTCTTTTTTTGCTTTTTGTGCCACCTTGAGCAACGCATTTAAGACATCAAGATTTTTAGTTGTTCTATTGGTACGAACATTTCTAATGACTTCATGAGAAACTGTGATTTTTGACTCTCTAAGTACTTCTTGAGTTTGCTCAGTATAATTGTAAGGCAAATGCTTGTCTAGGAAATTATAAGCTTTGATTATATGTGGTTGCATATTTATTTATTTATTTATTTGTGTAACTTTGTGTAAACTTGTGTAAGATTGTGTAAAAATAAGTAAAAAATGTACTCATAGGTATATATTTATTTAAAAAAATACATTCATAGGTATAATTTAAAATCATTCTAAATATGGAGTACAATAAAAAATTAGCAAAATTCTCTAGAAATAAGGGAATAAGTAATATTGAGATCAGTAAGAAAATAGATTATACACCTTTAATGATCGGAAGATATTTGAATGAACAACGAATCAATGTTGATTTCATAAAAGCAGTTACAGATGCTTATCCAGAAATAGACTGGAACTACATATTTAAAGATGAAATAGTTTTGGATGGAGTAGAGGAAACAGAAATTGTTTATCTAAAAACACCAGAAATATTATTAAAGGAGATAGAAAAAAACGTGAAAGAGCTTCTTAAATGGCACGAATCTGACACGTTGAAAAAATAACTAACTGTTAATCTGTTTTTTAAAAGTGTATATAATGTCCTTTCGCGATCACAAAAATAGTAAAACAACAATTTAAAAAGTGCTTATGTGCAGTTAAAAGACTGGGTTTAATCGCTTTTTATTTTAATTTAATTGTTTTATTATGTACCAAAATCTCGACAAAAACTGCATTTTTGACACGCGGATTGACACAAACAAAATTTACGTGTCAATGAAAACAAAATTTATTCCAAGAGTTTATTCAAATGATCAGGCAACTCTTTATTTGCACATCACTGGTCAAGGAATTCGTAAACGTGTCAATTTGGATATTCAAATTTCAAAGAAAGATTGGAGTCAGAAAAATCAACGTTTGATTATTTCAAGTAAAGTTCCTGAAAATGAACAGAAAAAAAATCAAGATTTAAATTTGATTCTTGAAAACGTTGATGCCAAAATCATCAACATTAAAACAGTTTATAGATTGACTGAGCAAGTTTTAACTCCTGAAAAATTGGCTGATGAATTGATTAACAATTTGCCAAGAGTGAATTTTTGTTCTTTTTTTCAACATGTTTTGGATGAGGAAAAAGAAAGAGTTACTCTTGGAACTCATAAACGCATGAAATCTGTGTTGAAAAAAATTAAAACTTATAATGAATATTTGATTTTTACGGATTTAAATATCAATTGGTTTGAAAATTATAAAAACCATTTATATAAAATTGGAAATCAAAAAACCACGATAAACGCCAATATAAAAGCAATCAAGAAAATATTGCGCTTGGCCATTAGAAGTGGTATCAAAATTCCTGTGAATATTGACGACATTAAAGCTGGATCTACCAGCGGCAGTAAAGTTTCATTAGAACAGCAAGAAATTAAACTATTGTATAAATATCACGAATCAGAGTTTATTTATGATTCGCATCGATTAATTTTAGGCTACTTTCTTTTTTCTTGTGTTACAGGATTACGATATTCTGATGTGATTGCGATTAATAGAAAAAGTGTGGCTGATGATTTTATACAATTCAAATCTCAAAAAACACAAAAAATACAAATCATTAAGTTAAATGCCGCAGCCAAAAAACTGATTCAAGTAAATGAACGTTTGTTTGTTGATACTTTTGAAAATCAATATATAAATCGTGAATTAAAAATAATTGCACGAAATTTAGGGATTAAAAAGAAAGTTACATTCCATATTTCAAGACATACATTTGCAACTTCTTTTTTAAGAGCTGGAGGAAAAGTGGAAAAACTGCAACAACTTTTAGGTCATAGTGACATTAGAACCTCCATGATTTATAGTCATATTGTGGCTGATGAAGCAAACAAGGAAATGTATTTATTGGATAACCTATTCTAAAGTTTCGGATTCAATTTGCACTTCAAATAGATCTTCGCTTATTTGCGTTTTTTCAAGTCTTTTCACGACATGAAATCGTCCGTAAGCGAAGATTTTCTTTTTTATTTGAAGCACTTCTTCTGTAAACATTTTGAAAATCCATTGATAGTTGATTGAATTAAGACGAAATGAAAGCCATTTTTTGTGGTATAAATTATGAATGTTTGGAATCAAAACATCACTAGTGTCAACAGTTAAGTTTAACCCACTTTGCAAACCGTCATAAAAAACGATGTACATTTTTTGATTACCTGCATTATCAAAAGAATAAGCTGTTTCTACAAATTCAACTGATTTTTGGGGTAATGGTAACATATCAATTTCTATTATATCTGTAAAATCATTCACTAGTAATTCATTATTTTGTATAGTGCTCTTTTCTTGAAAAACAGATTCATATAGAATTTCTTCACTTGAAGGTTTCATAAATTTTAACAAAAATGAATCCGTTTTGTTGTATTCTTTTTTAGGTTTTAGTACTTCGAAATTACTCAAATCTACACTATTTTGATAATTGATATTTTCTTCTAAAAAATCAATGTAAATATCTTTACCTGATGGATTGATTTCTAAATTGAACCATTTTTTCAGCTCTGTTATTAACTTTCCAAAAGTAACATCAGGCACAACTTCTTTTAAATTTACTTTATTATAATTCAAAATCTTTGAGACACTATCCGCTACTATTTTTTCAACTTTTATATTAAATATAATTGTATTTTCAATATTCAAATTATCAAAGTAGGAGAAGTTATAAAATTTTAAAAATTGATTTGATAAATTAGTGTCATTATTTGTCTCAAACAAATTATTAATAACATATTTTCTTACAGGTAATGGCTGAAAATTAGTATCAATAGACCTACCTATTATTTGATTGTTATATTTAATATTAAAAGTAGGAACAGTATTCCAGTGATTGTCTGGAAAATCAGTAATGTCTAAATTTTGAAAAGCTTCTTGATTATAATAAATGAAAATTTCGCCTGTTAATTGGTATTTTTGAGATGGTTCTAATTGAATTTCTTTGTGATAGCAAGCTAAATTATCTGCCAAAATGTGATATTCATCTCGATTCAAAATAGCATTTTGAATATTTCCAGCAATTTCAAAATAATCTATATCTGAAAACAACATCATCATTTTAAAATATGTATTATCTAAAATATTTCCTTTCAATGTAAAACCTGCATCTAAAAATCCTTGTTTTAAAATATGCAACATGTAAGGAACTGGTTGTATTATATTTAAATTAAAGGGAATTCCTCCAACAACTAAATTTTCGATAAATTCATCATTAAAGTAAAAATTAAGTTTCCCTTGAAACGATTCCCAAGTAGCATCTTTAGTATCATATTTGTCAGTATAAATTTGCGGATAATTATAATTAACAGCAGGCCATTTTAAGGGAATAATTGTTTTAGCATGCCCATAAACATTTGTAATTGTAGCTTCTTCCAGTGGCAATTCAGATAACTTTTTGTCAAAATTTGGCAACTCATCAAATCCATAACGAAATGTGCTAGTAACTTTTCTATCAATTTGACTTTCAATTTCAAAAACGGCAGTTTCCATAGTGTCACCAAAACAATAGACAACATCAAATTTAGTTTCAATAAATTTGGCATTGTCATCTAGTAAGTCTCCAAAAGCTTCAATCAAATCATCTGTAATTTCAAATGTAAAAGGAAACGAATATTTGGTAAAAAATCGGTTAGAAAACCAGTAATTTTCTTCCACTATCGAAATTTTATAGCTGCTTAAATCAAGCTCGAAATTTGGATGAATTATTTTATGCATTGCTAGGATTGATTTGAAATTCTAACTCATAAGCATACAATTCTTTGTCAGAATCTTCTGCAGTTATTTTTTTTGAAAGTGGAATTAGCGTTAAAAAAACCTCGTTATTTTCAACTAAATAGGCTTTTTTCGATTGCATAAACGCATCAATCGTTTCAGTATCGGATTTTAAAAGCCATCCGGTATTGATTTTGAAATTGTTTTTTGTTTCTGTATTTACGATTTCGAGAATTTCAACCAAATTTCGCTTGTATTCGTGCTTTATTTGCGAATATTCGTTCACATAACTAAAATGGCCTGTACATTCTAAACTTCTAAAAAGTTTGTTTTTATCGATAAAAACCAACTGATTAGAAAATAAATTATCAGGAAAAACAACGATTTTCTTTTTGATGATGCTATCATTCAACAGAATTTCAAACACATCACCTTTTTGAGCATCAAAGGTTTTAAAGTCTATTTTTTTTGAAAACACGTTGTTTGCAGAAGTGGCTGTGACGGCTTGCGAATCTACAACAAGATTGTTTTTTTTGATAAAGATTTCGTGTTCACCTGCAGCTAATAAAAAATTAGCAATAAAAAAACCATCTTTGGTAACACGTTCAAAATGTTTGTTGGATGAAAGCAAGGCATTATTTCCGAAAATAAATACAGGTCTTGGTCCTGGAATAAATTTGACACCTGTTCTAGTTATCGTGTCAACAATAGAACCATCAGCAATTAAAATTTCTTTGATTAGAAAGGAAACATTGGCGGTCTTGAACTGAAAACCAAAGGTATTAGAATAGTTTACTGGCGACTTTAGATAACGATCTATTTTGCGCCCAACATTATATTTTTGAGCTTGGTTGAATAGTGGCACTTTATATTCCAATACTTTAGTGAGTAACGTATCTGAAAAGAAATCATAATGCTCAATGGTTATTTCGAGGTCAAAATAAGTATTGGCAGTTGCTGTAGAAAATTGTAAAAAAACGTCGTCTAAAGTGAACGCAAAATCAGATGTATTGTAAGGAAAAATAATCATTAGCGGATGTTTTTATTTCTTAGTTTGTTATAGTCGTTAATAGTATCTTGAATCAATTTACCATTTTTTAAATCGTTTGCCATGTATGCAAGGATGCCATCTCTTTCTATTTTTTCGAAAATTGCAGAAGCTCTGTTCAATGCAACAATCATTTCAGTATTAGAAACAGTTACATCAGTAGTACTAGTACCTGCATCAGCAGAAGCAATTGAGGTTCTATTTTGTTGCGAATATAAACCTATTTCAAAACCTTTGACCCTTGCTATTTCTCGTTGAAAAGAGTTTTTGACATCAGGATTTATTTGTTTGTATGCTTTCGCATCAACAATTAATTCGGGACCATTTTCGCCAGCCAAAAACACGGTTGGTTTGTTAACCATACCTGAAGAAGTATTGCCACCAAAACTAGCATTGAACATTTTGCCATCTTGTTCGCGTTGAACTGGATATAAACCATCTTCAAGACCTTGAATAGCTTGGGAACCAATAGTTGCAATTTGCACACCTGCATTTAATTTAGCAGCTAAAACATTTTTTGAAGTTAATGCTAATGATGCTCCTTTTGCAGGATTTGGAATACCAGGAGGAAGAATAAAAGGTATTGCTGCTTCTTGTGACCATGCTAGGGCAACACTTTTTGTTGTATTTGTTATAATTTCAGATATTGCCATTGCTTTTTCAAGCGAAAAAATTATTTTATAAAGACCTGATTTTTTACTTAGAATAGCACCTAAAAAATTAACTCCAGCAGTTAAAACATTTCTCTTAGCTTCTTCAAGGTTACTGTCTGCTTCAATTTGACGTCTTTTAAATTCTTCATCCTGTTTTAAAATTTTTTCATCTTGTTTTTTATTTTCCAAAAGTTCAATTTCATTATATTTTTGTCTAATTGCAGCTAATTCTTGTTGTTTAATTTCCTCAAGACTTGCTAATAATATAGTATCATTATTAGCTTCAAGTTCCATTTTAGCATACTTGGCTTCAAGTTTTAAAATTTCTTCTTGCTCGGCTCTTTGGTCTTCGTCAATTTTTTTTAACTCTTTTTGAATTTTTTGATCTGCTTCCCATTCTGCAATAAATTCAGCTAATTTTTTCTTTGAATCTAGTATTTTTTGATCTTCAGGAGAGAGTTTGTCATCTTCTTTATTTCCAGAACCACTAAGATTACCAGATACATCAGCTTTTTCAGGCACCCATTTACCGCCTTTAAAAGTAAACATAGTTGTCCCCATGAATTTTGTATCACCTTCTTTGGGTTCTGTGGTTTTGAAAAATTCGTTTACATCTTTTTGGGTGAAATTTAATTCTTTTAATTTTTGAATTAAATCCATCTCACGTTCATTTTGAATATTCAAATCTTTTTTAATTTGAATCAATCTTGATTGCGCTTCTGAAAATTCTTTATACCCTGCTAAACCCTGTCTTACATCACCTTGAGGAATACTTCCTAATTCCGTTGCATTTTTAATAGCTTCTAATTGTGCTGAATTGGTTTGTTCAAAATATTCTTTTCTTAATTCATATTCTTTTCTTGCAAGAGCTAATTCAGCATTGAGATCGTTTTTTCTTTCTTCAACCCCTTTTTTTCTAGAAACTAATGTCATAGCTTCCTCATCCGCAGAAAGTCTTTTTAAACGAATTTGCTCTCTAACAGCTTCAGTATTCAAAATGTAAGAACCAGTTTCCTTATCAATTGCCATTACTGATTCACCTAATCTATCTTTAAGTTGAAGTGTAATATGGTCTAATTCTTTCTTTTCTTTTGCAGTTGGTATTACTCCATCTTTAGTAAGTGATTGGTATCTTTCTAGTAATTTTTGACTTTCATCAGCTAATTTTCTATTGTTGGTTGCTGCTTTAAAAGTTTGCTCATTTTCAATAATATATGCATCATTGACATCTTTTATGGCACCAATTAATTTTCCAAAACCATTAACTAAAGCAGTTAACCCATTTTTAAGACTTTCAGACGAAAATATTCCTATCAATCTTTTGCTAACCTTATCTAAACTTGCTGCAAGATTGTTGTTTTTTACATCAAATTCATTGGTTAAAGAAGTTGCTTGAACCATTGATTTGCTAGAAAGGTTAAGAAGTTCATTAAATCTATCAAAATTATTTCCTGCAGAACCTATAATTTTGTTTGTCCCATCAGCAGTTAATCCTAAATCTTGCAAGGTTCTTGATGTGTCAACACCACCTTTGCTGGTTTCTGCTAATTTTTTAGAAAATTCTAAAAAGAATTGAGTAGGATTTGTATTGATCATATTTTCAACTTCTTGAGTTGAAAGTTCCATTACTTTAGCAAATTTTTCAGTTTCTTGAGCAGCTTGATTTAAAAATATTGAATATGCTCTCCCTGCAATTTCGGCAGTAATACCACTCTCTTCGAAAGCAGCACCAAGAGCAAGCGCATCACTAATGCTTGGTTTTAAAGCATCAGAAAGAGAACCTAAACGAGTGGCAAATTCCGCAATATTCCCTTCAGTGGCAACACCATTTGCACCCAATTCATTAATAGCAGAACCAATAGATTCATAGGCTTTTTCTACGCCAATATCTTTGGTTTCCTTAAAAAGTAATTTTAGTTTTCCTAGTTTACTGGCAACTTCTTCAACACCACCAGGAAACGAATCGCCCAAAGCTACAGTTGCTTTGTCCATTACTTTTACGAAGTCGTTGATTTCTTCTTTTAC
>Ga0100391_1004932_pt1 | contig 12594 bp, 8 predicted proteins | sample CryGeymeta201515_FD_81541 | JGI IMG/M metagenome (GOLD analysis project Ga0100391, IMG submission 81541) | Groundwater microbial communities from Crystal Geyser aquifers in Utah, USA - Crystal Geyser metaG 2015-15 | ecosystem: Environmental > Aquatic > Deep subsurface > Groundwater | place: USA...
CATCGAGAAGGAAGCTTGAAGACTTCTGCGACCATCTCCTATCGCAATTGGTCCGTATAGATAAAAGCTTGAACGTTCGTCAATAACAATATTCTGATACCAACCATGATATAGATTACTTCCTGCACCGATAAAATGCAAAACAGATAGAGGAACAAACGCAGTGTTTTCATATAGTTCAAATGTCGTTAAGCCTTTATCTGTGTTATTTCCGTTATACTGCGAAATAGCGCGCAGATGACTTCTACCCTTGCAACATATTGCGATAGCTTGTCCAACATTAGTGCTTTCAGTATTGTCTAATAGAGGTCCTTCAAATACAAATGACAATGCTTCAGGAACATTAGGCCATGTTAAATTTACAACATGCTTACTTGACTGGAATATATCAACCGTGCTACGATCATCAACGAAGATGCCAAACTTATTCCATTTGCCCGATAGCTTCATTGGACATACAAAATCTAGCTTGCTATTATTCGTTACTGATACAGCTGTTGAACCATTGCCTGTAGCATGCAGCTCAATACTGTTAAGCTCAATATTGCATGCGTCAGGACCAGAAGAATACGTAATACCAGACGATCCAGAAAAACTAAATGTCGTTAGAATATTAGAATAGTTGTATGCGAGCAATGGACTTTCAGCACTCTCTAGTTCGCGTTCGCCGCGAAGAATAATCTTACCGGCGCCTGGTAGAGCAATGCGATTCAGATCTAAACCTGTACTAAAGTTATAATATCCTGCTGGGAAGTTTAGTGTTAGGACACCCCCAGTCGCAACGTAATCGTAATTAGACTGAATAGTAGAATATACTTCATTGTTACGAACAGTATCAGATACCACAAACTGTTGTGTTATTTCTTCATTATCAGTAAATGCTCTTGCTATGATTTTCAATTCATCGGGAGATGCAATACCATACGTAACTGAATACCCAAGATTAAACATACTATTTGCATTAGTAACCCTCCAACCCATTTCACTCATCACGTCGCGATACGCAGCCATAGATGAATATGTTCGATTAACTTTACTATTCAATAGAGAAAAATCAACGCCTTCAGTCGTTGCAACTTTAAAGCCAGAGATCGTTAACTCAGTAGCGCCAGCTGCTGACATATCGTCGAACGCAGTTGCAAGATCAGAGAAATCGCATGCCAGTGACGCTGCGCCAGAAGTGGTTCGGCCAGTTTGTCTTTGCACGATTGGCTTGTATTCCTTAATCGTGTTGAATTCGTAATATGAAAACGCCGGCTGATAACGACTCCTGTTGGCATACCCATCTAGATATAATTCTTCATATGTCGTCCAGGTCGTCTGGATTTTCATTGGCCACTCAGTCCATGGAGTCTTGCCAAAGTAAATCACTTCGCCATCAACCGCTTTAACAGCGGCAATCGTCATAACATAATCATCTGATACGTTAATGGTGTACTTGTTTCCAAGATTCACAGTCCTATCAGCAAGATTTTGAATTGCCCATTTAACTTGATCAATACGTCCAATTGAATACTCAATATTCCCATTAGCATCTAACTTAGGCGCGCGGGGACCATTGTCAAGTGGAGGGAATGCTGTTTCGTTTAGCAACGAAGCCTCGCGATAAAAGCGTCCATCGTTCATTGCTATACCACCATTATGGTATCCAAAATAGTCCCAACTATCATTCTCATTGATTTGATTAAAGAAGTATCCAAACACTTCGTTGAATGCATTAGAATCAACTGTTGAATGAATTTCAAAATCAGAAAACCATAATTGAGGTTGCTCCCATGCTTCGCGCGAAGAGTTAATGCTGCTTGGCAACCACGACGATGGGTACCAATATTTATCTTCGCCTACGGGAATCATTCGGTTGAATAGTTGCTTAAGATCAAACGTTAACGAAGCTCTGACTGCACCGGCGTCACCAATAACACTTTCTGCGAGAGCTGGGTTAAGTGATTCAAGTTTAACTTCAGTTTCAGCTGATGTTGCGGGATCAATATATTTTGCTATAGGAATTGTATTATTTGGCTCGAACGTTACTTCGGTCGATTTAACTATAGCAGGAATAACACCAACAACCTGTGACAGAACTTCTTCGCTATTGAGTGTTTGCGACTTAATAAGCAACGTATTATCTTGAAAGGTTATTAGATAATCTGGACCGTAATCTTTTTCAGTGATAGTTGTTTTTAAATCATCAAGGGTAAAGAATATGCCATTGTTTAAATCAGCATTCAATTGTGTTAGTGCACTAGGTGAACCAACATTACTTACAAATTTAAATCCCTCTAATGTAACGCCCCAAAAAGCATTAGCTTCACCTACTGGATGAGCTGCAAGGAACACATTATTAAGTGCAGAAAAATCGCATAATATCGATGAACCTTCTTCGATAAGAACACCTGGTTCTGATTCGTATACTGGAGGCGTTGTTGTGTACTCTTCCCACGATTGCTCGCCTTCAACTTCGATTTTACGACGTACATCATACGTAGCGTCCACTGAAATTAATTCAGTATTTGTTGGATCATTAGCAACAATACTAAATGTCATTGGATCGCGTGTTACTAATGGATCTACATCGCCATTCTCGTAATCATGATTCCAGCCGTTTTCATTAATCGTAATTGTGTAATTTGGAATGAGCTCATTTGCAGCGCGAATCTTCGAAATAATATAACGTCTAAATGATCCAGGTGTGCTATAATCGCCAGGAGGTACTACTAATAGATCATTTAACGCCATGTTAAGATGATACAAGGCCGTAGGATCCACAGTCGTTCTGAATACTAAACCTGTAACTTTAACATCAAAATATCCACCATCAACGTAATCTTTTGCGATTCCCCACACATCATCATAAAGAGGAATCGTATTCATCGTTAACGAAGCGTTGGCACTTACGAAATTAGATTCAAATTGAGTTGAGTTGGCCGCATTAAGTGATGGTAACGCAACTTGGTGTGATTCAAATTCAGTGATGCGATAATTAGCAACTGGATCGTTGCTGCTATTAAGAACACTTCGTGAAAGCATTCGGCGTTCAATAACTGGAGTTACAGTTCGATTCAAATAAGAATCACCTAACGTGTGCGTTGTACGCGGATCAGTTGTGGCAAGGTCCGTGTTTTCATCTGGAATGCTATATCGATATGTGGCGTCAGCATGGTCAACAGCGACCGCTTCATCAACAGTATCCCAAATATCTCCAGGCAACGCTTCGGCTCGAGGATCCTCTTCGGTTGGGTACGTATACGGTGGTGATGGAAGTGTTTCCTTAATGTCAACGACGAAATCAGCAAACCAATATGAAGGTGATTCCGCCAATACGTAGAGACGTTCATTCAATACTAACATTTTTGTTAATTTGGTACCTAACGCTCTGCCATACCACTCGTAAAGTCTCCATGGCTGATGTTGAGCAGGCGTTGTTGTAGCAGGCGTGCCTTTAATGAAGTCAGCTGCAGGGTTATGCACGAAACTCGCTAGTTTGGCATCAAGATTTGCAAAGCCTGCTATTAGAGCGCTATTAACTGAAGCTGCAGTAGTAACGCGAGATTCTTCAGCACTGGCTAAAAGGTCTCTAGATATGTCATAAGGCGGTGTGGGAATTCTACCCTCGGTTAGAACAGCAATCCACGAAAGTGCGCGTAATGATTGCGCCAAAGATCCATCAGAAATATCACCCGCTGCCGGTGCAGTAGCTGGAGGAAACTCTATTCCATCGTAAGGTTCAGACATCCAGTATGCTAACAAATCAAAATCCTGTGTGAGCGATTCGTTGTGCACGGTGTCGATCTGCAACCTAGAAACAGTTAGAATGTTTGCTGCGAGGGTTACACTAAAGCTTGGTATAGTTACGCCTGCTACTGCTGATTCTAATGCAGCCATGGAAGCATATGAAGTGTTAAGCACGTCATTCAGTACACTTAAATCTACACCTGTAGTTGACAAAATATTGAACCCGCTGAGAGTCACATTACCAAATAACACTGGATTGTCCATGATCGCTGCGAGATTGCTAAGATCAAATTCAATTGACGCGGGCACATCATTTAGAGGATTAGCATCAGGCTTATTACCGACAACCTGTGTTATAGTCACAACAAGAGGATCGTTAGTGTATACCGTATATTCGTTTTCAACCAACTCAAGCTTGTATGATGCTCTAATTGCGGGATTTGAATCGAGAGTGCTATCTTGAATCGTATCTGCTGTATGAAAATAATCGATTGCGTTTTTATGCTTTGTAAATTCTGGTTTATACGTCTGAATGCCATCGTACATGCGAATGAATGAAGATAACAGCGTGTCAACATCAGCAAAACCAGAAATAGCATTGATCGTTAAAAGCCCTGCTTCTGAGAACGCCACTTGCTCAAGTGTGTGAGCTGCCGTTTGACGAGTGACGTGAGAATAAATTGAATCGATCGCATCTTGTAAATTACTAAAACCAAGTGTAGTGTAAAATGCTTCAAGACTCGCCCAATCAATATTCTGTGTATTATAAAGAGGATCAAGCCACCAATGGTCGTAATACGGCGAAGCGTAATCAAAACTAATATCATCATCAGTTGGAATTACTAGCTCTATATTTGAAGCTAAATGGCGGGGGTCATCATCACCAAGATCCTCTACTTCTCTATGTATTGAAACATCGGTATTAAACGCATCGCGATTTGCTACTACCCCGGCGATATCAGTTGGCCATTCAATAAGATTGCGAATAGCATCTTTGATTTCTTGATTAAGAGCAAGCGTGCCAGAGATTAACGAAATATTGCTATTAACTGTCGTGTTAGGAATGCGGACAACTTCTGATGCATCAGAAGAACCATCCCAATATGAGTAAAGGCATTGTAAGTAATCAACATACTCTCCGTATTGCATTCCTGACAATTGCTCCATTGGTCCAATTGGAACACCGGCGTCTGCTTCAAAAATGATAGTATTTCCAGATCTGCTAACACTATACCCAGTTCCAGGTGTTGCGGCAAGGGCATCTAAAAAATCGTCCAATGAATCATGCGCCGTATTATTGCCAAGATTGTTTATATCACTTAAAATGAAGCCAAGCTTTTGCAACGTTAGGAATTCAATCCACACAGAACCAGTGCCGGCCCAGCCCGGATTATTTGCTAGAATGTCTAGAAGGCCCTGTTGCGCTGCATCGAATATCGGTTGTAGAAAACTAAAATCGATCGTAAATCTTTGAGTTGCATTTCTGCCTATATCTATAGTAGCCATGTTAGTATTTATATCTCCATTTTACTATGGCTACCAGCACTCTTATGAATGCCTCTCAATACCTCGCCCCATCGGGATCCCATTTTACGTTCAGCACGTTTATGCACTGACACTGTGTCATAAACAAAACTAATGCCAGAATAATCGCGTCTAACCTTACCTTTGGTCGAACACTTCGGGCATTTTTCACCAATGGGTACTTCACGATCACTTATTGATAAGTCAACGCAAAACACCTCATTGCAATTTTCACACACATATTGGTATATCATATCATCCTATAGAATGTTTGGCCATACTTCTTTAACAATATCTTTGGTAATCTTTGGATAAAGCTCTTCAAGCTTTTTATCTTTAACAACACAGATCAACTGCGCGTCTGCAATATTTACAGTCTCCAATAAGCTTATAAATGCAGCTTCCTTCTGCAGCTTCGACCCTTTTGCCTGTACAATCAGCTGACCCATTACCGAAATTATACGGTCGGTGACTTTAACAACTGTCGTGTTTGGCTTAAATAGCGGTTCACCTTCGGGAAATGGGAACTGCACCTTATCATTGAAATTTGCTGCAAGAATTGTCTTAAGGACAAACGATTCGTTTTCCTTTAAACGTAAAATAAGCTCTTCACGATCACGCTTTGCGGACGGTCTACCTGCGCGCTTGCGCTTTGACAAATCAACAATGTTGTCGAAAATTGCTGTAATGGTACCATTTAAAATTGGTGTTTCTTCGTTTAGTACGACACCAGGCGTGGTCTGTGTTGCGCGGTTTTTAGCATCTGCGGCCATAATTATATCTCCATTGTGTATTAGTATTTATCAGAAAAACTCAGGCAGCTTTTCGATCATTGTATTACAACGCTTCTTGATGAGATAATTCAAGAATGCATTTTTGTTGACAGGTTTGCCAACCTTACTCTTAGCTTCGAACTCAGTCCGAATAGCTTCTACGATATCACGGGGGAGAAAATTTAAATCGATGACAGTTTGATTGCGATCAAAGTTTCTTCGATGAACATCCTTTTCGAAAGCAGTATCTTCATCGTTTAGAAAACTATGGTATAATGCTTCTAACTTTTTCTTAGACACAGGCGTTTGGCGTTTTCCTTCAGTCACTAGAACATCATCATCAGAAAAGATGTTGGGAACTCCATCACCTGTATCGCCCTTAACAATATGCTCAAACAGATAACGTCTCGGATCTTTCTCCACAAGCTTCTTCTTTAGCAGATTCGAATACTGACTGACGTTGGAATATCGCTGTAGTTGGAGAAAATCCTTATCAGCCGAGACGATCATCACGGGCTCATGACATCCGAACTCTTGGGTTCCCTTAACCAATACTGCTATGACATCGTCTGCCTCCGCTCTAGGAACATCTACAACCGTAAATGGGGAGTATTGATCAATCTCCGATTTAATATTATCCAACCAACCATAAACTTCAACCCAATCAATAGGCGAAAGCTCTCGGCCCTTTTTACGATTGGCTTTGTAGAACTCAAAAACTTCTTTTCGCCAAGACCCATGATCGCATGCGAGAACTATATCTCCATGTGATTGCTTGAACTTTCGATTATAGAAGCTAATGCTATTCAAAATCATATGCCGCATCATATTCTCAGACAGTTCTTCTCTACCATGCTGCACAAAAATACTTGCTACGGAAATTCCTGAAAAATCGATAATTGTCATAATATATTCCTATGTTAATTTCTAGATCTAATATAACATAAAGGAGCGGTGTTGTACACTATTATTTTTCTATGGACATATGTTTAACGTGAGTTGCGTTAATTCTGCAGTTAATTATGCCGTTATAATATTCATCCTGCTTCAGCAAAACGCCGCGCGTAAATTGCTCTTCGCTTTCGCGATACGATAGTTCGCCTTTAGTGTAGCAGAGATGAAGGATCTCTCGATGAAAGATATCAAGGCCATGCTCTTCAAGCAGCAGCTTAATATTTTCGCTTGATCCACAGTATTTTTTCCAATCGGACTCTGGGTATGAAACGCGTTTACGCTTATTTCCTTTTAGTGGTGGTCGCGAAACTTTGCGAAAGAACCGCTTTTGTCCGATGTACTTTTTGTTATTCTGAAGATTAGTGACGCAATATACAAACCCTACAGCATCGCCAATCATCTCACTAGTAAACTCTTTGCCATCATATATCCATTCATTCATATAGTTATTTATACCTTGTCGTGATAGCCACGCTTAAGTATCACTATATCTCTTTGACCAAACTGAATACAATTCTTGCGAATATGTGGATTCCAATCTCGCCAATATGAATGATGGCCGAAACGAAAATGGCATTCACGGCAAAGAGTGATAAGATTATCTGGATCGAATCTAAGTTCTGTTACCATTGCCCATGGTTGGATATGATGAACTTCTAATTGTTTGATTCGACCACAACATTGACAAAAGGCCTCGGTAAGTAGGTGACTCTTCCTGACCTTACGCCAGTCGCCACCTCTTACCGAGGCCTTCAATTTATCTTGTATAGTCGTTATCACATGACTATTTATTCATCATCGTCGTCATTAGTCTTCTCCCTAACAAGGAATGAATCCAAGAAGGGTTTCCACTGAGGCTTCATATCGATATGAGCAGTCATTTGATTCATATGCAAAAACCACGAAGGCTTCTTAGGTTCAAACAACAATCTCATTCCTGCTTCTTCAGGTGTACGGTCAGCCTTGAAATGATTGCAGGGCTTGCATGCAGAAATTGTATTCTGCCATGACTTTGGTCCACCGAATGATTTCGGATTGATGTGATCAACCGTCAATTCCTTTTTGGTGAATGTTTGGCCGCAGTAACCACAACGATATCCATCGCGCACAAATAAGCTTTCACGCGAAAACTTTACTTGGTTCTTTGGAAGACGATCGAACTGGGTTAGAATTACAACCTGTGGTACAGCTATACGATTATTAACCGTATGGATGATGTGCTGAGTAGGGCTCTGCTCAATCTTAAGAGAAGCGTCTAGCCAACTTTTGAAGTTATATTGAATATAGTTTTGATCCACTACGTGGCATTTGTCCTGCATCAGCAGCGACATAGTACGCTTCCAATTGATAACATGTATAGGCATGAAAACCTTGTTTAAAACTAGTGCGTCTCTTTTCATAATATTACTTTCAATTTGGAGGATGCAGTGAGAATCCAACTCACACAATCACGGTTTGCAGCCGTGCGCCTTTAGCATTCAGCCATACACCCATTAAACTACTTTGATCTATATTAACATATTTAGGTGTAATTGTACACCATTAGTTTTGCTGCCCAAGGTGAAAGCTCTCACCTTAGGACTTTAAATAGGTCAACCTTTAAGTCGCATTATTGGAATTGCTTCTTCACATATTACATATATCGGAGACTCATACGTCCAATTTGACGTCTCCTATTATGCGTATACCGATTGAATGTGTAAATTGGTGCGGATGGTGAGAATCGAACTCACAAATAATTCACCAAGGTTTGAGCTTGGCCGCTTTGCCAGATTGCGTACATCCGCATTTTGAAATGGTTGCTTCACCGGGATTCGCACCCAGACAAAGAGCTTCAAAGACTCCTGTGCTGCTATTACACTATGAAGCAATAAAATGGTACCAGTGGAGGGAATCGAACCCACAAACATATCACCTGCTTCTAAGGCAGGCCGCTTTGCCAGATTGCGTACACTGGTATTAAAATGTGTTTAGTAGTGAACTTTACAACGCGAGAATTTATTGCTTCGCTCCACAATCGCTATATCAAGCAATTACTTCTGTTAGCATCAACCATCCTCGTAGATGTGATATCATCTATCTTCAACGTATTTCACAGTGTGATACCATGACTAAACATAAATGGTGTGGATAGGGAGACTTGAACTCCCACGCCTTTCAGCACAACGTTCTCGACGTTGCATGTCTGCCATTTCATCATATCCACATAAAAGGTTTCGGCCCTTTGGAGATTTGAGCATTATCTATATTCTTGCTACTTATGCGCTGGGAATATTGCTTAGACAAGAGGCTTTCCTCATTGGCCTTGACACTCGTCAGTGCCCATTATTGGTGCGGATGGCGAGACTCGAACTCGCAAATAAATCACCAAGGTTTAAGCTTGGCCGCTTTGCCAGATTGCGTACATCCGCATGAATTGACACTAAAAGGATTCGAACCTTCATCTCTCTTACTTTAATCGATGGTGCGATAGGCGGGGTACGATCCCGCAACCTCCACGTTGGCAACGTGGTATTCTCCCAGTTGAATTACTATCGCATAAACTGGAGCCGACAGACAGACTTGAACTGACATCATCTGATTACGAAACAGATATTCTTCCTTTGAACTATATCGGCGAAATTGGTGCACCGGCAGGGACTCGAACCCTGATCTCACGCATTAAAAGTGCGTTGCTAAGCCAATTTAGCTACCGATGCATTTTAAATTGGTACCTCTGTTCGGTAACGATCCGAATTCTCCGGGGTAAAGGCCCGGTCATCATCCATATAATGTTTCAGAGGCATTGTAAAGTGGAGCCGACACTGAGACTTAAACTCAGTTCCCATCCGTACCAAGGATGAATTCTAATCAGTTGAACTATGTCGGCATTAAAAAAAATGGTTGGCCTGAGTGGATTTGAACCACTAACCTGCTGAGTCAGAGTCAGCCGCACCGCCAATTGTGCTACAGGCCAATAAGATGGTCCCTAAGGAGAATTTCGAAATCTCGACATTTCGGATATGAACCGAACGCTCTGCCTCTGAGCTACCTAGGGATGAATGGCGGAAGTAAGAGGTATCGAACCCCAACCGCTTTTACACGGTCCAACTGTTTAGCAAACAGCGCCCATCACCATCAGGGATTTACTTCCAAAAATTGGCTCGCGAGGCTGGATTCGAACCAGCGACAACTTGCTTAACAGGCAAACGCTCTACCACTGAACTACACGCGAATTAAATTGGAGCCGCCACACAGACTCGAACTGTGATCACTGGAGTACAAAACCAGGGCTCTAAGCCTTTGAGCTATAGCGGCAATAAATTGGTACTCCTACTAGGACTCGAACCTAGACTAAAAGCTTAGAAGGCTCTTGTGCTATTCCCTTACACCATAAGAGTATTAAAATTGGTGGCACAGGTGGGGAATGATCCCACGACCGGCAGGGTTTCAATCTGCTACTCTACCAACTGAGTTACTGTACCATGAAATTGGTGGCGAAGGTAGGAATTGCACTTACAAGTCCGAAGAGGGTGATTTACAATCACTTGAGCCCACTACCTGCTCAACTCCGCCGTGTTAAATTGGTGGGAAATGGTGGTAACGCACCACTTGTCTACTTCCGTTCTGTTTTTCGACGTTGGTTTTACAGACCAATGAACGGTACATCTCCCAAATAAAAATATGGGCCCTTATTACGGGTTTTCGACCGCGCGAGGGGCTAACGCCATGCTATTTGTTTTTGAAAGAGGTTCACCATAAACGCTCAACAATTACCTAGGATGTTAAGCTTTCTCTGCTGACGTATCTTGCGATTGGATAGCTAATCCGGTGCGGCGAGAGTCGATTTAAGGACGTTTGCCAGACAAAACTAGAAACTGACCACAGACTGGTGAATCTTTCAAAATGGTAGGACAGTTCAGAATCGAACTGAAATTATTTCTCGGTGTAAACGAGGTGCCATAACCATTAGGCGACTGTCCCTACATAAATTTTCCACGAAGACCATCTCGTTTGCGGCCTTTCGTGTGATGTTGTGTATTTTCGTATCTCTTAATCAATGCTTCTTTTACATTTTTTACATGCTCAAGTGTTTTTGGTGTGCCCTTAAGCGCGTTTTTTACAATTGCTCTTCGACAATTCTCTGAACAAGACATACGATCCAAGCTAATTGATTTACCACAGTTTTTACAAAGGCCAGAACCCCTTTTATTCCAAGCGCTTCTGCCTTTCACCCACCCTTTCGGAATAATGGTATCATTAGAAATTCGGCTATTCTCTTTAAGCTCGATATTAGAAATCCACATTGTTCCAAACGAGCCATTAAATTTACCAACGCGCTTCTTACCATTAGCGCGCCATGTATCTAAGCACATTTTTCGAACCGCTTCATACATGCGGGAATTGCGAATATGAGGAATACCACGTTCTTCACATCTCATTGCCATCATATGACAAGCATGGGCCATCTGTTTATTTTTATATATTCTAAATAAAAGTAGATGAGCAATCCAATGTTCACGACCTGTTAAAATTACTATATTAGTTAAAGAATAATCACCACCCATTGATTTGGGTAATATGTGATGCCGCTCGGTATAGCCTATGGCCGGGTGCTGAAGACGTGTATTGATTAGTGAATCGTAAATATATTTGTAGTTCATAAGGTTATTTATATATTTGCGAACTTTCAAACCCCCACAATCTGCGTGTAAAACAGAGGTTCTAGACCTTTGAACTAACAGGGCATTAAAATTGGCGGATGGAGTGAGACTCGAACTCACACGTGTTTTACCACTAACTGTTTTCAAGACAGCAGCCCGTAGACCGACTTGGCTTATCCATCCATAAAAAATTGTTCGGTGTCCTACCGTTAGACGACCACCCCGCAGTGGAGTAAGCAGGACTCGAACCTGCATTTCCGAACGTTCATTGGTCAGGGATGTGGGATTCGAACCCACGAGGCATACACGCTTAGTATACCTATCCGGTTCCAAGCCGGACGAAGATAACCAGACTCTTCCAATCCCTGTAAATTGGTGCCCTCTGAGAGAATCAAACTCCCATCATTCGGTTCGTAGCCGAGTATTCTATTCGTTGAAATAAGAGGGCATCTTATAAATTGGCACCTAGGGTAGGAGTCGAACCTACAGTTGACTTTCGTCGACGGGTTAACAGCCCGCTGCAATACCATTCTGCTCACCTAGGTATTAAAATTGGCGCCCCATAGGAGTATCGATCTCCTTCTGCTACCGTGACAGGGTAGTGTGCTTCCATTACACCAATGGGGCTTGTAAATTGGTGCGGCAACTGAGTAACGCTCTCAGAACTAATGGGTGGAAGCCATTCGTGTATCTATTAACACCTCTGCCGCTCGAAAAATGAGAGAGGATCCTTACCATCACTATTCTAAATTTGTGATGATCATTTAATTTCCGGATAGGAGAAGTCTTTAGAAACCTCTACGTCCTTGCCCTACTCTGAAACCCCTCGTAACAGAATCAACAGGCAATATTGGGTTGACCAACGGAAATCGAATCCGTATCCCCGCATTCACAGTGCAGTGCTTTTGCCGTTAAGCTATGGCCAAATTGTAAAAATTGGTGCCCCCATCGGGCTTCGAACCCGAATC
>Ga0100391_1004939_pt1 | contig 12585 bp, 9 predicted proteins | sample CryGeymeta201515_FD_81541 | JGI IMG/M metagenome (GOLD analysis project Ga0100391, IMG submission 81541) | Groundwater microbial communities from Crystal Geyser aquifers in Utah, USA - Crystal Geyser metaG 2015-15 | ecosystem: Environmental > Aquatic > Deep subsurface > Groundwater | place: USA...
TCATGATGATGATGATGATGATGATGATGATGATGATGATGATGATGATGATGATGATGATGATGATGATGATGATGATGATGATGATGATGATGATGATGATGATGATGATATCGTTTGATTATTGTTGTAATAATATTATTATATAATTACGGTATCATGAAGACGCCATGATGTTAGTTCTTAGTATCACATGGTGGTGTTGAAGCTGGTGGTGTTAGTTGTCTATTGTCTACTCTAGTAGTCATTTGATGTGTTTGTTTGCTCTATCATTACTGCTATTAGTACTAGTAGTAGAGAGACAAAAGATATTATTATTTCGGATAGTGGGAGGATTCCTTTTGGTGGAATAAAGAATTAGTTGAGCTCTCTAGCTAGTAGAGAGGCAATGGTCATGGTGTGATGATGTCGATAATGATTTGTGGCTTGATTTTATTATTACTACTATTAGCTAGTAGTGCGGTAGTATTAGTAGTAGACTACTACTACTAGTAGTAATAGTACGGTACCTGGTACTTTCGTACCGTTTGGTTTCTTCGTGATTCAAACGGCACCAAAACCCGGTTTTGTAGCAATGGAGCAAGTCTGCTACTTTCTTTGCTATTTAGGTTTTGTTTTCAAGCGAAACCGTCTAATTCGAAGAACAAAGAAGAAGAAGAACATTATAACATTCGTGTCGACGACGGTTGTCTGCTACTGGTATTGCATTCATCAAATTATTCCAATTCAATAATTTACTTTGAGGACGACGTATACTTCTCAGATGCTTTGTCGTTGCTCTCTTTGTCATCCTCGTCAACATCAGTAGGAGCAGGAGGAGGAGAACGACAAGATTCGTCGTTTTTCTCGTCTCCTACATCATCATGACAACTTGTTGTGCTACCACCACCACCACCAGCAGCACCACCACGATACCTGTTCCAACAATCAGTAAAACATTTCATCATTTTACTCGTTATAAATTCACGACAGCATTGTAATGCAATTAATATGAAAAATGCAGCTCCCGTGGCAATTCCTAATTCGGAACTTGCAATATCTTTCAGCTGGTTCCACCACGACGACGACGACGACGACGACGACTCTTTCTGGTTGTCATTCTTATTTTCTTGTTGTGACAATTGGAATGGCATTGAAGGAGGAGACGTAGATTGTTCGGTTGGTACAACAAACACTGATGATGATGCAATCACGTTGGCAGGTGAAAAACTGGTAGGAGCACTACTTGTGGGTGTTGTCATTGTCGTAGGAACAAGAGATGATGGACGGAACGTTGGTTCAGAACTGGGACTCGTACTCAAGATATGATGGATATCGTTGTATATTGTCCACGGTGAATTGGGTGCTACGACATCCAAAACGGTACCCAACATACCTGCTTTTATACCATTCAATACCAACATTTCGGCTTGGACGGTAATGTCTTGTGCGTACTTGTTGTCTTTGTCGTTACCTAACACAAAGACTGGAAATGTTCCTTTTACCATGTAACATATTGTTGTATCAACATCTCCAGTATCACCCGGATGACGTGGACATAAAATGTCTTTCATTTCATTCAGGACTACCTCTTCGGACTTGAGATATACAAGTCCTTTTCCTCTCTTCTCCTCATCCTCCTCTTCTATTTGCAGTATTCGACGAGTGTTTTCCTCCTCGTTGTTGTTGTTGTTGTTGTCGGACACGCTGTTGTAATGGATGCTGAATAATGGAGCAATTTCAAACTCTAAAAATTGCTCCAATGCTTCGGAAAGGGTTGCATTGCCTTGATCTGGGTAACACTCTTGGCTAACACCGCCGCCGCCGCCGCCACCGCCACCATTGTTACTGGTACTACAGGATGCCATAAATTGAGTTCTACCCGTTGCTATTGTAGAAGGTTCCCGTGTCGGAGTGGTACGGATAGTTTCTGTTACAGCTTGAATGGTATTTTTGCAGATTTGACGAATTGTACTTTGGTTATCGTCGTTGCTGTCCTCGCCACCTCTTTCTTTATTCATTTGTATTTCGAACGCTCCAGTCGGGACCTGGAAGTGTGCCAACGAGACATAATTGATCTTCAAGGGTTCAGGCAAAGCATCAAAAGCATATCGTGGAAAACTTGTCTCTGTAAGGTTGTTGACAAGGTTTACATACTGAACCTTGTTGAGGTTATCGTCGTCGTTGTTTTTGGTCGTAAAATTATATAGCATCGCTTCGCATAGATCTTGTTCAATGGGAGACTCGATATCTTGACTGGGATGTAACGTTCCACCGGGAATTACTAGAACTGGAACATCTTCTGGGTCAGAAATACCTAGCTCTAGACTTGATGATGGATCAATCTCGGTGCTCGTGGTGTCTTTTCCTGATTCTGTTTTTGTGTCGAGTCGGCGCCCATAATAGATGAGGAATCCGGATGCATTCCCCATGCATCGGGACGACCCGATCCAAACTCTCCGGAGGAATCTAAAAAAGCACTGCTGCCATTGCCAATTGCATCCGGAAAGAGAGAACTTTCTTTCAGTTCTTCATCCGTATACTTGTGGATGCGACTTTGCAGATGTGCTCGATTCACATGATAAAACGAACTCTCTTTCTCCGGTGGTACCTTCCATGCGACAGACTGAATATAGTCTTGCATCAGCGATCCACCATCTACCAATCGACTGGCCAAATGATATTTCAAAACGTTCAAGGGAACGTCATTACCATCGGGTAAAAACTTCCCTTGTACTTGAAATAATACAGTGAAAGGAAATTCTTGCGCGTCGTCATAGGACCATTCTTCTGCTTGAAACGTCAGATTCATACGGTACGTCGTTGCAATGGGGAGTTCCTTGTTCAGAATGCCCGTCATGAATGTGCTCGTTTGTCGTTCCAAATCATCTACTTCTTCTTGTGTCGGTTTGCTTGCCGAGTCAGGAAAGTACCCAAATGTGATGTTAGCCATGTAATACCCTCGTTCGGGACACACCGAGGTCGAAAACTTGACATTTTGAAGCTCCAGTACAGCCTGAGCTTGATCTGTGTACAAAACTTGCGTGGATATCATCTGCACCTCTTTCACAGTGGCAAAAACATTCTCCCCAAGCGGCCAGGCGTGTTCCACCATGCGTTTCAAGAAATGCAATCGATCTTGCAACTGTGAATTCATTTCCACGGGATCTATCCATGTCCCCAACTCGTCTGTGGCATTTACCATGTAGCGAATGATACTCTCTGGATGCTCAGCACGTTGATTGTCGTTCATTGACCACTCCAGCACTTGCAGTGTGACATCTGTAAACGACATTTCGGGTCGTCCCTGTTGTAAGAAATCAGTATAGAAGTACTTTATTTGGCACATGGCCGTTTTGTAGTCCAATTCTGATGGCTGTTCGTTAATGCCCATGTCTTGCCAACTGGTAAAGCTAAACTTTAGTGTATCCATAGCAATGGTGGGTTCCCCTAGTAGTAGTAGCTGTCTGTGGCTGCTATTGGGTAGCCCAGCAGTAGTAGTAGTAGTAGTAGTAGTAGTCACCGGGTAGCGAAGCAGACGGCGCTGTGTGTGTCTTTGTATTCTGTTGTGACTTTTTGTGCTGCTCCATGACGAGGCAGTCGTTGTTGTCGCCCAAGAAGAGCTGATGGGGTCTTGGTTCCTCGAGGACCACCAGCACCAGCACAGCAGCGATAATAACAGAAGAAACGTTCGACCGATCATGAGAAAGTTTGTACTCGTATATCCTTGAAGGATATTGATGCAATAAGTGCTTCGATGAATGATGCATACTGATTATTAGCTGCGTTTGTGTTTGGTTGGGATAAATATAGGGTATTCCATTATGCTGCTGACTGCTGACAGCAAGGAAAGGTGTTTGTCAAATATTTAATCAATTATTTGTGTTTCTTATTATTAGAGTACGAGTAAGTATCGTTCTGTTAACTCTATCCTTTCGCAAAACCTTCTACTATTAGCAATACGAGTAGTAGTACTAGACTAATAGCTACTACTACTACTTCACGGCTCATTAGAGTTCTACTTGTAGTAGCTACGACGACTACTAGTAGGTACTAGTACTCTTAGTAGCTGGTAGTACAGTAGTAGCTACTACTAGCTAGTACTAATAGGGTGGTACGGTAGTAGGTACTCGAGTACAAGTTCTAATGAACACTCTACCAAATAATAATAGTACTAGCTACTCCAACAATAGAATAGAGCAACCTTCGTGTGCATTTTAAGCCGACCATTCGGCATCGACCCCTTCAAATCCAAAAGAGCGAAGCTAGCCAGCCTGTTGAAACCGCACACTGCTGAGCTAACGCACTAGCTTCCAATCGATAAGCAAAGTACGACTTCAATGTTGCAGCTGCTACATTGCAATGTTCCTGTCCCACGAATGCATATTATTCATTTCTGTACACCAACTGCTCTTTATTCGTTTGTTTGGCCGCTGACAAAAGCTGGATAGGACCAAAAGATGGCTTTAAATGTTTTCTTTTTCCACGGTGAAAAATATTTTCCTGTGACAATGACACCATCTAAAGAATGTGTTTTAGTCACTGCAGACGACAACAGCATAATATATCATGAGTGAAACGACGACATCATGGGCATCTATCCCGCTAAAACACTTTCGCCCGTCAAAGATTCCTTCAAATACTACTAGACTATTACTACTAGTCTAGTACATCAACTTCAAAGTCATATTGTGTTCAGCTTGAGCGTTCACAAAATATAAGCTACTGGAAGATACCGAGCTCATAGACTAGAGTTCTTGGTGTTCCATAAAGTATTTGCCCAGTTGGTCAATAAATACCCAGTCAGAAGCTGTACTAGTACCTGGTGGTACTCGAGTACTACTAGACTACTGGTAGAGCTCTACTTGATGGGACAAAAACAAAATCCAATCTCATCGAACCATTACCAGGTACCAGTACTAGTGGTACGTGGTACAAGTACAGTGATATGTACGAGTAGACTCATTTTTTATTATCAACGAATTCCAACTTTTCGCAACGTCACCGAGGTTTTCAATAATTAATACCAGTAGGAAAGCAACTTTCAGCTACTACCAACTCGGAGGACGTGTTATATTTGCCAACAAGACTGCAAAAATATCCGTAGAGGAGATGACCCTATCTGGTCATTATTAATAACCGAACCAACAACAGTATGATACATACTCCATGCCTTTTGGGACCAGCTACAGTAGGTCTACTTTCAGAGAAATTTTTGTTGAACGTGTATTTCCATTGCCTAATTGTTTATCCTGATGTTCGTTGACCATTACCAGTGGTAATGTTTATGACCGAGATTAGGCAAGCAAGTTTCTGATTGCCATTACACACTACTACTGTAGATAGTTACACCACCGTAGTTGACTCTTGGAAATTTCGAAAGGTCGTTTCGTTCGTACCAGGTAGCAAATCCCAAGGAAACACAGTACGTAGACTACCAGTACTACTAGTACTAGCTACTCTTTACTAGTCGTAGTAGTACCAGTTTACTAGTAGTACTAATAAGAGATGTGGTAGAACCCTACATACCAGCAGGAGTACCTCGTAGTCTACTGTACTTACTTAGCAAGATGAAAAATTAATACTGGTAATAATAAAAATGAATAAGTAAATGAGATGCTTTGGAGGTGAGCAGTACCTTTACCGGTAACGAGAAGTCGATGGTCAAAATTGGGAACAGGATTTATTTTCGATAATGCCTACTAATATTACAATTGAATATCCCTGGGTCATGCATCTTTAACTAGTACTTACGTGAACCCTGTGAGTGGGCTATTCTACTCACATTTACCTGTCGTGAGTAGTACCACTCGTACCCTGTTAGTACTCGGAGGACTACTAGGTGATACTACTACCGTACCTGGTACCAGGTACCAGGTAGGCATTTGTTTTCTCGTTTACCAGGTACTAAACCTACTGGTACCTGATAGATAGATAGATACGAGTACACAAGGCGACTAGTCCAAATAAAGCTATATTGACTCAACTTTCAACTCGTTATCGCCATAAATGAATAGTACTGTCGTCAGATGCTTTGCTACCTGGTAGGTTTCTCATTCAGTACTTTTTGGGAAAGATCCTGAATTGCCAAAAATTACGTCTCGAAATGCTTCATCAGCATGAACCAGCATGAACAAGTGTATGGTATAGTAGCTAGCTACCTGGTATTGAACTGGTAGTTCTCAAAGTAATAATCTCACAAAAAATAAGTTACAGTATCTCTGTAAAGTTTGAGAAAGGCCAACACGAAACCGCGCATTATAGTAAGCAAAGATTTCAATCCAAAGATGAGTGCTGACTTATTGGATCCCATCGATGAAAAACATCTGGACGACGACAGTGATGACGACAAGGGGGGTGAGGAAAGCACCGTGGCAGACTTTGATAAATTGCAATCTAGCTCCCGTGATACTCCCCTAGCTCAGAAGGAAACGCGCTGGGTCAATTATTCCAAAATTTTGGTCGTCGTTGTCATTCTTGTCATGGCCGCAGTCATTGGTGCACTGACGTACCATTATGTGAGCAGCCAGGAAGAGGCCGACTTTCAAAAACAGGTACGATAGACGAAGCTTGGTTCTGGTACAGTGATAGTGTGGCAGCAGCTTACACACCACTGCAATGTTTTGTTGTTTTGGCTGACCAGTTCTATTCTCTTGTAATTCGCTCTTGTTTCCGTTGTACAGTTTGAGAATGTAGCACGCGATATTGTGGCATCTTCAGATTTGCGCGGTCGTGCTATTTTCAATAACGTGGAATCGCTCAGTGCCACAATCACGACTGTTGTTGCTGCCTCGAATCAGACCTGGCCCTTTGTGGTCGTGCCAGATTTTCAAGTTCTTGGCATGGTATCCAACAAACTCACGGGTGCGCTCAACGTTGGCATTTGTCCCATTGTCTTTGATAAAGATCGAAGTGCCTGGGGAGCTTTTTCGGCTCAAACTGGCATGACTTGGTTGGCCGAGGGACATCAGTACGATGATGAAGCGGATCCCGAACTCTACGTTGAAACGCGCATTGACAGCATGAACAAGCAAGATGAAAATACTGGCAAACGAAGAGAATTGCAAGGAACTCCGCCTCCTGGAGTTACGGAGGGTGATACCTGGACTCCACCTCCTGGAGTTACAGGAACACCACCTCCGTTTGTTGCAGAAGCAGCGGGCGGACCTCCATCGGAAGGATCCAGTGGTGGACCACCAGACTGGGTAAACGAAGGAACGCCACCATCGGAAGGATCAGCCCTATCTCCAGGCACAAATGGCGTTATGAACCTACCCACTTGGGACCAGACTGGAGTATTACCCATTATATGGGAGTTTCCAAGTCTCGGCGGTGGCGGTGATGATGGCTTTTCTCCAATTCCCAGGCCCCAAGACCTCTACTACGCCCCGTACTGGCAAGTGGCACCAGCTCCGGACTTTTCGTTGTCTGTCAACTTGGATTTGGTTTCTCAAGATCCAAACGGGTATAGATGGATTGATGCTGTTGTTCAACACGGAAAACCTCTCCTTTCTACCCTCATCCTGGAAAATTACTTGCAGTTCTCCTATGACAATCGGTTTGATTCGTCGAAACTTCTTCCTCACAGTTACATCTTCCAACCAATTTTTGACACCCTTACTAAGGATCGCGAAGTGGTTGGAATCCTAGCTGCTTTCCTTGACTGGACAAGTCTCTTTAAGAACGTCCTACCCGCAGGTGAAAAACCGATTGTCGTCGTTTTAGACAGTAACTGCCAGAACAGCAGTACCTATGAATTGCGCGGAGATCAAGTACGGTACCTAGGACTGGGTGATTTCCACGATCCTTCCTACGATCATGAAGTCCAAGAAGTGCCCTTTGCAGAATTCGCCACCCTTGACGACGAAACGGGAGGAGGTGCCGCGTGCACGTACTCTAGTCGCATCTATCCTACCAAAGTGTGGAGCGATGACTACTATACGAGTAACCCCTATTTCTATGCTGCTGCTGTTGTCTGTTGCTTCTTGGTAACGACGCTTGTATTCATTATCTATGATTGCTTTGTGACCAAACGAAATAACACTGTCATGGAATCGGCAAAGAAAACCAACCAGATTGTGTCATCGCTATTTCCATCGAACGTGCGAGACCGGCTCATGGAAGCACTTCAACCTGAAGATGATTCCAAAAAGCTCCAAACCTGGCCCAAGGCCTCCGAGGTTGCTAAGAATCTATTGCAAGACGGAAGTCGCTCGAAGGGTAATTTTCCAGATCGCAGTAACAGCTCAAGGGAAAGTTCCCTGCATTGCATAACAAGTGACCGCATTTTTGGCAGTAAACCCATTGCTGATCTTTTCCCCGAGACCACTGTTATGTTTGCTGATATGGTGGGATTCACTGCGTGGTCTTCTGTAAGAGATCCTACAGCTGTTTTCACTCTTCTTGAAACAGTGTACCATGCCTTTGACTTAATTGCTAAGCGACGTCGAGTATTCAAGGTAGAAACAAGTAAGTTCAAATGTGACTTTTTAAATAAGCGGACATAACAGCACTTCCCTAACAAAACGAACAACTGTATACATTTCAGTCGGCGATTGCTATGTGGCGGTGGCAGGTGTCCCTGTTGCAAGAAAAGACCATGCCACGTGCATGGCCCGCTTTGCCCAGAATTGTCTTGAGAAAATGGATGAAATTGTCCGAGACTTGGAATCTCATTTTGGTCCCGATACCAGTGATCTTTGCATGAGAATTGGATTACACTCAGGACCAGTAACTGCTGGAGTTCTCCGTGGTGACAAGGGACGATTCCAGTTATTCGGAGATACCATGAACACTGCTAGTAGAATGGAATCAACAGGGGTCCCACGTAAGATTCAAGTATCCAAAGAAACCGCCAGCCTATTGGAGGCTGCAAGGAAGTCCAAGTGGATCACGCCAAGAGAAGAGAAGGTATTTGCCAAAGGAAAGGGTGAAATGCAAACATATTTTCTTGCGATCAAGGATGAATCGCGTAGATCTGGCAAGTCTGAAGTCATATCTGCTGAGACATGGAACTCTACCTCTGCAAGCACCAATGATGAAGAGATTCCAGCTTTGAAACCAGCAGGGTCTAACAGATCCAGCTTTGTTGCAGCCAGGAACTCGCGATTGATCGAATGGAATGTTGATATTCTGAGCAAATTATTAAAACAAGTGGTTGCTCGTCGCGAGATCCGTCAAAAGTTTTTCGATTCGGTTTCCAAGGCAAAAAAACATTATGTTGCTAAGGTGGCTAAAGGGTCTCGTCCAATTGATGAAGTGGTGGATGTTTTGTCACTTCCGCATTTTGATGAGGAGGCTATTAAGTACCAGGTTGATCCTGAATCCATTAGCCTCTCAAATGCAGCTCTTTCCCAACTGAATGAATTCGTCGCTCGCATTGCTGCCTTATATAATGCCAACCCTTTCCACAACTTTGAGCATGCATCACACGGTAAGCCAATTGCAGATCTTATGGAATTTTTTAAGCCTGTATTGCTTACGTTTTGTCTCACCAGTATTTTTTCCCTGTCAAACTGCAGTTACGTTGTCAGTTACCAAGCTGTTAGGAAGAATTGTCAATCCAATTGACGTTAATCGAACAAAGAACACTTCCGATACTGCCTTTGCCTCCCAGCTCCACGACCATACCTTTGGCATCACCTCAGACCCACTTACTCATTTTGCGGCTGTCTTCTCTGCCTTGATTCATGACTGTAACCATGCTGGTGTCCCGAACACTGTGCTTATCAATGAAGACACTGACGTGGCTCGCAAATACAAAGGAAAAAGTGTTGCTGAACAGAATAGTGTGGATTTGGCTTTCAAGTTGCTACTGAAGACTGAATTCAAGGATCTTCAAGACTGCATCTACGCAAATGAAGATGAGTTTGCTAGGTTCCGTTCCCTAGTTGTGAATCTCGTCTTAGCTACTGATATCATGGATAAGGAACTTGGTGCTCAACGAAAAAGTAGATGGACACAGGCATTCAGTACAGAGAGTGCCTTCACGGAAGCGTCCTCCGTAGAAGATCTCAAGGCGAAGCAAGAACTTGAAAAAAATCGAAAGGCCACCATTGTTTTGGAGCATTTAATCCAAGCTTCCGACGTGGCACATACTATGCAGGTAAATATCCAGAATGTTGCTGTCAGGGTTGGAATCTTTTTCTGCCTTTCTTACACTCATTTGATCTTGCTTCACAGCACTGGCATGTATTTCAGAAATGGAACGAGCGTTTGTTCAAAGAAATGTACTCTATGTACTTAGCAGGAAGGCTGGAAAAGGACCCTAGCGTTGGATGGTATGAAGGTGAAATAGGCTTCTTCGATTTTTACATCATTCCTCTAGCAAGGAAGCTTGAGACGTGTGGGATTTTCGGTGTCAGTTCCAGTGAGTATCTTGGTTATGCAGAAAACAATCGCATGGAATGGGTGACTAAGGGAACAGAGCTGGTCGAAGGATACCTGCAGAGATTCTATGCAGAGCACGAGACAGAAATCGGCCAAGAAGTCGCTCCATCACGGGATGCAGTTGATGACACGGACGTAAAAGAAAGTCAGGTCATACTAGAAGATAGCCTCAGTATTCTCCTTTCGAACGTCATGGAATGCTAAATGCCGGAATGGGGTGAAGTTGCACATTATGTCCTCTCTTGCATAATTACTTGATAGCATGCTTTATTTTTAGTATTGCTACGATTGCTAGCGCATTTCTCCTTAATAGTCCTCCAACAAAGATACTTGATGAATACGGGACAATACCTTCGTGTACAGAGAGCGCATCAATTTGACGTTTTCAAATTGCGCAATTCCAGCATACTTGTCAAGCCCAGCTTGGCCATCGGCAACCTCAAGTGCAAGCCACAAGACGTCGTGGAAGGCAGTCTGCACCTGCTTGGAATCACTCATTGCTACTTGCAGTATACCGTCAACTAGTGATTTCCCCAAAAAGCTTACCTTGTCTTCGCCTGCTGTATCAACAAGCTGCAAGAGGACACAGAATCCCGCCGCTAAAGCACGGTGGACTTCCAGTGGAGCGCGGGTGTTGGACATGATCTCCAATAAAGTTGGTTCAAGCTTGTCCAAAGCGGCACTTGAACTTTCGGATCGCGCCACGACGGCTCCAAAGGCTACGCAGCCAGCTTCCTTGACAGCATTTTTATCATCCTGTAAATAAGTTAACACGCGGCCGAGAGCCGTTTGGTTCAAAGATTGGTCAATACCGGGCCCGACTGAAGATGCAAAAATTTGACAGATAGCGCACGCCCTTCCGTGCTTGATAGAGTTAGAGTCGTCTCCGTTGGAAAGAATACTATTTTGCAATACTTCCGTCGCCACACTCGGATCCATTAGTTCAACCGAAGCGCCCATCACCTTGGCTGCCCCTTCGCGCACACTGTCGTCTTCATTCCCCAAAAGCTCTTTTGAGGCATCAAATGCGGACTGAATACTGTCGGGAAGCTTCACCTTGTTGCCGCCTTTTTTCAAGACAGCCGCTAACGCCTCCAAGCTGGCCGTTTGGACGGCAAATAACGGGCCTCCCGAGTCTCCAGCAGCCACAGCATTCTTCCCCAGCGACCCTGCTACAAGTTCCTTGATAAGAGGATCTACACGCGTGGATAAGGGCATGAGTAGCGACAAAGCCTTAATGGCTTCTAATCGAACTTGACGAGAAGGATCGGACAGAGCCTTGACAAAAGTTGTCTGGAACTGGGGAACAAAAGCCCGGAGAGCAGGACCGCCCTTGACGAGAATCAACCCTAGGGTTCGCAGAATGGCAATCTTTACGTTGGATGGATTGCGGTCGCCTACTACACGAAGAAGAGGTCCTGTCATTTTGATGATTACCGGGCCCGCCAAGTACTTGTCAGATGTAAGTGCAATAACCTCGCCCAGTCCTGATGCCGAAACTTCTCGAATAGATGCACTTCCGTAGAGAATCCCTCTCTGGTAAATAGGTAACAATGGTTCCAGGCCTACACAAGTGCAATTAGAATAAGTCAAACAAAAGGCAGAGTCAGAAAGCACATTGTGAGGTAGCAACGAGAAAGTGAGCGACGATGGTTAGCAATCAGAAAGACTAATCGGTATATCCCCATGATGTTGATGTCGGGTTTTTTGTTTAATTTTGTCCGCACTTTGCTTCAAGTGTTCATACCACAACGCACGTCAAAACTGTACCTTTTGGAATAATGAAACCCGGTAAAAAGAACTCGCCATCTCCGACGCCTCCCTTGCGACGGCGAGCCTCGCTGACCATACTGTTGATCAAGTTTCGCATAAATTCAATGTGCTTCACTGATTCTTCTGCGGGAACGTGCTTCGAAAGCGCCGTCCACGCCTTATAATTAGCCTTCAGTACGTCCTTGTCGTCGTCGTTTAAGCGATAAATCAGTTCTCGCAGGATTGTTGGCACGAAGTCGTATATATCGGCAGCCTCGGCCCCTGTGTGATGAAGAAAGGCGAGTGTTAAGATACTGATTTGCAATGAATGGCGTTTCGATGCCCCCCCCCCCCCCCCCCCCCCCCCCTTCACCACACATCTCTCAAAAAAACCACCACACACACCCCCCCCCGCGCCGACAAGCACCCCAACAACACAAACCAAAGCCAACCCACTACACACAA
>Ga0100391_1004945_pt1 | contig 12575 bp, 10 predicted proteins | sample CryGeymeta201515_FD_81541 | JGI IMG/M metagenome (GOLD analysis project Ga0100391, IMG submission 81541) | Groundwater microbial communities from Crystal Geyser aquifers in Utah, USA - Crystal Geyser metaG 2015-15 | ecosystem: Environmental > Aquatic > Deep subsurface > Groundwater | place: USA...
GTTAGGTCTTACTCTATTAGGTCGTGTGCCTGTGCCTGCTTCCTATACACACACACCACTAGTCTCCTACTCTAGTCATAATATCTAATATTCACTCTATAGTCTCCACACTAGCTTTTTACGGTAGTAGTAATCGACCAAAAAATCCAAAATTTAAAAATGGATTATTTATTTAAAAAAGTGAAAGAACCAGGCAAGTCACAGTACGAATTACTTAGTAGTACGAATACTATTATCTGCCTTTTATTATTATTATTTCTCATCATCACCATAAAGTTTCTCTCTCTCTCTTTTCATAATAATAACAATATAATAGAGTAATAACAATCAGCCTAACACCACTACTACTACCACAATGGAAGAAAAGGAACAACACAGCGATTACAATAATGATACTTGGCTCAGTCTCATGGGCTTGCTACATCCTTCCGAGTTTCTCGTGACGGTCGATCAAAAACATATCTGGAGGAAGCACATTGCTTGGTCCAAACCCAACGGCAAGGATCTTCGCGATTATACCACTCAGCGCTTCTCCAGTAATATGGTATTTTTGTCGCTCATCTTGGCGGCCGAGATGAATGTCCTCTTCAACGGCAGTCCAATTACTACTGAAATGCGTGCTCAAATGATGCAAGGCAACTACGGCAGCGTCAAGCACTGGATCGGATACATCATTCTCTTGAGCGCTTGCGTGACCATCACTGCCCTCGTCAGTACCTTTACTGCGTGGGGAATGGTTTCGAGCATTGGCGACAAAAATGCTCACTGTCTGTTGCGATCCAGTATTGGACAATTGGTTACCAGCTTGCCCAGCAATTACGTCGTGGCCAGTCTTTACCTGTTCTTGACCTGGCTTGTCCTGTTCATTGTAGAGCTCACAACGGGCCCAATGCGACTGATATTATTGGCCGTGGTCTTGTACCTGTTCTTTTCCACTGTCGTTTCGCTATCAGCCTTTGGGCGATTAATCATCCATACCGGAGCCATGGCCGAAAAGCCTGTCCTGGATCCTGCTCTGGAACAAGCTCTGTTGCCCAGTGGATTGCACGCCTCACTCCTTATCAAGGCCACGGATCGCAAGCGTCGGCATGTCAGTGTGATCTCTGCGTATCGCTCTCCAAATAAGCGTCGACAGAACAAATCTGATCACCAAAAACAGCCCTGGTCCTTTACGACCAATGAAACGTCCCATCATGATGAAGGGAGTCCTAATGATTCGACTATCAATTATCAATTTGATCAATCCGGTGACACGAGCTCAACCGAAAAAGAGAAACAAAAGCAATCATCCCGCACGAACAGTCTGTCTCCAAGTTCAACATGTTCGTCTACCGCCACACCTGGTACACAACAGCCCGTAAGCAAAAGTCCCAATGATGAAGCGGCCATTGAATCGGCGGCACGTGCTTTTCAAACATCCCGTCTTCCAACTTCAAGATCCGATGATGGCTTCTCGACCACCCTATTCAGTCCTTGTTATTCTACTGGTTGTTCGGAAAAGGAACGTCTTCTGAAAAACAATGCTAACAGTCAGGCCCCGTATGGCCTGAACGTTGATGATGGCGATACAACAATGCAGGATTCCTGTTCTGATTTTCATGAATCGTTTGGCAGCTTGGCGAGGTTTCCTCGGGCTTCGGTGCTGAACAAAAGCACCAGTGGCACCTCTCTGAAAGAAGTCGTAGCAGTTGCCTTATCTGCTTCTGATAGTCAATCGAGCCTTCGCAACCAGCAAGCGATGACATCAACACAAAGTTCGGAAACTCCTTTGCGACGTGGTGGAAGCAACATTCGACCGGTCGATCGAGTGAAATTTAGTGTCCGTTCGGAAGAACGTGACTCGATATCTTCCTTTGCCAGCGACAATGCACAACCCAAGAACGAAAACATCATAAATGACTCTCATCAGTCAAATACGAAACGGCAAGGCCGTCGCGGATCAATATTTGCACGCGCACGAGCAACGAGTCGGCGCTCGCTACTGTTGGGATTCCGCCCAACGAGTGTGCGCGTTCAGGACGAATGGAACGAAGATACGGATGTTCGTAGCATGTACAATGTTGCACCTCCCGCTGAGGTTGTCTTTGAAGATGGAGATTCCGAGAGTGATGAGGATGAGCTGGGCCGGGAGGTTGTTTTGCCTCACCCTCGTATTTTGAATCAGACACGACGCGCCAGGTCACTCCGTCGACTCTGTAGTAGCTCTACCCGGGATACTTCCTCCACTAGTTCCTTAGATGGACTCAATGGCACAACACCTGGAACAAATGGTGATATCGAAAGCGGAAGATGACGAAAGACTCGTTGGAGAGATCATACACTTGTTGACGCCCGTCCCGCACAATGATTCATAGAGTAGACAATCACAAACAATATAGATCCATTTATAAAAGATCCTTTGCATTTGTTGCATACTAGCACTGTTCAAAAAGTAGTTGCTACTGTAGCTAGACCTCACCCATGGCAAATTAAACGCATATTTGAGGATACTTTGCAGGCTAGGCAGGTTGACGCGTTCGCGAACTTAGAAGACAAGATTAAGCGGCTGGAAACAGGTTGTTTCCTACAAGAGCGTTTGCATTTGATGTTTGCTTTTTCGTTGTTGTGATGTTATCAATAAAACCCTTTTTCTTCGATACTCTTAGATGTTTCTTGAAAAAAGAACAGGCGAAACCTTAGCTGTCTCAGGAGTCCTTTTCGCCCATCAGTTGCTTATAGTACATGTTCTCCGAGTTGCTTGCAGAAACAGGAAGCCTCTTTTCATTGGTCACCTTTGCCGTTCTCGAGTTACCAGGTAGTAAGTAGTAGTAGGACACGAGTTGGTGGCTCAGCCTGCTCGAGCATGCACCGTCATTCGAACCTCGTCTGCTCTTGGCAAGCTGGTACTCACCAGGACGGTGAAGGGGGCGGACTAGACTTCCCAAGAGGTATTGGCGTGCTAAAATGTCTCTCATGCAACTCTTGCCTTCCATATTCTCTTTGAGTTCATCCTTTCGTTTTCAATTCGGCACTCTTTGGAACTTTGAACGACCGAAAAAGTTTCGGAATGACTCTTCGGAACACGAAAGAGCAAAGCCAGAAAAGCAGAGACTGCTTGAGCTAACTCGTGAATGATTCGTGAATGGCCCGAGCAGGATTTATTTTCCGGATTTGGCTTCGAAAAAAGAAAAACCGACAAAAGCATTCTGATTTTTTATTTCTCCAATGCTCACAAATTAAAATCCCCAACAACTCAAACAGTCAAATCAACTCAACAAAAAGTCAAAACAAGAAATTAAAATGAAGATTGCTCAAAACTCCTTTCGCTTCCAGTCCGACAAAAGACAATTCGGTGGGCTATTGATGCTCCTGTCATTTTGTCTCATCGTCATGCCACTCGCGAGTATTGCGGGAGCCTTTGGCCCTGATGGCGCCAACACGACAGATGCAAGTACGATTCCTTTTTGGGGAATGTTTGGTGGTTTGTGCATCTTCATTACGGGAGTAGCTGGTGTCATTACCGGATACATGGCCGCAGTGCACGACTGGAGCCACTGGCACCTCACGGTCTTTCTCAAGTTCGCCGTCCAAACCGCATGGATTAGTTACATGACCGATATGGTCGCTGTTGGCCAAGGAGCAAAGCTTCCTGCTGCAATGAATATGTTTATTCCCATGACTTATAGCCCAGAAGACGCCGACGTCAAGTTTGTAGGTGCCATGGGTGTTATTTCCATTCTTTGCTACGGATTTGCCTTTGCTGGATCCATGGCCTTTATGGTTTGGGGGCTCCATGCTTACAACATCGGTATGCCAGAGTCTCACAATGGAAACTACTTCAAAGCACGCATCCCCTTTTACTCTGGTGTCCTAGCGGTTGCAGGTCTAGCTCAGTTTCTCTTGGGAGCCTGGTGCCAGGGCCGCTTCGACATGGATGTCTTGGAGAAAGGACCTGTCAAGGTAGCCTTCCTTGTTGTTGTATACCCAGGCATCTCCATGTTTATTGGTCTTTTGCAATTTATCAATGGTGTTTGGGGAATTGCCCGTTCTCTTGGATACTTTCAGATCAAGAACGTTTACCAGTTCTCGATGGCATTCCAGTGGATCATGGTCTTGGCCTTGCAAAATATTGCCCAAATTGCCTACCTGCCGGGAGGAACAGCAGCGCCCGTCGCTCCCACTCTAGCTGCATTCAGCCTTAGTTTGACCCTCTTTCCTGCTTATTTGGATTATAAAATTTCCACCTTGCCCGACACTCTCCCCCATGACTACTACTCCGACATGATTACCCACGAAAAGATCGAAGAGATGGAAGTGTCAGCGACCCACGATGAGGTTGATAATCAGGAGCAAACCAGAACGGAAATTGATGTCTAAACTTCAGAAAACGATTTTAACGAAAAAGCGAATCAGAAATTGAGTAAATTAGAATAACAACCCGAACCAATAATTGACCTTTGCTTATTTTAGAGTATGAATTGTTATGATGAATCACTGTACCTTATCAGCTTCAGATCAAAACATAGAGTGGCATATTCGGGAACCATCACATCGCCGTTGGTTTTCCGTACTCCTTCTTTGCCGTATGCATAGTCTGTTCGGCATTTCATTTTGGCTTGCTCTCCTTCTTTCATACTGGCAACCACGATTTCCATGCCCCGAATGGCCTTCTTTTGACCCAACACAAACCTGTAAGGAGCACCATCGTTGCGGTCCTGATTGGAATCAAATTGTGTGCCAGCTGGGTACTCGGCCGCAGCTTTGGCAAGGCGTTTGGACGCCATCACTAATTTCTTGATTTGTATCTTACTGGTTAAACCCAGTGCCTCGGCACAAAAGTCTTCATTAAAAAAGTTGAGATCTATCAATTTTGTAGCATCAATGTTGTGCTCTCGAAATTTATCCGCAAGGTTCTCCAGTCCCTGTTGCGAAGATAACCAACAATCAACGACACCTTCGACATCCCAATCAATCTGTCCCAGAGTGCCAACATAGTCGATTTCTACAATTTTCCCAATTTGGGGTAGACTGCCAGAGCCTTCCATTACAATTTTCTTTTTGACAGCACCATCATCGGTTAAGGATACCCATCCATCATTCTCGGAATGCGTTTGGAGACGAGATGCCAGTAGAGTGGTTTGCAGCGGTCGAGCTTCAAAGGAAACAACTGGCAGCGCGAAGAACGAATGTAGGCACCCCCGTACAAGAAAATGCAAGGCCAGTATGTTTGCTAATCGCGTCATTCTGTTTGGATTGTTGTCTTTGTTGTTGCTAGCTACTACTATTATGGTGTCATCGGCGGCTCTAGCCTGGTAGATAAAAATTAGGGTGTGTGTTGCTTGAAATCTGACGTACAGCAGGAATACAGACACCACACACACACGACACATTGCATCTCAAATTATTTTTTTGTCATGCGATGACATTGAGTCGGGGTTTAAATCTTCTACAAGGTCGCATAGTAGCTCTAGGAAACTGAAAATTCCCACAAGAACAACCGTGAATAATAATAATAACAGCATAGTAACTACTTGAGTACTACTAGACCTAGTAGACTAGCTAGAGTAGTAGACTAGTCTACTACTACTAGCTACTACTAGTAGCTACTACTAGCTAGTAGTAGTAGTCTAGTCTACTTTTGTGCCATTTGACACTTCTAAAACTACTTTTCATTATTATTATTACTTCATCTTAATCCTAGCAGCAAACGACAGAGTTAGAATTTACAAACCCTCCCTGAGAAATTCAAGCAACGCTGAGATGAGTGTTATTCTTGCTACAGCAGGGTACGACCACAAGATCCGTTTCTGGGAGGCTCCATCGGGCATATGTTCACGGATTATTAAATTTCCTGATTCTCAAGTTAACAAACTTCAGATTACCCCCGACAAGCAGTTCATTGCCGCCGCGGGAAATCCTCATATCCGTCTTTACGAAATATTGAGCAGTTCTAGCAGTGCTGTGGATAATGTCGTAGATCCTCCGACACAACAGCCCGTCTTGACATTGGAAGGTCACACGGCGGCTGTCACGTCGATTGGTTTTCAAAAAGACGGACGCTATCTGTACAGTGGATCGGAAGATGGAACTATCAAAGTATGGGACCTACGGAATCCGAATTATTCGCGTTCCTTCGATAGTAAAGGAGGCGTCAACTCCGTCACACTGCGGACAGATCGGGATGAGTTCATATCAGGAGATCAAAATGGCTACGTCAAAGTTTGGGATTTGGGAGGGAATGGTTGTATTCATTCAGTCAAACCGTCGTCGGCTCCCGTTTTAGGAGAAAACGCCGAACTTCCACCGCACTATCAAAACAGCACTCGGACAAATAATCAACCATATGCCCTATCGAATGATGCGACTACCAATGGCTCTGGTCAACAGCAGCAGCAGCAGCAGCAGCAGCAGCAGCAGCAGCAGCAGCAGCAGCAACAACAGCAGCAGCAGCAGCAGCAGCAGCAGCAACAACAACAACAGAGACGGCGAATGGCTCAGAGAGCTTATCACGAGGGCACCGTGCCCATTCAAGCGGTGGATATATCCGAAGATTCGCGTACCATTGTGGCTTGCAGCAATCACGGAACCGTATTTGTCTGGAGTGATACGAATAGTCAATCAACCGGAGGGGGCACACGAAATAATAATGATCCGCAAACAATGCAACCCAATACTTATCACCATCCCCATCACCATCATCCTCACAATTTTCTTCCAGCTCCTACAACCTCGGATTTATTATCGCGACCTCTCTATCGTCGCTTTACAGCGCACAACGAAACACCCGGCAATTATTGTTTGCACGGCAAAATGGCACCGGACGGTCGACATTTTGTCACGACAGGAAGCGACGGATACGCCCTGTTGTGGAATACAACGACGTGGGAATGCGCCCAAAAATTGCGCAACCAGAAATGGGTGTACGATGCCGCTTTTTGTGCCGACTCGTCCTACTTGGTCACGGCCAGCAGCGACAATATTGCGCGATTGTGGAATTTACGAACCGGCGATGTGGTCCGGCAGTATCATGGGCATCAGTCGCCAGTAATTACCGTGGCTTTGAACGATTGCAGTGTCTAGCTAGTAGATACTCTAATAATAATAATGAGTGATGGAGTATCAATTATTGAGGATTCTTAGTATTTTGAGGAGTAATTGTCTTACCTAGCCGACGTCTGGCCTTTGTCAGTAAGTTATCAGTATAGACGCATATATGCTCAGAAACGTCAACCACGAATGTTTTTCAGAATATCAACCCTTTTTGAAATTGTGCTCATATTTACATGTCATTACGAAAACAAATTAATAATTCTTGATCAGGCTGAACTGCCAATAAACCTCGAGAGGGACAGCACCGACATAGTAACGTCATGGCGGAGCAGGTTCAAGCGACTCTCGACCGTATGGTCGCGCCACTGGCCGATTTGATGGACCGAGAAATCTTTTCGCAGGTGAGCATGATGTTCTCATGCATTGTATTATTTGTTCCTTTGATACGGTGTTCCTTCTTCTCTCGCCTCATCCTAACCTCCATGGTCTCCTTATTTTATTGAAACAGTCCGAAATCCATGCCATTGTAGCAAGACGTCGGGAATCTGAGTATCTTCTAAAGCGCATTACACCTCGCAAAGCCGACTTTTTAAAGTACATTCAAGACGAACTGCAGCTGGAGAAATTGCGTCAATTGCGTGCCAAGAAGCAACAAGCTCTGGAAAGAGATCGGTTGTCCAAACTAGGCAGATTGGACGACGAAAACAACAACATGACCAATAAAAATCATATCGGGGATTTTCATATCATTCAAAACATTCATTTGCTGTTTCGTCGGACCCTTCGCAAGTACGACAAGGAGGACGTTTCGATTTTTTTGCAGTACGCCGACGTTTGTAAGCAGTTAAAGTCCTGGAACAAATTACCCGAAGTCTACGAGGAAGCCATGCAAATTCATCCACACTGTGTTGGTTTGTGGATCGAGGCGGCATCCCACGAATTCTTTCATCGACAATCCGTGAGCACTGCTCGGGTCCTCTTGCAACGAGCTTTGCGTATCAACAAAACCAACAAGGATTTATGGTGGCAATCGTTTGCACTAGAATACCATCACATTGCCAAAATGAAGGGACGACGAGCCGTTTTAAAGGGTACCAATCCCACAGAAGAGGCAGAGGACAATGATCTCAATTCGAGCCTCTTCGCCGTGGCCAAAATTGTGTACGACAAGGCCATTGAAGCCATTCCCGATGATGTGACTTTTCGCTTGGGATTTCTGGATCTTTGTAAGACCTTTCCTTATACCGATAGTATGGAGGCGCATGTTTACAAAACCATTCGTCGGGACTTTTCTGATCAGCCCAAAGCCTGGATTGCTCGCGCAGCGCATATTTTAGAACAACAGCAGCAACAACTTGCAAAGGAAAGTGGCAACGACGAGGGTGCGAATGTACCACAAGGATTTACAGTGCTTCCAGAGAAAGACTCTGGAGATGACGAATCTGACAATGACAGCGACAGTGATAACGATGAAGACTCGGAAAAAGAACCAGCTAAGAAGAAACGCAAGTCCAAACACGAGAGCAGCAGATCTGAGGAGACACATGAAGATCCTGTTCTAGCGACCATACAAAAAGCAAACAGAGTTGTTGAAGCCAGTAAAATGGCATTGGAGTCGGTGGAATTTCTATGGTCATACTGGGAAAAGGTTGAAGATATCTTTACGGATACGGGTATGATTGGTCGAACACGAAAAAATATTCTCGTCTTTTTACAAGAGTTCTTTCATGAACTAGCGTTAAAAAATGACTTTGAAAGCTACAATGTTTCGGTCGCATTGAAGCATGCTGAGTACTACGTCCGGGTTGATCAAATTGAGGAAGCCAGAATAGTTGTGGCGGACTTTTTGGAGAAAGCTCTGGAGCAAGGCGGAAAGGAAAAGGATGCCATGAATCTCACATCGGCATGGATGACATTGGCAGACTTGACAGGACAAGTACAATCGATAGAAGAAGCTGGAAAAATACTGAAACAGGCGTTGAAGAATACTCCCATGAGTAAACCTGATTATTTGATCCTGATGTTGAACCTGTTTGGCGCAGAGTTGACGTTGGCAAAACAACAGGTTGACACCAGCGAAACAACGAGGAAGCAAGTGACTGACGTCTTTCAAAAAATTTTGCTCTTGTCCAGCAGTGGATCGATCGTGGCCTTTTCCGAAGACACCAATTCTGTAGTTTCCGCTTTTGGGGTGTCCAGTGTTGCTCAGGCCTGCTATCACTTTCTGGCGCATTGCGTTGATACCTTGGGGCCTTTGTCGGGTTCTAGGATAGCGTCGAGAACAGTCATGCTGCAATCCAACTTTTTGGATTCGCTGGATCCAAAATGCATGCCTGTGGAAGATGTACAATTCTTGGTTGGCTTCGTTGACAAATGCTTGGAGATCGAGATTGACTATCTAAAAAAGATTGGCAAGACGAGCGGGCCAGAGCGAAAGAAAGCCAAGGTCCACCTGCGACAGCTGTACGACGCGGCCATTCGTTTGTTTTCAAGTGTACAGTCTTTGGCAAGCACGTATCAACAAAGACGAAACGAGGCGACATTATTATAATGTTGTTTTTGCATGAAAGAGTAGCATGGTGTCATGGTAATGAATGAACGCGTCACAACGTCATACTCGTGAATTGATTAAATCACGCATTGTGGTACGTGTTCGCGGACTATCAAAGTTGTTGCCAGTGTGATACGCACTCCACATCAGCAGACTCCAGAATGCAATCGTTTATTACGAGTATTTTTTACTACTAGTAGTACGTAGGTCAAATTTTGATGCCAACCGGCAATTTGTCAACCTGCTTGCATCAGCATCCAAAATCCGAACAAAAGGATTAAATACTACTGTAGTGGCATCTGTTCCCGAATGCAGCAAGTATACACAATTCCAACTCATCAGTAATAAAGATTCGATAGCATACCATGAAATCTTCGATCCTTGCTCTGTGGCTCATCAGCCTTGTCGCGACCGAGACCTCTGCTTTTGTGTCGCAGCAACAGAAGACTGATATTGCTACGCAACTGTTTGCACGAAAGCCCTTTATCACGGGAAATTGGAAGCTTAATCCACAGACCAAGAGCGATGCTATTGACCTGGCTACTAGTATTGCCAACGCCATCAATCCCGATTCCCATGAAGATGTTGGACTTTTTGTTCCTTTCCCGTTCATCGAAACAGTCCAAAAAATTGCCGGAGATAAATTTATCGTTGGTGCAGAGGTGAGAATAATATCTTTTGAGAAATAATTACAGCAGGGTGTGTTACTATCAGTGGGTTTGCAGTTTGCAGTGAATTTTTGTCTTAATTTCATCAACTATTCAACAATATCCAAACTCAGATGACCACACCCGAGAAAGCTGGGGCCTTTACGGGTGGTATTTCGGCCGGTATGTTGAAGAGCATGGGCATTGGCTGGGCATTGGCTGGGCATTCGGAGCGCAGGACAATCAATCAAGAATCGGACGAGTACATTAACGCGCAATGTAAAATGCTGATTGAAAACGACATGAATGTGGTACTTTGCATTGGTGAGACGGACGAAGAATTCGAAAAGTCGTTAGTCGAATCCGTCTGTGAAATCCAATTGAAAAAGGGATTAAAAGGAATTTCCAAAATGGACATGTCCAAGGTAACCATTGCCTATGAACCTGTGTGGGCCATTGGTACAGGAAAGGTTGCCACTCCTGAAATCGCCCAGGACGTGCACAGAATTTGCCGAAACATTCTTCGTACCATGTACGACGATGAGGTTGCAGAGCGTACGCGCATTTTGTACGGAGGAAGTGTCGGACCCGACTCGGTCGATGGGCTGATGGCCAAGCCTGACATCGATGGTGCCCTCGTGGGAGGTGCCAGCCTCAACGCGGAAAGTTTTGGACGCATCATCAATTTTGAGGGCGCAGGTCGCGTTGTTAAGGAGACTGCCAGCGACGAGGAAGCAGAGAAGCCTCCTAAATCTTGGGGGACAAGGTTGAAGAACTTGCTGCAGTTGAGCTAACTAGTTTTGTGATGCTTTGCAGTATACTTGCAACATCTTTTCCAAAGTCATGATCAGTTGATTGTGCACTATAACAGCTAGACAGATAGCAATGTCAACACGGTTGTTAGATGCAGAGAAACAATTCTCAAATGCCCTTGCATATCTCTTGTCTCAGTTCACAAAAGATTAATGAAAGTAAAACACAAAGCAACAGCATTCATGTCCCTCTGTTTCTTCCTTCTTTTCGGAATGGTTCTCAGCAGCGGGCTTGTTGTCGGTTGTAGGGGCAACGGCCACGACTGTAACATCTCCTTCTGGTTGCATCAACAATTTGGCGGCTTCTTTTATCGATACGCCTTCTACCTTGGTGTCATTGATGGATACGAGATGCAATCCTGCTTGTAAGTCAGTTGCCTTGGCAGCAAGACTGTTGGGCAAGACACCAGTGATTAAGATTTTTCCGCGCTTGTTGATGCCGATGGCCAATCCTGTCTGATCTTGAGCCGATGCCTTTGTGAATGTTCCCGTCACAAACGTTCCCGACGGAGGTAGCGATCGCTCAATGGTTTCTACGATGGGTGGAGCTGAAACGACTCCCCCCTCTCCTTGTTCAACTGCAATTACGTCAGGTGGCTTGGACAATGCCTTTTCTTGTCCTTCTTCAGCTGAAAACACTTTCTTACCTTCTTGTTCTACTATGGCTACGACGGGTGGCTTGGAAAGTACTACTTGTTTTCCTTCTTCTTTGGAAACGACTTCCTCGTCTCCTTTTTCCACTTCAGCTACATCGGGTGGCTTGCACAATGCCTTTTCTTGTCCTTCTTCAGCTGAAAACACTCCCTCATCTACTGGTTCCGATTCGGCTACGACGAGTGGCTTGGGCAATGCTTCGTCTTCTGTCGAAGCAGCTTTCTTGTCTCCTTCTTCCACTTCAGCGACACCAGGTAAATTGGACAATACTTCCTCTTCCTCTTGTCCTTCTTCTGTGAGCGTCATAGTATTAATGTTTGCGTAAAACGTCAAAAGATTGTGCTGTACTATTCTGATTTGTACATAAATAAGACGACTTACTTTGATCAAAGTTTGTCAGCTGCTCAAAATCCCAGACAAAGTTAATGATAACTGAGTACCAGTAGTCTACTAATAACTGAACTACTACTACTGGCTGCTGCTAGCTTCTACTATTAGGTCTATTGTTAATGAAATAGGGTAGGAGGAATAAACAATTTTGAGATTTTCCTACGCACCTCAACGGAGGTGAGCAAACAAAGGCAGGGCCGGCGCGTTGACCGTTTCCAGTTGAAAATCGTACTTCTAGCTACGTAAACAACTCATACTACTAGACTACTAGTAGGCAAAACGACGCCAATTGGTGTGCACCCATTTCCGCTGTGATCTCTTCTTGTGCCCTAAAAATTTCTACACAACTCCTATGATATTAGTACTCACAAGCCATTAACGCCCCCCCCCCCCCCCCCCCCCCCCCCCCCCCCCCCCCCCCCCCCCCTCATCTTTCTACAACTAAATTTTCATGAATGCAATAAAAAAAAAAACAAAAAAAACACACAAAAC
>Ga0100391_1004953_pt1 | contig 12568 bp, 9 predicted proteins | sample CryGeymeta201515_FD_81541 | JGI IMG/M metagenome (GOLD analysis project Ga0100391, IMG submission 81541) | Groundwater microbial communities from Crystal Geyser aquifers in Utah, USA - Crystal Geyser metaG 2015-15 | ecosystem: Environmental > Aquatic > Deep subsurface > Groundwater | place: USA...
ATTTCTTTCTTTTGGATTTTTAAAATCAATACTGTAAATACCTTCTTTTATGTTTTCGAGTACTAATGAAAGTTTTTCTTCATTGGTTTTTATTTTATTCTGTATTTCTATTCTTTCTGTAATATCTCTTGCTGAAGCTATTATTACTTCTTTACCCAAATAGATTCCTTTTCTAAGAATTATTTCCATTAAAAAAAGTTTTCCTTTTTTGTTTTTTTTCCACCAATCAAAATATTGTGTTTTTTTTAATGCTTTTTGGGTAATCGTTCGTATGGTTGATAAATCATTTAATGTTGAGTCACTAAAAATAGCAGGGGTTTTACCTATTAACTCTTTTTTTGAATATCCTAATTTTTTAACTACAGTTGTATTTACATCAATAAATTGAGCTTTTTCATTTATAATATAAATTAAATCTGGACTATTATTTAATAAATTACGGTAGCTTTTTTCGGATAGTTTTATTTTATCCGATAATTGTTTACTTTCTGTAATGTCTCTTAAAACAGTAATGGTTTCTATTAAGTTACCATTTTTATTATATTTTGCATTAAGCGTTTCGTCTAACCATAAATACTCTTTCTTTCCTTTTGGTTTAAATCTAAATTGTGAGTGAATTCTATTTTTTTTATCATCATAAAGTTTTCTGATGTTTTTTTGAATTTCTTCTACATCTTCAGGATGAATTCTTTTAATTAAAATACCTGATAGTCCTTCTTTTACAAATTCTTCGGGAGTTAATCCTGTTAAATTTATTATTTGTGGACTAACAAAAACAAGTTCCTTACTCTTGTTTACTGTATCAAACTTTACATTATAAATTACTTCTTCTATATTTTCTAATATAAAATCTTTTTGATTTTGATTTTCTTTTTTCTCGGAAATATTTTTAGCAGAGCCTAAAATGCTTACTAATTTATTTTCAGCACTATATGATGGTGTAAAAGTTTCTTCTATCCAAACATATTTATTTAATTTTTTATTAAAAAAGCGGTATTGAATAGTTTTTATTTTATTGCTTTTTTTGGCAATAGCAACTTCTTTAATAATTTTTTCTAAATCATCTGAATGAAAATATTCTGATAATGTGGATTGATTTTTTATGTATTCTTCAACTGTTAACCCTAATACATCTATAATTTGAGGACTAATAAATTCAAAAGTTTTATTTCCCTTTTCATCAAAATTGAGTTTATAAAACATTTCTTTTATGTTATCTAACACAAAAGACATATTTTTTTTATATGCTTTTAGCAATTCTAATTCTGCAATTAGCTCTTCTTTTGATATTTCAGTATCGTTCACCTAATTTAAAAGTTTATTTTTTTACTTTAGATCCATTAATTTTATAATCTTCTCCGTCTTTATATTCTATTATTAAAGAAATTTCTCCTATTTCATTATAAAATTTCCAATTATCTGTTTTTACTCCCATTATATAAATTTCTTCTCTTCTTATTTTACCATCTTCATAATAAAATTTATGTTTTCCGTTTGGTAACCCATCAATAAAACTTCCTTTAAAATTAATTTTTCCATTTGGATAATAAAAAATCCACTCTCCAAATCGTTCTCCATCTTTATATTCTCCTTCTTCTCTATGGTCGCCCAACTCATAAAACCAAGGTCCTTCTTTTTTACCATCAATAAATTCTCCTTTTGTTATGAGTTTTCCATTTTCAAAATATTCTGCTAACATTCCATCTTCTAATCCCTTTCTAAACGATTCTTCTCTCAATAATTCACCTCCTGAATAATACCAATACCATGTTCCTGTTGGTTTTTCTCCTTCTAAATAGTTTCCTTTTTGCAAAAGTTGTTTGTTTGCAAAATAAAATTCCCAATTATCAATTTTTTTTCCGTCTTTGTAATTCCCTTTCGATTTTAATTCACCATTAATATAATATTCTTCCCAATAACCTTGTCGTCTATCTGCATCATCAATCATTCCTTTTGCTAATAAAACACCATGATCATATATTTCAACTTTTTCAATTTCACCATTTGTGTTGAAATACTTAAATTTTCCATGTTCTTTTCCTGTTATATCATACGTTCCTTCTTTTTTAATTTGACCATTAGTATGATATTCTTTTTTTATATCTAAATTAAATAGTTCTTCTGCAAAAAGCTGAGGTTCTCCATCAATATAAAGTACTGCATTTATTAATTTCCCTTTTAAATCATATTCTTTCAAATAGCCATTCAATAAATCATTTTTATAAGTTGCTTCTTCTTTTAATTTTCCATTTTTAGTATGAAATTTTTTCCAAACTCCTGTTTTTTTGTTTTGAGTATCATATCTGTTAATATTTTCCTTTCCAATTAAAGTTCCTTTCTTATATATCATTATGGTTATTAATCTTCCATCTAAACCATATTCATAAGCACTTCCATTTTCAATATTATCCTCATAATTAATTTCTTTCCATTTAATTTTTTCTAATGTATCATAATAATGAGTTGTTATTCCTTGTTTTATATCAGCCAAAAAATTTTCTTCTAAAATAATATTACAACTATCACTATATGTTATTTTTAAACCATTTTTTTTATCTTCTTTGTAATTTATTTTAGAAGTAGTATCTCCAAATTCATTATAAAAAATCCAGGTGCTGTCTAATAAAAAGTTTTTTCTATTTCCTTCTGATTTTTTTATTCCATTGGAATAATAATTTTTCCAATAACCTTCTGGTTTACCATTTTTAATAATTCCTTCGCTTGAAATAGTTCCATTTTCAAAATAAAATTTTTTGTGTCCATCTTTAATTTTTTCTTGTGCCAACAAAGTAAGTGGAAATAAAAACAAAAAAAGAATTATTTTAATTTTGGTTATCATCATAATATAGTAATATATATTTTTTAATAAAATTTAATAAAATCTATTATTATTATTAGGTCGTTTATAAGGCTTAAAAATACTTTTAATAATGTTTGTTTTTATAATTTATAAAAAGTTGTTGACGTTAATTAACAAAATATAAAACAGTATAATATTGAAAATGTTTAAATTAACATACATATTAACTAAGTGTTAATTTACCAACAGTGTTATTATGTTTTATTAAAACGGTTAATAAATTAGTTAATAACTGTGTTTAAAAATCATGTTAAAATTTAGCTTATAAAATTACGTTATTTCATTTTCATTTTTGCTTATAAAATGAATTGAATTATCCTACATTTAATTTTAATTTTTTATTAACCATTTAATTTTTTACAAACATTTTTTTGTTAACTATATTAGGTTAATTTTGAACGTATTGAAAATAACCTGATTTTTTAGTGTTCATAACATTAAATTTATACATAAGACATTAAAAAACAATAAATTATTAAATAAATGAACACAAAAAAAATAATACCAATTGGAAGTGACCATGCAGGTTTTAAATTAAAAGAACAACTAATTAAGCATTTATCAAAATCAGGATATAAAATTAAAGATTTTGGACCTTTCTCTGAAGATAGTGTTGATTATCCTGATTTTGCTCATCCGGTAGCTAATTTTATTGAAGAAAAAAAAGCTGATTTAGGAATTTTAATTTGTGGAAGTGGAAATGGAATAAATATGACAGCTAATAAACATCAAGAAATTCGCTCTGCACTTTGTTGGAAACCAGAAATTGCCGAATTGGCTCGTTTACATAATGATGCTAATATTATTGCTTTGCCAGCACGATTTATTTCAGAAAATGAAGCTATTGAATGTGTTGATGTTTTTTTAACAACTGAATTTGAAGGAGGAAGACACAGCAAAAGAGTAGAAAAAATAAGTTGTTAATAATTAGTATATTAACATAATTTTTTTTTTTAAAAGATAGAAACTTTTTTTTTTTTTTTACGTTGAAAGATTTTAGATTTATAAAACTAAAACAATGGAAACTATTAATAAAAACACAGAGGTAATTATACCAATTGAAAAGGAAATAATAGGCAGTTTAAAATTTCCTAAAGAAAATATGTTGAAGAATGAAAATGAGCAAAAGGAACTGCAACATCGTTTAGACAGAGCCATGCATTTAGGAAATAATAAAATTAAAGTTAAAATATTTTTTCAAGACATTGAAGGAAAAAAAGTGGTGGAAACATCAATTTGGGGTGTAACAGAAAGTAACGTAATACTTAAAGGAACTACAATTATTCCTATAAGAGCTATTCATGAAATTAAGTTTTTTTAAAGGTTTTTATATTCATGAAATGAAAGTTGCCTCTCAATTTTGAGAGGCTTCTTTGTTTTAATAATGCTGTTTAAAACACTTTATTAAGTTATTAATCTGAGTTCGGTATATGCAAAATACTATCAGTTCGAGTGAAAATCTGCAAGAATAGATTATTAGGGTTAAAAATTCCTAAAATAAACAGTTTGGAAATAATAAAAATACATTATTTTATATAAAATAGGTAGCTTTGATTTTTATTATTTAAAATAACGCTTATGCCATTCATTCACAAAATGAAAACAACAGGACTCTTTTTGTTGTTTTTGTTCGTTAACACCATATTTGTTTCAGCTCAAACAGATCCGTTAGAAAAAGTCAATTGGGAATTTAGAGTTGAACAAAGCGGTTGTGAAGCAACAATTATAGGAAAAGCAACCATAGTTAAACAGTGGCATATTTATGGTGCTCATTTACCTGCAGAAAGCTTTGCCCTACCAACAGAATTAATTTTAGATAAATCTCCCAATTATCAATTGGTTGGAAAATTAATTGAGCCAAAACCCAAAAAAGACTATGATGATATTATAGGGGAAGATATTTTTAGTCATTCTGGTACGGTGGAGTTTAAACAAAAAATAAAAATACTTACAGACAAAAATTTTACGCTGAAAGGAATTTATGCTTTTTCCGCTTGTGATGAAAAAGGTTGTTTACCTCCTTTTGATGATGTTTTTGAGATAAAAGTGAAAGGATGTTCTTCTCAACCAGTTCAAGATACAGCTTCCACAGCTGTTGCTGTTATAACAACAATTGAAGATAGTAGCGAAATTATATTAGAAAAGAATGCAACAGCTACAGTAGAAACCCCAACACAAAAAGAAGTTGTTGAAGAGGAAAAAGAGGGGTTGGTTAATAAATCGCTGCTTACTATTTTCTTTATTGCTTTTTTTAGTGGTTTTGCTGCCTTATTAACACCATGTGTTTTTCCTATGATACCTCTAACGGTGAGTTTCTTTACCAAACAAAGTAAATCGAAAGCTGCGGGTATTAAAAATGCTATGTTTTACGGCTTATCTATTATTGTTATTTATGTATTGTTGGGAACAATTATTACCAGAATTTTTGGTTCAGATGCTTTAAATGCTCTTTCTACCAATGTATATTTTAACATTTTCTTCTTTTTATTGTTGGTTGTTTTTGCTATTTCATTTTTAGGGGCTTTTGAAATAGTGCTACCTAATTCATGGGTAAACAGAGCCGATTCGGCTTCTAACCGAGGAGGTTTAATAGGTATTTTCTTTATGGCATTTACCTTAGCATTGGTTTCGTTTTCATGTACTGGACCAATTGTAGGTACGTTGTTGGTTCAGTCGGCATCAATTGGCGGAATGGCTCCTTTTGTAGGCATGTTGGGTTTTTCTTTGGCATTGGCATTGCCCTTTGCGTTGTTTGCTGCTTTTCCAGGTTGGATGAATTCTTTACCCAAATCGGGCGGATGGCTAAATACTGTTAAAGTAGTATTAGGATTTTTAGAATTGGCATTAGCTTTCAAATTTTTATCAAACGCAGATTTAGTAATGGATTGGCACTTGTTAGAAAGAGAAGTGTTTTTAGCCATTTGGATAGGTGTTTTTGGAGTACTTGCTATGTATTTGTTTGGATTTATTAAACTTCCTCACGATAGTCCTATGCAAAACCTCTCTGTTGGAAGAACTTTATTAGGAACACTCGTTGTTATTTTTGTTATTTATTTAATTCCGGGCATGTGGGGAGCTCCATTAAAAATAATAAGCGGATTTCCTCCGCCAATGGAATACAGTGAATCGCCAAGAGGGGTTGGTTATAAAGCATTGCCCTCTACATCTTTTGGCAATAATACAACAATTCATATTGAAGGAACTCATACTGGACCACAAGGAATACCTGCTTTTCATGATTTGGAAGAAGGATTGGCTTACGCAAAAAAAGTAAACAAACCTGTTTTCTTAGATTTCACAGGCAAGGCTTGTGTGAACTGTAGAAGAATGGAAGAGGGTGTTTGGGGTGAGCCAGGCGTTATAGAAATTTTAAGAAATGACGTGGTGTTGGTTTCATTATATGTAGATGATAAAAGACCGTTACCTATCGAAGAACAGTTTGTTGCGGAACAAAATGGTAGGGAAATTAAAATAACAACCATAGGCAAAAAATGGAGTCATTATCAATCATCTACTTATAAAATAAATACGCAACCTTATTATAGAATGCTTTCAACTGAAGGTAAAGAAATTGACAATGGTTCAGCCGATTATGAACATCATGGCAATGTAGCAGCCTTTAAAAATTGGTTAGAAGATGGGTTGAAGAGACATAAAGCTCCTTAATCCCCCTAATGGGGACATTTCTAACGCACAAAGCCCTTTAAAAATGTCATTAAGATGCTTTAGATTGGCTTAGTGCGTTAGCGCAGAAGCAAACAGTTAGTTTTATAATTAGAAGATTTTTTTTATATTTACAAAAAATAGATGTAACCTAAAAGTACATATATACAACAGCATTATTATATACAAGTTATGCGGCAAGTGTAGCAGACGACACCAATCACCAAAACAGACAGCTAATTGGACTTGAATTTTAAACAGTTGAAAACTTTTATTTGTTATTGTTAGTTATCCTAACTATATTTGTACCGACAATAATGTCATAACAATTTAAATTTTAAACAAAATGAGTAAATCAGTTTTCTATCACGCAGGTTGTCCTGTATGCGTAAGTGCAGAACACGACATCATCAACCTTTTAGGTGCAGACAAAGTAGAAGTAGTTCACTTTGGTAACGACAAGTCACGTATTGACGAAGCAGAAAAAGCAGGTGTAAAATCAGTTCCAGCTTTGGTAACTCCAAATGGAAATGTTTTACACATCAACTTTGGGGCTTCTATGGCTGATGTAAAAGGTTAAAAATTTGCCTCATAAAGTTAGGACAACTACCTTTGTGAGGCATTTTATTCTAAATCAAGAAGAAATGAAATATTTATTAAACATTGTTTTGCTTCTACTCTTTACTCAAGGTTATAGCCAAATACAAAATAAAACAATAATTAAAATGAAAATAGCAGTTTGGGACACCTATGTAACTAAAAAAGGTCGGCACAATAATGCACTTTGATATTCTTGCCCCCCGAAGATATTAAAGATACAACTGTAATTTCTGGTTATGGTAAAGCGTATCTAAAAACAAAAGGACAAGAAGGCCAACCTTTGACATCAAAAGAATGCAAGTTTGCCACGTTGAGACATTAAGACCTAATTGGGAAGCCGACATTAAGGAACAAGGTTATTTTATAATCGAAATGGAAAATTGCAAGTAAATTTTAATATGGAAAAATCAGCGTTTGATTTAGCACATCAAAATTCAAGTATTGAAAGCAAAATTGTTGCTTCTTTGGAAAGAGTGTCACAAGCTTTTAGGGTTTTACTTTGGAATGAAAGTAAAGAATTCTCATTAAGCCCAATTCAAGTTCAGGTGCTTATTTTTTTATTACATCACGCTGACCAAAAAAGAAAAGTGAGTTATTTGGCTGACGAGTTTAATATGACAAAGGCAACCATCAGCGACACCATTAAAACTCTTGAACAAAAACAATTAATCAAAAAAGAATACGAGCAACACGACACAAGAAGCTACATCATTAACCTAACTAAAAAAGGGAAAACCATTGCCGAACAGACATCTTTATTTGCTAAACAAATACAAGTTCCTATCGACAAACTACATTCATCCGACAAAGAAAACCTTTTGTTAAGTTTATTAGATATTATTCATCACTTGAATAAAGCTGGTATTATAACCATACAAAGAATGTGTTTTACGTGTCATTTTTACAAGGCAAGCAAAAACGGACAAGAACACTTTTGCGGACTTCTAAACACTAAACTTGCGGACACAGAATTACGAATTGACTGTGCAGAACACAAGCTAAAACAAACGGTATGACAGTAACATCAGCAGGTAACAGCACCTACAAGAAATTGGCGGTTCAGTGGTTAAATGAAACTTTGTGCTTCGTATCAAGTTCAGTGCTGGCAGACAGTTTAGTGCTTCGAAATCGCCAACTTCTTTTAGCCTCAATCGTTAAAACTTCAACAAATGAGCTTTAGATTTGTTTTTCCAACCCGCTTGTGATTCGTAATCTACATAATAGATTTTTAAATCAGCTTGAGACTCATAATCAACAAAATAAACTTTTTTATCTGCCTGGCTTTCATACTTTACAGCAAACCAAAGTCCATCTTTGCTGGCTTGGCTTTCATATTTTACGTGATACACTTTTAAATCGCATTGCGATTCATAAGCTACCACAAATACTTTTAAATCAGCTTGAGATTCATATTTTACTTTAAAAATTTTTTGTCCGAAGACAACATTGTTGCTAAAAGCAAGTGCAAAGAACATTACTAATGGAAGGATAATTTTTTTGCTCATAATCTTATTTTTTTATTTAAACTAGTTAATATTTACTTTTTCAGAAAGAGGTTCATCATTATACAAAATTCGTGCTAAACGCTTCTAATTCATATTTCTTTTTTTATGCACAAACCGTTTCTTTTGAAAACCATGTTTTCGGGGTTTGGTATCATAAGCTGGACCAGGGTCAAACCCATCTGGCAAAGAAAGTTTTTTAACTTCATTACCTATTAAGGTTTCAATTTTTGAGAAATTATAACAATCATCAGCATTAATAAAGGTAAGAGCAACACCTGTATTATCGCCACGAGCGGTACGTCCAATTCGATGCACATAATCTTCTGCATCGGAAGGAATATCATAGTTTATCACTAAGTTGATGCCTTTAATGTCAATTCCTCGGGAAAGAATATCGGTTGCCACCAAAATTTTAGCTTTTTTGTTTTTAAAATCTAACAACACTTGTTCTCGCTCGTCTTGTGTAAGGTCGGAATGAATTGCTTTTGCAGGAAGCCCTTCTTTATTAAGGGTTCTTGTAATTTCTTTTACATATACTTTTTTAGAGGAAAAAATAAGAATGTGGTCGTGGTCTTTTCCTTTTAAAAGATGCTTTATTAATTCTATTTTTTGATGATTATGAACTAAGTAAGCGGCTTGTAAAATTCCTGCGTTAGGTTTAGCAATGGCAATGTTTATGGTTATAGGATCTTTTAGTAACATGTTTGAAAGCTGCCTGATTTTAGGGGGCATGGTTGCCGAAAAAAGTAAGTTTTGCCGTTGTTTTGGTAGTTTTTCAGCAATCATGGTAATGTCTTCATTAAAACCCATGTCTAACATTCTGTCTGCTTCATCTAAAATAAAGTGTTTAATGCCTGATGTATCAAAATAACCCATATTGAGGTGGGAAATAAGTCTTCCTGGCGTACAAATTACGATGTCAGCACCAGTCATCAATGCTTTTTTTTCTGCATCAAAAGTTTTTCCATCACCACCACCATAAATAGCAATAGAAGTTGCGTTTGTGAAATAGCTAAACCCTTCAATTTGTTGGTCAATTTGCATAGCCAGTTCTCTTGTAGGCACTATAACTAACGTATTTACTTTTCCTGTGGATCTATTTTTACAAATGTTGTTTAAAATAGGAAGCACAAAAGCGGCTGTTTTTCCCGTTCCTGTTTGAGCACAAGCAATTAAATCTTTGTTCTCCATAATGGCGGGGATAGCTTGTTGTTGTATAGGGGTTGGAGTAGAAAATCCCATAGCATCAAGTGCTTGGTTTACTTGCTCTTCAAAATTAAAGTCGGAAAATGTCATTGTAATCTATAAAAGATACCAAAGATACTAAAGTTTTGTACTTATACTAATAGTATTAACCCGCTTTATTCATGCAAAAGCGAAGCGAATTGTATGAATGTGCGAAGGGCTGTGGGAAGTAAAGCGGTTAATCCCGATTTAGTAATACTCGACTAATAAAAAAATTTAAAAACTAATTGTTTGATTTTTTTTAGAACCCTTCTAGTAATTATTTTGAACACATTACCAACAAAAAATTACAGCTACAAACTTTCAGGAAGCGTATGAGTTCTTCCTTCGTTTTCTTTTTTAAGGTATTGCATTAAAGGCTCAAAGTATTCCAACATGGGTTTAGCACTCATGTCCGAACCTAGTTTTTCCTTCATCAACGCTCTCCAATCCTTAGAGCTACCTGAATACATTAAAGATTGTAAAAATGCTCCTGTTGCTTTGCTTCCATAATAATTGGTCGCATGAGGGTCTTGTTTCAAAATTTGTTTTGCAATATGGTCGTGAAATTGGAACAACAACACGTATGAAATAGCATAATCGTAATATTGAGCAGCATCGTTGTTAATATGTGTTTTCGATGCAGCATCGCAATATTCAGCTCCTCTTTCGGTTGGTGGCACAATGCCTTGATATTGTTTTGTTAATTCCCACCATTTCGTATTATAGGCCTCAGGGCTGAGGTTATTACCGTACAGTTCATATTCAAATTCGGTCATTACACCTGCCGAAAAAGGCAAAAACACCACATAGTTTAATGCCTCTTTTAATAAGGTTTGAGTTTCGTCAGTTTTTACATCTTTATCCAATAAACCTAATTCTTGTAAAAAAGGTTTTTGCATGGCTGCTAATCCCATTAACGAACCCATTGCCTCATGATAGCCTCTATTTGCTCCGGCTCTCAATAAAGGTGGAACATCTTTGTTGGTATAAGTTTGGTAATAGTAAATATGCCCCAATTCGTGTAAAATGGTTTCGTACCATTCGGTATTCGGAACTATACTCATTAACGAACGGACATCTTTGTCTAGATTTAAATGCCATGCCGAAGCGTGTGTATTTTTCTTAAAATCATCACTTTCAGTTACAGGGTATAAACTTGATTTTTCGTAAAATGTTTGAGGTAGTTTGTTAAACCCTAAACTCACGTAAAAATCCTCTCCTGTTTTAACAATCCATTCAGCTCCTTTTTCTTTAATTACCTTATCCAAATCAATACCTTCAACATTTACCAATCCACTCCAATCTTGTCCCCATTTGTTTGGTAACCAGTGAGCTGGCAACATTTCAGGTACTGGCACGTTGTATTTTTTTGCCAACGTATATCGGGCATACGTATGTAATTCTCTGTACAAAGGCCAAACATCTTTTACCATTTGTTGAGTAGTTTTTCGCATCTCATCAACCGTCATTCCATATTCAGAAACTTGATAAGCAAAGTAGTCATCGTAACCCAATGCCTGAACGGTTTTGTTTCTTAGTTGTTGTAAATTGCTCAAGCCTTGTTTTAATTCTTTTCCCACTTCTTTACTCGCTTCCCATGCTTTCTGGCGTTTAACAACATTGGTTTCTTCTCCCATTATTTTGTCAATATCGTTTGGAGTAACCTCTTTATTATCAATACGAAAAGTAAAACCAAACATTTTATCGTTTTGAGCTGTTTCGGCTTTAATACGCTCTTTTACCACATCCTTAACAATAGCAGGATTGTTAGCAGCAGCATATAAAATAGTTTCCAACTGTTTAATTTGAATACTATTTAATGATTCTTTTTTAGTCAAGAATTTTTTGGCTTCGTTAATGTTAAATTCACTTCCAGTAAACGTTGCAAAAGCCTCATTTGCTACCCGTGTTTCATAACCAGTTAAGGTATCGCCTTCTTTGATGTAGGTATTCGATTTCCATTCAGCTTCACTAGAGGCGTAATATAATTTTTGATATTCCTTTGTGTAGTTATCAAGAAAAACTTGAGCTTCAGCATTTTGTTGGTTATCAGCAGTTGTTTTTTCATTTTCGTTAGCACAACTGAAAAGCAAGGAAGTTAAGACAATCCCTAAATAAAACGATTTTTTCATAAAAAATTAGATATATTATTGCTAAAGTACCCTATTTTTTTAATAAAGCCAACTTATAAAACTATTTCTTTTACCTTTGCTTCCATGTGCGGAATTACAGGATACATAACGAACCAAAAGTTGCCACTCGATGAAATGCTTTTTTCATTAAAACATCGTGGTCCCGATGCACAAGGAAAATACGAAACCAACTTCAATAACAAATACATTGGTTTAGGGCATACTCGTTTAAGTATCTTGGATTTATCCGAAAAAGGAAACCAACCTTTTGTTTCTGCCGACCAAAAAATTCACGTAGTTTTTAATGGTGAAATCTACAATTATTTAGAGTTAAAAGAGCAATATTTAAAAGCAGAAACCTTTATTTCCAACACCGATACCGAAGTTATTTTAAAACTGTATCAACAAAAGGGCATTTCGTTTATCAATTTGTTAAATGGCGATTTTGCCATAGCGATTTTAGATGAAAACCAAAACAAACTATTTTTAATTAGGGACAGAGCTGGAGTAAAACCCTTGTATTTTTCTTATCAAAACGAGGCGTTAATTTTTGGGTCAGAAATCAAATCGATTTTAAAAGC